>Ga0105047_10009807_pt1 | contig 15723 bp, 11 predicted proteins | sample MAT04_FD_78384 | JGI IMG/M metagenome (GOLD analysis project Ga0105047, IMG submission 78384) | Freshwater microbial communities from Lake Fryxell liftoff mats and glacier meltwater in Antarctica - MAT-04 (megahit assembly) | ecosystem: Environmental > Aquatic > Freshwater > Ice > Liftoff... | reverse complement strand
CGGGAGGTATCTCTTCGGCGATTCAGCATGCTTTGCCATGAAACCCCTCCCGCACCCTGGTGACCATCAATGAATCGCGATTTCATTTCTGGTCTCCCCGGTCAGTCATCATTTGCGCGACGTGCGTTTCTCGTCGCGTCGACTGTGGGAGTGGCTGGGGCGTCACTGGCTCGTTCGTCTTCCGCTGCTCCCGAGTCCTCTGCACTCAGTGGCTCGCCAGCGGGGCGGAAGACGGCCAAGTCGACGATCCTGTTTTTCCTGTGCGGGGGGGCGTCGCATCTCGATACTTGGGATATGAAGCCCCATGCCCCGCTCGAGTATCGCGGACCGTTTCAACCGATCGCGACCTCGGCCCCGGGGGTGATGCTCAGCGAACACTTGCCGCTGCTGGCCAAGCAGGCCCACCACATCGCGTTGATTAACTCAGTCGGTGGGACGGTCAACACCAACGACCATCACGCAGGGTATTATTACAACCTGACGGGGCATGTCCCCGACCCGTCGTTCCTCATCAAGGGGAACAACCGGACGCCCTATCCCGACGACTGGCCGTACATGGGCTGCGTCGTCGCGTCGAAATCGCCGCAGCAGGGCGGGATGCCCAACGCCATCAGCCTGCCCTACAAGCCGAGCCAGCTCCCCTACACCCGACCGGGGCAGTTCGCAGCCAAGCTGGGAGTGAAACACGACCCGTTGTATGTCTATGGGACGCGCGAGAAGCCGACAGAATTTCGAGTGCCCGATCTTGTGCTGTCGAACGATGTCACTGCCAGCCGATTCGGCAAGCGGCAGGACCTGCAGTCCCGGCTGAACGAAGCCCGCCGCGATCTCGATCGAGTCGCAGCTGTCGGAACATGGACCAGCCAGCAGGACCGGGCGTTGTCTCTCTTGTCGTCAGCCACCACGTCATCGGCGTTTGATGTCGCCCGCGAGTCGCCCGAGACGCTGGCTCGCTATGGAAACACGCTCAATGGGATGAGTCTCCTGGCAGCTCGTCGCCTCGTCGAAGCGGGGGTGCCGTTCGTCACCGTCTTCTGGTCGGAAGAGGACGAGGTCGTCTCCAAGAAATGTGCCAGCGGCGGCGGGTGGGATACTCATGCGAATAACTTCAGCTGCTTGAAGGAGAACCTGCTGCCGGAGTTGGACCGGGGATTTTCCGCTTTGATCGAAGACCTCGCTGAACGAGGCATGCTGGACGAGACGTTACTGATGATTACCAGCGAGATGGGCCGCACCCCGAAGATCGGCGACCCGCGTTCGGGCGGCGTGATTGGGGCGGGCCGCGATCACTGGACCCACTGCTTGACTGATGTGCTGGCCGGTGGGGGTATCCGTGGCGGCCAGACCTACGGCTCCAGCGACCGCCGCGCCGAGTACCCCGCCACACGCCCCGTGACCCCAGCCGATGTCACGAAGACCGTCTACCACGCCATGGGCATCGACAACCTCGAAGCCACCGATCCTCAGGGCCGCCCGTACAACCTGCTCGATGTCGGCCAGCCGCTGGTGGATCTGTTTTAGGCGGAGCAGCGGGCCGAACTTAAAACGGATAGCTACCTCCGTTCCGTCCCGACCTAGGGGGCCAGACGCGGTCAAGAATCGCGAGGTTCTCTCGGTCTTTCGGACTTACTTTCCCGCCAGCTCCCACCACAGGCAGGTGCTCGCGCGGATGCCGCGTTGGTAGTCTTCTAGGGAAAAGCGTTCGTTCGGGCTGTGGAGGTTGTCGGTGTTTTGGCCCCAGCCGAGGAGCAGGGTGTCGACGCCGAGGATCTCTTTGAAGGTGCCCGCGACGGGGATCGTGCCGCCCTCGCGGATGAGGACAGGGGCTTTGCCAAAGCCTTTCTCGATGGCCCGTTTGGCGGCCGCCATGTAGGGGCTGGTGAGGTCGCAGACGGTGGCTGGACAGCCGTGGTGTTCCTTGAACTCCAGGCGAATGCCGGGGCGAACGCGGGCTTCCACGAACTGGCGCAGGGCGGTCACGATCTTATGGGCGTCTTGGTTCGGGACAAGTCGGCAGGTGATCTTCGCCATCGCCCAGCTGGGGATAATGGTCTTCGGGCCTTCGCCGGTGTACCCGCTGAGCATGCCGTTCACGTCGCAGGTGGGTCGTGCCCAGCGGCGTTCGAGAGTGGTGAAGCCGGTCTCGCCCCAGGTCTCACTCGACCCGACGCTGGCAAGGTATTGCGCTTTATCGAAGGGCAGGCGGCTCCACTCCTCGCGTTCCTGCGGAGTGAGGTCGGCCACGTCATCGTAGAAGCCGGGGATCTGCACCCGCCCCTCCTCATTGTGCAGTTCGCCGACGATGCGGGCCAGAGCATTGGCCGGGTTGGCCACCGATCCGCCGAAGACCCCGCTGTGCAGGTCCTTGCTCGGACCATGCAGCAAAATCTCGCAGGCAATGATGCCGCGCAAGCCGTATGTGATCGCGGGCATGCCGGGCCCATATTGGCTGGTGTCGCTGACGACGGCGATGTCGTTCCGGCAGCGTTCCTTGTTCTCTTGCAGCCAGAGTTCAAGGTGGTTGCTACCGACCTCTTCCTCGCCTTCGATGACGAACTTCACATTCACCGGCAGCTTGCCCGCCGTCTGGAGCCACGCTGCAACGGAACGGACGTGCGTGTACATTTGGCCTTTGTCGTCAGTCGCTCCTCGGGCAAAGATATGGCCGTTCCGCACGGTCGGCTCGAACGGCGGCGTGTCCCACTTGTCGAGCGGGTCGGGCGGCTGGACATCGTAGTGGCCGTAGACCATGACGGTCGGCGCTCCCGGAGCACCCAGCCATTCCCCATACACAATCGGGTGACCGGGGGTCTCGCACAGCTCGGTCTTCAGCCCCGCTGTGGTGAGTTGATCGCGCACGAACTCCGCTGCCCGACGGGTATCGGCGTGGTGAGCCGATTGAGCGCTGACGCTGGGGATACGCAGCAGATCGGTCAGCTGCTCGACCGATTGAGCGGCGTAGCGTTCGTTCCACTGGAGAGCGGCTTGGAGTTCGGGGTTGTGCATGGGGGGGGGGCTTTTGAGCGGGAGTCAGAAGCGAGCGGCAGACATCAGTCTGCCGAGATGGTGCGAGAGAAAACATCACAGACTCACGTCTGCCGCTCGCTCTATGGTTCGGAGATTTCACGGAGGAACTGCGACAGATCGAGCTGGACTTTTTGGAGCAGGTGCCACGCATCGGGGGGCACTGTCATGCGGGTTGAGCCCTTGAGGGGCACGGGCTTTTGCTCCTCGCCGCTTTCGAGCACGTACAGCACGCTGGACCGGACGTAGGACAACAAATCGGAGACCTGCACTGATTGCAGCGGGGTCAAACCTTGCGGGAGTTCTGGCCGCTGCCCGCCGAAGGGATCGTTCGGGGGGATCGGCTCCTCGGGATGCGGGAGGTGTGTGCCTTCGTTGTCACCGGGTGGCGGAATCGAGACACCCGAGTCTGACAACTTCTTTTGGGGGGCGTGAAGGCTCGCCAGTTCATCGGGGCTGCCGAAGACCATCAGGCAGCGTCCGAACAGAATCTGGTCACCCAGTTGCAGAACTCGCATGCGGACAGGGTGCCCGTTCACGCGTGTGCCGTTCGTGCTATCGAGATCGGTCAGGATGATCCGGCCGGCGTCCTCTTGGATCTTGGCGTGAAAACGGCTGACCCGATCGTCGTTCAAGCGGATGTCGTTATCCTCTTCGCGACCGATGGAGACCGGGGTCATGAGGTCACAGTACAGGCGGCCCGCCTCGAATCCTTCGAGTACCTGAATTGTCACAGTCGTCATCAGAGTCGAGTCCTGCGGTACGTTTCGAGAGGAGTGTCGTGATTCGCACGAGCCGGCGGATCAACCCGCGCGTCAAGAGTACCTCGACAGTGGCCGAAGATTCAACAGGCCAGCCATTCTGCCAACTCGGGATCATCATAGACGGAGCAAAGCGCGGAGCCGACTTGCAAGATGAGGTCGCGGCGAGCGACTGGCTTTTTGAGGACCGCATGAGCCTGGGCGGCGAGTGCCTGCATGCGTAAGGCCTCCGTGAAATCGGCGGTAATCAGAATGCAGGGCAGTTCCGCTCGCAGTTTTTTGACGAGGATCAGGGCTTCCAAACCGGTCAGCACATGCATATGCATGTCGAACAGAACCAAGTCGATGGGATCGTGCTCGACGACCTCAATGGCTTGCTCGGCGCACTCCACGGTGAGAGTCAAAAAGTGCGGTTCGAGGATGATCTCCAGCGTCTCCCGAAAGCCGCGATCATCGTCGGCAATCAGAACTCGGTAGTCGCGGTGGAGAGAGGTCCGTTTCATGCGGGGGCTGTTACAGATGGGTGTGTGAGGTCACGGCCAATCTTATCCTGTGTGGGAATTATCACACGGACGAATAGAAGTCAAATGGGAGGGGGCCAAGCAATCAGGGGGCCTTACTGAGCAGTCACTGTAGCGACTGGTTGCGAAGCCTCCTCGGAAAGAGAGATCGCTGCGGTTTCTACGAGGGGTTCGGGAGCATCGGGGAGGAGTTCGAGTGATCGCCGACCGGCATCGGCACCATTGATTCGAATGACGATGGAATAGGCCCCCGGCGACAGTGACTCTTCCATCGCGAACCAGAAATGCCCGCGCAGATTCTCTCGTGAGACCACTTGCCAGGCCCGCCGGACGATCTGCTCATTCTCGTTGCGCAGGTGGACCTCCATGTAAAGATCTTCGTGCGGAGGAAGCAGGCTGCATTGGATCAGGGCTGTCTCCCCATGATGAAACTCGTTCTTGCGATCAACGAGATTGTCATTGAACATGACGGAGCCCAGATCGAGTGCAAACACCTTATCCGTGACATGGATTTTTTGATCGTTTCGAAGTAGTTCGGCCACACGCTCTTCACTGATCGGTTTGAGGGTGTAGCGACCCTCAGGGCGGCTCTCTCCGAACGGATCTGAATCGCGATCAACCCAAACTCCGAGTCCCGCAGCGCAGCCGGCGCAGGCGGTCCAGGTGAGGAGGCTGGGAAAGCCCCAGCGTGTCGTCGCTGGGGACAGTGACTCGGAGTCACCCAGCTGGGCACGAAAATCTTGACCAAACCATGTTTGCCAAAGTGTCAGGAACTTTTGGTGGTCACGGCTCTCGTACCAGGCTGTGTAGATCGCAAAGTAGCATAAGGGGAAGACGAACAGGCCGAGCGTAAAGTAAGTCATCAAGTGGAAAAACAGCCCCATGGACAGCATCCAGGTGCGAGCGGTGCCTTTCCAGGCGATAAACAGGAACAGCACTTCCCAGACGATTGTCACGTAGGACATTGTCAAGATGATCCCGGGGTACTGCGAAAGATATTCCCCGATGGGATTCGCCGAGTTCACATTGGTGAGCATCCAGTATCGCAGCTGATCCCCACTGAAATACATCGGGGTGTGCATCTTCGTGGCTGCGGCCCCGAGGTAGACGACGCCAATCAGTATCTGAATCAGTCGGCGGGGCCAGGCCGGGCCGGTCTCACGCCATTCGAGTCCACGACGTCGGGCGAGCCAGCGGTCTAGCGACCAGATTCGCCCGCAGTCCGACAGAGACATCAGGATCAGGATGTGCGTGCAGATGACTGTGTATTTGGTGATTGTGCTGACCAGATCGACCATTCCGAAATAGGCGATCAACGTGCCCGAGATCAGCAGCGACAGACGCGTTCGCCACCCGATGGATGCCGAGACCAAAGCGAGAATCAGCAGGGCATACAAGCCCGCAGCGACCGGGGCTGCCGGGATCGGAAGAAATCCAGGTTGCCCGTAGTTGTTCCAGATCGGTGTGGGTGATCCATCGAGCGAGTAGAGCTCTCGGACGCGAAACACGCGATGCAGGGTCGGAATCAACATGACCAAGGGCAACAGAATCCGCACGAGTGCCAGACCGACGGGCCGCTCTTCGGCGAAGAAGAACTCGCTCATGCGGGTCCAAAGGCTGGCATCAGCTGGGGACGCGGAATCGAGTCGATCGGGAGGGGTGGGCATCGTTGTCACCTGGGAAAACGGATGGTCGCTCCGCAGAGCGAGACCGACTCGGGCTAGTCTTGGGGCGTCTCGTGGTTCGCTCTCTGAATCGTGACGGGAGAGGCGAACGTGTCGCTCATGAGGAACGGTTGTCCCAACATGTTCTTTTGCAGGCGAGGGTTGTCGACGACGGCCTGGTTGGACAGCCAACCGGTCCAGTCGAGGTTGCGCTCTCGAATCGTGCCGTCCGGCGACATCAGTAAACGCGGTCGGAAATAGGTCCGCTTCTCCTTGGGTTCTTCGTACCGGCTGAGATAGATGGAATCGGGAAGGTTGTACTTCTTCGACCAAGCCTCCTCGACGAGCAAGAGTTGGGCGATTGGCTCATGGTCGGTGTGTTCGAGGATATGCGCGGCGATCGTGCCCGTGAACGATGCCGACCCGTCATAGTTGTGCCGCTCAGCTGACCCGAACGGGACGAACTCACCCCACGGGGGCGGGGTCACTTCGTAGTATTGGCCGCTCTCTCCTTCGGCGATGATGTGGTGGCGGACTTCATGACCGCACCATCCGCAATACATATCCCAAATCAGGAAGTACATGCCCACGTGGTCCGTCGACTTATATCCCAGCGCATGGCTAAACAAGCCAAACGCCAGCATCGACAAATAGGTTCCGATCACTGCACAGGCGATCAATCGGCGCATGCTCCAGCCTCCCTGCCAGAGAAATCCTAGGGTTAAACCGCCTTATGCCTGAGAAATCCCCGATGAGTCAAGACGAAAGCAGAATCCGGCCCGATTTGTTCCTATTTCAAGGAAGCCAGCCAGCTCATGCGGAACCAGGTGATCCCATTCGCACGCCCCCAGGTTAAAGCGCCCCCTTCGCCTTCCGCCGCCTGCCTCGCGAGCATCAGCCCGAGTCCGACCCCCGCCTGTTTCGTGGTCACAAAGGGTTCGGCGATCGATTCTCCCAGATCTTCCGGGGGGCCGTTGCCCGTGTCTGTCACTTCGATCACGACCGCATCGGCCAGGCGCAGTCCGCGTACTGTGATCAACCCCCGCGGACCGGCCGCTTCGATGGCATTGAGCGCCAGGTTGAGCACCGCGCCTCGAATGCGCGCCTGATCCCGGATTTGAGAGTCGACTTCAGCGAGTTCCACCGCCACCCGGAAGTCGACTTGGTGGTGCTTGCATACGGCATCCAGCAGCGGTGACAGGTCGGCCAGAATCTGCCGGAGATCGCCTTTCTCTGGCGGACGTGCCTGCGGTGTGCCCAGAGCCAGCATCGCGGTGACTTGCTCTTGCGTCAGTTCTAACTGCTGCCGGGCCACGGCCAAGCTCTCGTCATGTGCCCCGGCTGGACAACGGCGCTGGTGGAGCTGGACTGCCAGCTTGGCCCCTGTAATGGAGTTCCGCAATGTGTGAGCCAGCCCGCCTGTGAGCTGCGCCAGCAGTCTGAGCCTTTCGGTCTGGGCGATTTCACGCTCGAATCGTTCCATGCGTTCGGCGAGCTGATTGGTCGTTCCCTGCAGCTCCTGCAATTCGTCGGCAGGGCCAGTGAGTGGCTGGGGAGCGTAGCGGTGCGAGGCGATCTCGGAGAGTTGATGTTGGATTCGCTTGAGTCGCTGCACGACCCGCTGAGAGAGCATCGCTGATATCAGCAGCACGACGACAGCCGCCGCGAAACAGAGCCAGGAGACCGTTTGCACGAGCTGGGACTGCGCTTCCCATACACTGCGCCTCGGCCGGAACAGGATCAACTCCCGTTCCCCGACGGGCGGCTGCTGCTGCGCCCGAGCCAGCCGATAGAGCTGTCCCTGCCATTCCATCTCGTGGCCCGTGGCGGCTGTGAGTACTTGGTTCGATATCCCTGGCAGCGTGGTCCCTTGCAGCTGTCCCTGTTGAAGAACGACGACATCGGCCCCGGTCAGAACTTTGAGCCTTTGCAGGACAGCATCGTTTAATGGGAAGTTGGCAATGGCCAGAGTCTGGACTTCGGCGTCGAGCTGTTCGTCTCGCTCTTGTTCAATCTGGTGAATGGCCGTAGCGACGGTGATGACACTGGTCGCGACAATCACTCCCAACGAGAGGATGACGAAGGGAACCAGAATCTGAAGTCGCAGGGTCCATCGCACGAAGGGAGTTCTCGAAGGGGCGGATCAGCGAAGGAGAAGTTCGCTCGAAGTTGTACCTGACCTGCACGGTCAGTCAAAAGACTCGACTCTCATACTCGCTCGCAGACCGTCTGCATAAAAAAACTCCCCGGAAGTTTTCCGGGGAGTTAAGTCATTCAGTCATCACCAGTCCAGGCGAGTACACGCCCTGTGGACTAGATGAATTCCTTGAGCTTCTTGAGAGCGCGGACCTTGACCACTTTGCGGGCGGGCTTCGCCTTGATGGTGATCTTTTCGCCGGTACGGGGATTGATTCCGTCCTTGGCAGGGGTCGCCTTCTTCAACTGAACTTGGATCTTGAGGAGACCTGGCAGTGCGAAGACTCCCGGTCCCTTCTTGCCCAAGCTGCTGGCGATCAGAGCTTCGACACCGTCGAGAACGGCGAGGACATCCTTCTTGACGAGGCTGGTGGACTCGGCGAGGGAGGTGACGATCTCCGACTTCGACATTGGTTTCGGCTTGTCAGATGCGGCTTTAGCCATGGTTGCTCCTTTGAATGGCGGTGAGAGGATTTGCACTTCCGAACGTGCGTGCGGTAAGTAAAACGCTCGTTATTCCTGTTGTCAATCGGGTGGGAGGGGCAATTTACTCAAAAAACACTGGAATTTCGAAAGTTTTGGGGTGGAGGGGGCCTTTCTGTATGGAAAAATCCAATACTTCGCATGCAATGGGTTGCGGAGAAGACTCAAGTTCCGCTTTTCGGATCGAGCGGATCGAGCAAGGATCTGCCAACTTCATCTCCACCGTTGGGACACTGAGCCATTCGTTCCCGTACCGCTGTGGCCAACTCACCGCTCCGTCGCGGAACGTCCGCTTTCGATGAGTTTGTCGTCTGAATTGTTGATGGATTTCATGGGATCCGGGTGCACCAGAGCGTCGACGCGGTGGTGAGACGATTGGAGTGGCCTGGAAGGGGGGAGTGGCACACGATGGAATCTCAATTGACCAATGGCTCCCGAGATCATCGGTAGAGGGGGGCGATAATCCCGCGCTGGGATCGCCCCGTCACCGTCCTGGCGCCGATGCACTCCCGGCTCAAATTCGCCACTTCCGATTGACAGCTTCTCCCCTCCGCCCGAAAGTCCGCTCTGAGAACTGCACATCGGGTCGGGACGCGTCAGCGCTCCGGACCTTTCGGAACGGACACCACACCATGCCTCGCGATTTTGCCACGGAGAGCCTCGCTCACGACCCGATTCATGGATACATCCCGTTTGTGTCCAAGTCGGGATTGCCCAAGGGCGAAGTCTCCGAGCAGGAGATCATCGACCATCCGTGGGTCCAGCGGATGCGTCACATTCACCAGCTGCAGACGGCGTGGTGGGTCTTTCCATCGGCGGAGCACAACCGGTTTCAGCATGTGCTGGGGGCGATGCATCTGGCATCGCGAGTGATGGAGCACTGGTACGACTCGTTGCGGGAATCGTGTGCGAACGTGCCGTCGCGGGCGTATGTCGAGTCGCTGGCCCGCATGGCGGCACTGCTGCACGATGTGGGGCACGGGCCGTTCGGGCATTTTTTCGACGACCAGTTTCTCGATCAGTACGGGATCACCCACGAGGACATCGGAGCCCGGGTCATTGAGCAGGAACTCGGCGACTTGCTTCGCCGAATCCGTCGTAACCCCAGCGGCACTTTGAATCCTCTCGAAGAGATTGACCCGCAGCAAATCGCCTTCCTCATTCGACGACCCAAGTCGAGCGATCACCACGGGCATCCCGATTGGCTGCGGAAGATGCTGTCGTTGTTCTCCGGAATCTACACCGTCGACAATATGGATTTTGTGCTGCGTGACGCTTTCATGACGGGGTTCAACACCAAGGCGTTCGACCTCTCGCGGCTCATCCATTACAGCTTCTTCACGCCGCAGGGCTTAACGATCCATGTGCGCGGGTTGCCCTCGCTGATTCACTTTATCGAGACGCGGGCGAACATGTTCCGCACGGTCTACTTTCATCGGACGGTGCGAGCTCTCGATCTGGCACTCGAAGAGATCTTCGGCGAGACGATGCCGCATCTCTTTCAGGGAAATCCGATCGACAATCTGTCGGCGTATCGAAAACTGACTGAGTCGTCGTTGCTGGTCGACATCAGCCGCTGGCCCGATTCGAGCGATCCGAAACTGAAAGAACTTGGCGATCGCTGGCAGAAGATTCTGTGCCGCGAGGTGGCTTGGAAGATGTCGGTCGAGAAGACCATCAACTTCCACACCACCGGGGCCGAGCGGATGTCGATTTTCTCCGAGCCCGATTTGGTGCTCAAACGGGTGCGTTCGCGGCTGCCAAAAGCAATCGCTGAGATTCCTCTGCGAATCGATGTCGCTAAGCACTATCACCGTCCAAGCGGACGCCTCCCCACCGGTGGTCAAAACTTTCTCTTCGATCCCGGCCAACCCGCCCCGACCGAACTCAACGACGACGAACTGTTCCGCGCCCTGCCCGTCAGCTTCATCATCTTTCGCATCTACTCGCAGGGGCACGCCCACGACAAAGAATTGCACGCTGCGCTCAACGCGGTGTTGGGCGATGCGTCTGATGCGAAGACGAATATGTAAGAGGGCGAGGAGCGACTTGAGCTGGGCGTGTTCGAGCAGTCAATCAACAGGCGTTGCGAGACAGTCGCCGTTCGCTCCACGAAAGAGCGTTCTTTCGCGGAGCAAAAGACAACAGTCTGGGCAGTGAACCAAGTATTAGCTGGCGGCGTGAGCGAGGGACTTGATCCCGAGCGCCCCGGTGAATGATCCGGCACCTTGATTGGACACGAGGAAATGGCGGTGGCGGGTGAGCGCCGCACTCTCCTTGTTGACGTGGCGAGTTCTGAATCTGCTCTAAATAAGGGCGATAGCCCGTTAGGAATATGCCCCTGGAAAAGAACAGCGAATCTGTGGCGAGGATTGACTTCTGCTCGTGGCCCACCTATCAACAGGCTCTTATCCCACGAGTTTGATGGCCTTCCCAATGGGGCTATCAGACAGGGTCACTCACCTCAAGGTCTCCCATGCTCTCCATCTCTCTGCGAATCATCGCCAGCTGGCTCTTCCTTGGCGTGGTGGTGCTGGCGTCATCACTTCCAGCTGCGGATGAGGTCGATCTGTTTGGGGTTCGTGAAGAGCATGTCATGATCCCGATGCGGGATGGGACAAAGCTGTCGGCGTATTTGTACTTCCAGCCAGGCGACGGCAAGTCTCCGGTGATCTACGAGCAGCGGTATGCCGACCTGCGGGGAGCGGGATCGCGGCAGTCGTTCGCCAAGCTGGCCAAGGCGGGGTACGTCGTCTGCGCGGAGAACTTCCGCGGTTCGGCCCTGTCCGAGGGGACTTGGGTCGGGTATCGGGCTCTCGGGTGGGGGGAGCTTCGGGACGGCTACGACACCGTTGAGTGGCTGGCCGCCCAGCCCTGGTCGACGGGAAAGATCGGAACCGTAGGCAGCTCGCAGGCGGGTTTCGCACAGAACTTTCTCGCGGTGACCCAGCCGCCGCACCTCGTCGCACAGTACATGATCGACACCGGATTGAGCCTGTACCAGGAAGGGTATCGTATCGGCGGGACCACGCGACCGGAGCGGTTCAAGGGGATGGGGGCGGTCTGCCGCGAGCCAGCTCACAACGCCGCGTTGCTCGACGAGTGGTTCCGGCACCCGACCTTTGATGACTACTGGAAAGACGAGGACTGCTCACGCCACTTCGACAAGATGAATGTCCCGTGCTTTACGATTGGAAGCTGGTTCGACTTCATGAATGTCGGCTCAATCGAAAGCTACCGCGGACGCCAGCATCGCGGGGGCTTCAATTCGCGCGGGCACCAGCAATTGCTGATCGGGCCTTGGCTGCATGGCGGATATCAAGGCAAGAACACGAACGTCGTGAGCGAGCTGACCTTTCCCGAGAATGCCAAGTTCGACGCGGAGTCACACATCGTGCGGTGGTTCGACTACTGGCTCAAAGGACAGGACAACCAGGTCGACCGCGATGCAGCTGTGCGGTATTACGTGCTGGGTGCGGTCGGCGAAGCAGGGGCTCCAGGGAATGTGTGGCGCGAGTCGAACGACTGGCCCATCGCCAGTACCCCCACCGCCTACTATCTGCACCAAGACAAGAGTCTGACGACCAGCGGGCCGAACGAAGCCGGTGCGGTCGTGACCTACCTGGCCGACCCGTTGCATCCCACCAAAATCCCGAACCCGCGCGGGTTTCCGGGAGCAGCGGATGCTCGGCATGTGGAGGAACAAGCCGAAGTGAGAACCTTCACGACCGAGCCGCTGACGAGCCCCGTCGAGTGGACCGGGATCGTGAAGACCGAGCTGTTCGTGACCTCAACCGCCAAAGACAGCGACTTCATCGTACGCGTCAGCGATGTCTACCCGGACGGGCGTTCGATTCTGCTGGTCGATTACGTCCGCCGGGGTCGCTACCGCGAGGGGTTCGAACGCGAGGTCTTCTTCGAACCCGGCCAAGTCGAAAAGGTTGCCTTTGATGTCGGGTGGATCAGCCAGATTTTCGCCAAGGGGCACTGCATTCGTGTGACCGTTACGAGCACGGGGGCTCCGTTCTTCGAGCCGAATCCCAACACCGGCGAGCCACTCGCGCTGGAATTCCCGACCAAGACAGAGGTGTCGACGATTGGTCTCCAGGTCAACCCGACACACTCATCGCGAGTGATTGCACCGCTCGTGGAGTAGTACCTGCTCTAATGTCCGCAGCCTCCGCCGCCCGAACCACAGCCGCCTCCGCCTGAGCCGCACCCGCCACCGCTCTCGGCCGGTTGGCTGATCAAGCCCTCGGCTCCGACGGGTTGGACTTCGATAATTCCAAATCCGCTGGCAGCTGCCTGGATCGCGAGGCGGGTGCATTCTGGACCGCGTTCATTCAGGACATAAAGCACCAGCTTGGTGCCATCGAGCGTACGTTCGATGTCGATCACTTGCAGATCGATCTTCCATTCGGCAATGCGGCTCGTCCACTCGGGGAACTCCGCCGCCGACTTCTCTGCCGCTTTGCGGGCCGCAGCGAGATCGTCGCCACTCGCGGCTCGCAGGATGGTGAAGGCCGCTGGGTGTTCCGCTTCGACTCGCACATCGCCCAGGATCTCTCCCAGCTGGGCCCCGCGATGAGTCTCAACCACAACGGTCTCTCCCCGCAGTGGTCGCGGCAACCCCTCCTCCAACCGACACCGCGCCACCTCCGGCACAGTGCCGTAGCGGACCAGGAAATCACGATTCGTGTTAGGAGCCACCATGGGGGAGTTCTCGCGGTTCAGTTCTCAGTCGTCAGAGTCGCCACTCTAACAGGAGAACGCCCCTCCCCAAAGCTCGACGATGTTCGGAGGCGGTGATGCAGCGGCATATCAGCCCATGATTTAGCGGATCAAAGATTCAACATCCACTCGCCGAGTTGCCAGCAGATCTTTGACTTGTTGAATAATGACAGCGGAGATCGGTGTCAGTTCGATACCACGGGGGACACGGTTGTCGGGCATGGCCAGCGACATAGAAACACCGGACGCCGCAGGCTTCGTGTTCTGAAGCGGCGGTCGACGATGTGCTTGGCTTTTCTTCCCAGATTGACTCATGGCAACACTCCTCTATTAACTGGATCGAGTGGCTTTGCGACCGGAGGCTACCTCGCGGGTCAGCCTCTGGCAAGAACCTCTTGTGCTGCCGCACCCCGGTAGGCTCGAAGGCGAGCCCACCGCTGCTACCCCGGAGGAGACGCTACTGGCGACGGCGACGACCCCATGGAGTATCAGAGCTCTGGTCGCGATCTGTCGGGCTGAGTCGACGTGCGGCTCTTGATCGTCCTCAATCTCGACGAGGTTGTCAGACGAGGAAATACCGAGACGGGACGCCCCATCAGCAGTAGAAAGTTTGCTCTTGATCACAACACCAAAAAGGAAGCCATCGGATCTTCGCCGAACTCGAGAATACTACGAAGGTGAAACCGCAAGTGACCGGCGACCTCGGAAGTCGAGCAGTTGCCCAATCGAATCCAGACAACTTGGGGCGGCGGCCCCAGGAGCACTGCTCGCTGCTGGAAGTCAGTGTCCTTAGAGCGGTTTGTCTCTTCATCTTTGCGCTTCTAGCTCTCTCGGCTGGGAGGGCGAAGCTCCGGCTGAGCCGCTGGTGCCGGGTAGCGTCTACTCCGGTTGCGGCTCAGCCGGAGCTTCGCCCTCCCGGGTCTAGTGATCTCAAGTGTCAAGACGACTCGTCAAACCGCTTTACAGACAATCACCAAGCCCGATTGGGCGGCATGCTTCCAAATGACTGGGTCAGATGCGTCTTCCATTCCGAAGTCGCGAACGTGCCGAGAATCGGGGAACTCTGCCGCCAGAACAGCAACCAATCGATGGGACAAGTTCTGGTCAAACAAGAGCTTCATCTCTGCGGAACCACTCGCATTCGACGTTCGCGATCCGCAGCAAACGCCGGGCAAGCTCGAAGATCATCCTGCGTCAGGTCCGGAAAATCGGTGAGAATCTCATCGTTTGACATCCCGGAAGCCAAGTACTCCAGAACATCCTGAACGGTCATCCGCAAGCTGCGAATGCACGGCTGGCTGCTTCGTTTGTCGGGTTCGATTGTGATGAGATGTGAGTAATCCATAGAGCCTCACTACTCTTGTCTGTGGGGCACGTCAATATGTCAACTGGTCTGCGAAACTCGCTTCGCGACGCTGAGCCTACTCTCCGACCTGCACCCGTCCGCTCGACTCGACTGGAACTGTGGCCAGGCGAGCAGGCTGAGGGCGTGTGAGCGAGAGCCACAGCCTTCGCAAAGCCTCAGACCGTGCCACCCGACCGTCACGCATTTCCTGAAGCGTCGGGGGGTGGCACTTGGCACGGCAGAATTCTCACGAATTCTGCGACCGCTACTCCTCATCATCCCGCAGTTTGGCCAGGATGCTGACGTCGTCGAGGGTGCTGGTGTCGCCGACTGATTCTCTTCCGGCGGCGATGTCGCGGAGCAGGCGGCGCATGATTTTGCCGCTGCGGGTTTTGGGCAGGGCGGGGGTGAAGCGAATTTGATCGGGCGTCGCGAGGGCTCCGATGTGCTTGCGGACGTGGGCGATCAGCTCTTTTTTCGCCGAGTCGGGTGGGATCTCTCCCTTCGGAATGACGAAGCAGCAAATCCCCTCGCCCTTGATCTCGTGGGGGAAACCGACGACAGCTGCCTCGGCGACGAGCGGGTGCGAGACGAGGGCTGACTCAACCTCCATCGTGCTCAGGCGGTGGCCCGAGACGTTCAGGACATCGTCGATGCGGCCCATCACCCAGTAGAACCCGTCCTCGTCTTTACGAGCACCGTCGCCCGCGAAGTAGAGACCCGCGAGCTTGCCAAAGTAGACCTCTTCGTACCGCTTGTGATCGCCGTAGAGGGTCCGCAGCATGCTCGGCCATGACTGCTTGATGACGAGCAGGCCTCCGTTGTTGGGCGGGACCGGCTCGCCCTTTTCGTTGACGATTTCGGTGACCACACCGGGCAGCGGGCGCGTACACGAACCGGGCTTGGTCGACGTGATGCCCGGCAGCGGGCTGATCATGATCGACCCGGTTTCGGTCTGCCACCACGTATCGACGATCGGGCAGCGCTCGCCGCCGATG
>Ga0105047_10009805_pt1 | contig 15726 bp, 12 predicted proteins | sample MAT04_FD_78384 | JGI IMG/M metagenome (GOLD analysis project Ga0105047, IMG submission 78384) | Freshwater microbial communities from Lake Fryxell liftoff mats and glacier meltwater in Antarctica - MAT-04 (megahit assembly) | ecosystem: Environmental > Aquatic > Freshwater > Ice > Liftoff... | reverse complement strand
CCAAAGAAAAGGGGCGGCCCGTCGCCGGACCGCCCCCTTCAATGAACCCTAAGGGCCGCGCCTATTCGGCGGGCTCTTCGGCCTTGACCTCTTCGCGCTTGGACAGGTCCTCGCCGGTCTCCTGGTCGACGACCTTCATCGACAGCTTGGTCTTGCCGCGATCGTCGAAGCCGACGAGCTTGACCTTGACCATCTGGCCTTCGCTGACCACGTCGCTGACCTTGGCGACCTTCTGCTGGGCCAGCTGGCTGATGTGGACGAGGCCGTCCTTGGCGCCGAAGAAGTTCACGAAGGCGCCGAAATCGACAACCTTGACCACCTTGCCGTCATAGATCGCGCCGACCTCCGCTTCCTGGGTGATCGACTTGATCCAGTCGATCGCCGCCTTGATCTTGGCGCCGTCCGAAGCCGAGACCTTGACCGAGCCGGTGTCGTCAATGTTGACCTTGGCGCCGGTCTTTTCGACGATCTCGCGGATCACCTTGCCCCCGGTGCCGATCACTTCACGGATCTTGTCGACAGGAATCTGGATGGTCTCGATCTTGGGCGCGTACTCGCCGATCTCCTCGCGGGCGCCGGAAATCGCCTTGGCCATTTCGCCGAGGATATGCAGGCGTCCGCCACGGGCTTGGTGAAGGGCCTTTGTGAAGATCTCCTCGGTGATGCCGGCGATCTTGATATCCATCTGCAGCGAGGTGATGCCGTCCTCAGTGCCTGCGACCTTGAAGTCCATGTCGCCGAGGTGGTCCTCGTCGCCGAGGATGTCGGACAGAACGGCGAAGCCGTCCTTTTCCAGGATCAGACCCATGGCGATGCCGGAGACCGGCTTCTTCAGGGGCACGCCCGCGTCCATCATCGCCAAGGAGGCGCCGCATACCGACGCCATCGACGACGAGCCGTTGGACTCGGTGATCTCGGACACCAGGCGGATGGTGTAGGGGAAGTCAGCCTTGGACGGCAGCATCGGCCGCACCGCGCGCCACGCCAACTTGCCGTGGCCGATCTCGCGGCGTCCCGGCGAGCCCATGCGGCCCGTTTCCCCTACCGAATAGGGAGGGAAGTTGTAGTGCAGCAGGAAGCTTTCCTTGTAGGTGCCTTCCAGGGCGTCGATAAACTGCTCATCGTCTCCGGTGCCGAGGGTGGCGACCACCAGGGCCTGGGTTTCCCCGCGGGTGAACAGGGCCGAGCCGTGGGCGCGCGGCAGGATGCCGACTTCCGGCACGATCTGGCGGACCTGGTCGACCTTGCGGCCGTCGATGCGCTCTCCGGTCTCGACGATGCCGCGGCGGACGATCTCGGCTTCGGCTTCCTTGAACACGCCGCTCAGCTTCAGCGGATCGATGCCGTCCGGGTTGCTGTCGGACTTGCACAGGGCCGCGACGACCTTGGCCTTGGCCTCGCTGATCTTCTCGTGGCGGGCCGCCTTGGCGCGTTCCTTGTACGCGTTGCGCAGGTCGTCGCCGATCAGGGCCTTCACCTGGGCCTTCAGGGCGTCCTGGTCTTCCGGCTGGAAGTCCCAGGGCTCCTTAGCGGCATGTTCGGCCAGCTCGATGATGGCGTCGATCACCGGCTTGAAGCCGGCCTGGGCGAACAGCACGCCGCCCAGCACGATCTCTTCGGTCAGTTCCTGGATTTCGGACTCGACCATCATCACGGCGTCGGCGGTGCCGGCCACGACGAGGTCCATCTTGTTGTCCTCCTTGAGCTGATCAAGGGTCGGGTTGAGCACATACTCGCCGTCGATATAGCCGACGCGCGCAGCGCCGATCGGGCCCATGAACGGCAGGCCGGAGAGGGTCAGGGCGCAGGACGCGGCGACCATGGCGACGATGTCGGGGTCGTTCTCGAGGTCATGCGAGAGGACCGTGATGACCACCTGGGTCTCGTTCTTGAAGCCCTTGACGAAGAGGGGGCGGATCGGACGGTCGATCAGGCGGGAGACCAGGGTCTCCTTTTCCGACGGCCGACCCTCGCGCTTGAAGAAGCCGCCCGGGATCTTCCCGGCGGCGAAGGTCTTCTCCTGGTAGTTGACCGTCAGCGGGAAGAAGTCGATCCCCGGCTTGGGGCTGCGGGCGGCGACGACCGTGGCCAGGACGATGGTGTCGCCGTAGGTGGCGAGAACCGAAGCGTCGGCCTGGCGGGCGATGCGGCCGGTTTCAAAGGTCAGCTTGCGGCCGCCCCATTCGATGCTTTTGCGTTTGATGTCGAACATGGTCTTCTTTCTATGTCCCGGCGGCGTATTCCAGACCGGGGGCGGACAGGGCGGGGCCCCTCGGGGCGAATCCGAAATCCTCTCCTTCGGCAGGCTGATGAGGATTTCATGGAACCCTCGGCGTGATTTCGGGACCTCGAAGGTCCCGCCCGGGTCGCTCTCAGCCTGTCCAAGAGCGGCGCGGATAATGAGCGTCCCGACAGGGGACGCCTGAGCAATGCGGCCGCCCGCCTGACCCCTAAGACGCGCTCAAAGGTCTGGCGGGCGATCCGAAACCTGCGCTTATCGGCGCAGGCCGAGGGTCCCGATCAGGGCCGTATAACGGGCCTCGTCGGACACCTTCAGGTGGTCCAGGAGCCGCCGGCGTTGCGAGACCATCTTGAGCAGGCCTCGGCGCGAGTGGTTGTCCTTCTTGTGGGTCTTGAAGTGCTCGGTCAGGTTCGCAATCCGTTCGGACAGGATCGAGACCTGCACTTCGGCCGACCCGGTGTCGCCCTCGGTGCGGGCGTGGGTCGTGATCAGTTCAGCCTTACGTTCGGCCGTTATCGACATCGGTCATTCTCCGGTTCTACAGGTGAAAAACCCGCGTGGGAGACAGTCTCCCTGCGCGCATCTCGCAGAGCGCCGCCGCATGTTCCCCTTGCATGGCCAAGACGGTCCGGGAGTCGCCGATAAGGCGTTCCCGAAGCGCGTCGACCTGTCTGGGGAGCAGAACGATCGGTCGCCCCTGCTTGAGGCGGAAAGCGTCTTCGGTGGTCACGGCCAGCACCGGGATGTCGTCCAGTGCGGTCTCGACCGGAAGGAGCGCTTCCGAGGCGGCGCCCTTATGGACCAAATCCTCCAATGTTTCCAGGCAAATCGCCCGGGCCTCGTCGAACCGGCCCACGCGCGTTCGGCGCAGATCGCTGACGTGGGCGCAGGCGCCCAGGGCGGCGGCCACATCGCGGACAATCGCCCGCACATAGGCGCCCTTGCCGCAGGTCATCTCCAGCTCGATGTGGTCGGCGTCCGGCTGGGACGCGACGGTCAGGGCGTGGACCGTGATCAGGCGGGACTTGAGCTCGACCTCGACCCCGGCCCGGGCCAGATCGTACGCGCGCTCGCCATCGACCTTGATGGCGGAGAAGGCCGGCGGGACCTGCTCGATCTGGCCGACGAACCCCGGCAGCACCGCCTCGACCTCGCCCCGGGTCGGGCGCACGTCGGAGCGCGCGGTGACTACGCCCTCGCGGTCCAGGGTGTTGGTGGTTGATCCCCAGGCGATAGTGAAGCGGTACGCCTTGGCCGCATCGACCAGAAAAGGAACCGTCTTGGTGGCCTCGCCCAGGGCGATGGGCAGGATCCCCGTCGCCAGGGGATCCAGCGTCCCGGCATGGCCGCCCTTCTGCGCTTCGAACAGCCGCCGCACGCGGCTGACGGCCTGGGTCGAGGTCATGTCGTAGGGCTTGTCGAGGGCGATCCAGCCGCTGACCGCCAAGCCCTTGCGCCTACGCGCCACCGGGTTCGTCCTGCTCGTCCTCGGTCGGCGGCTCGAGGTCCGCCTGGATCTTGGGGTTCAGGAACAGCCGGTTCATGCGCTCGGCGGCCTCGAAGGTCTCGTCGTGGCGGAAGACCAGGTCGGGGGTGAACTTCAGCTCGATACGGCGGCCCAGCTGGCCGCGGAGGAACTTGGCGTGGCGATTGAGGGCCTCGACCACCCCCAGGGAGCCATGCCCCCCCAGAGGCTCGACGAACACGAAGGCGTGACGCAGGTCCGACGACATCCGCGCCTCGGTGACCGTGACCGAAGCGTTCTGCAGCACCGGGTCCTGTAAGGGCTCCTCGCGCAGAAGCTGGACCAGGGCGTGGCGGATCAGCTCGCCCGCGCGCAGCTGGCGCTGCGAAGGGCCGGCCTGGGCGGCGCGGCCGCCTTTGGTGGGGCGTTTCATAAGACGTTCCTGCGCCCCGGCGCGGCGGATCGGACGCCGCGTCCAGGGAAAATGGGCAAAGGGGCGGCTTCTAGCGCCGCCCGGCGGTCAGGTCCAGGGCGACGCGCCGGGCAGTGCGACAACGTGGCCGATTCCTCGCGGGGGTCCGGTAACCAAAAGTGAACCCGCTTGGTCAGACGCTCGCCGGATCAGTCGGGGATGCAAGCCTATGATTTCACGGCGCGCTCTCGTCGGCGCCGGCGCCGCTGCGGGCGGAGCCGGGTTGCTGCTGGCGGGAACGGGAAGGGCCCAGGCGGGGGCCCAGGCGCCGGCCGCGCCGCCGCGCCTGGACGAGATATTCGGCCGCGGCCGCATCGGCGACGGGGCGCTGTCCCCTCAGGGCGGCCGGGTCGCCCTGCTCGGCGAAACCGAAGCCGGATCGGGGCGGGGACCCCAGGCGGCGATCCAGTTCTTCGACACCCAGGCGATGGCCCAGCCGCCGCTGCGCACTGTGCTCGCCGACCTGGAGGCTGACAAGATCGACTGGGCCAGCGAGGACCGGCTGCTGGTGTGGGTCACCTCGGCCAACCGTACGCGGCGGGTAGTGGCCATGGCGCCCGACGGCTCCGATCAGGTGGTGCTGTTCGAGCACAAGACCGGCGCGCACAAGCCGCCGCTCAACCTGAGTGAGATCGTGGCCCTGCTGCCGCAGGAGCCGGATCACGTGATCATGGCCGCCTGGGACCCGGCCCACGAAGTCGCCGCTCTCTACAGGGTCAATGTCCGCCGCGGCGGGGCGGTTCTCATCGAGCGCGGCGGCGCCCGCACCGTCAGCTGGCGGTGCCAGGACGGCGACCCGGTGCTTCGCTACGATCTGGACAAAGAGGGGCGGGTGATGTCGCTCCTCGCCCGCACCCGCGGCGAGGGCCGCTGGCGAATGGTGCGGCGCATCCACAAGGGCGACACCCGCGACTTCCATGTGGTCGGCGCAACGCCGACGCCGGGGGTGCTTTTGGTCGCCGCGCGGGCGGACGGCGAAGACGCCGCCGCCGTGCGCACCCTGGACACCCGCACCATGCGGATGGGCGAGGTGCTTTCGGCCCGCCCGCACAGCGATGTCGCCGACGTGCTCACCAGCGCCAGCGACCGCTTCGTCGCGGCCGCCTATTACGACGACCGGCGCGTCTATGATTTCGCCGACCCGCGCATGGCGCGCCATTTCAAGCTCATGAACCGGGCCTTCGGGGACGCGTGCAACATCGAGCTGTTGGACGTCGACGAAAGCCAGACCCGCTGGCTGGGGCGGGCGACCGGCCCGCAGGAGGCGGGGGCCTATTTCCTCTACGACTGCGGGACGCGGCGCACCCACCGCCTCGGGGCGGTGCGGCCCTGGCTGACGCCCGCTCGCCTGGCTCCGGTGCAGCCGATCAATGTGCGCACCCGCGACGGTGCGCTGATCCGCGCCTATGTCACCACCCCGGCGGCGGCCGACCGCGCCCCGCGACCGCTGGTGGTGCTGCCGCACGGCGGCCCCGAGATCCGCGATCGCCAGGACTACGACCCCTGGGCCCAGACCCTGGCGGCCCAGGGATGGATCGTGCTTCAGCCCAATTTCCGCGGCTCCGGCGGCTATGGCCGCGCCTTCGCCCAAGCCGGCTGGCGGCGATGGGGCGACCGGATGCAGGCGGACGTCGAGGACGCGGTCGATCTGCTTATACGCCAGCGCCGCGCCGATCCGGCCCGCGTGGTCATCTTTGGCGCCAGCTACGGCGGCTACGCCGGCTTGATGGGGGCGGTGCGCCGGCCCGGCTTTTACAAGGCGGTGATCTCCGTCGCCGGCCCCAGCGACCTGCCCGAGCTGATGCGGTTTCAGAAACGCACCGCCAAGGGGGACGATACGGACTACGAATTCTGGCGGACGCGGATCGGCGACCCCTCGACCGACGGCGCGATGCTGGAGCAGGCGTCGCCGGCCGCTCACGCCGCCGCGATCAGCGCCCGGGTCCTTCTGATCCACGGCGAGCATGACGAGATCGTGCCCCCGTCTCAGACGCGCATCATGGCCGCCGCTCTGAAGACGGCCGGCAAGCCCTGCGAGACCTTCATCATTCCCGGCTGCGGCCATGCAAACTGGGGCCTGACCGCGGAAAAGGACGTCCTCCAAAGGGTGATCGATTTCATCAGACCCGCCGTGGCCTGACAGCACATTGACCTCATCTCGCCTGCGGCGTTACCTAACGAACTGGGCAGCTGGGGCGGGACATGACCAACCACATCCGACTCTGGCTTCCGCTTCTTGCCGGTTTGGCCGCGGCGACCGCTGTCAGCATCGGGCCCAGCCAGAGCGCCGCGCCTGCGCGGCCCAACATCCTGGTGATCGTCGCCGACGATCTCGGATATTCGGACATCGGCGCCTTCGGCGGCGAGATCGCCACGCCAAACCTCGACGCCCTCGCCCGCCGGGGCGCCCTGCTGACCGACTTCCACACCGCCCCGACCTGTTCGCCGACGCGCGCCATGCTGCTGACCGGGGCGGACAACCACGAGGTCGGGCTGGGCACGATGGCCGAGGCGCGCAACGCCCTCCCGCCCGCTGCGCGGGGGCGACCCGGCTACGAGGGGAGCCTCACCGAGCGCGCGCCCACCATCGCAGCGCGTCTGCGCCGGGCGGGCTACATGACTGTTATGGCGGGCAAGTGGCACCTGGGCCTCACCGAGGAGACCTCGCCTGCCGCGCGCGGCTTCGATCGCTCGTTCGCCATGCTGCAAGCCGGGCACGACCACTTCGGCGACGACCAGAAGAAGCTTTACGCCGAACTCGGCGCCGCTTCGACCTACCGAGAGAATGGTCAGCTGACCATGTATCCGGTCGGACGCTATTCGGCCGACGTCTTCGCTGATCGCATGATCGGCTACCTGCGCGAGGCCAAGGCCGCCCGCAAACCCTTCTTCGCCTATCTGACCTTCACCCAGCCTCATTGGCCCCTGCAGGCGCCGGCGGCGGACATCGCCCGCTACAAGGGTCGCTACGACGCCGGATACGAGGACCTGCGCGCCAGGCGCCTGGCGCGGATGAAGACCATGGGTCTGGTCGCCGCTGAGGTCGAACCGCACCCCTTCGTCGGGGTGAGGCCCTGGGCGGAACTGAGCGCTTCCGATCGCGCCATCTCGGCGCGCAAGATGGAGATCTATGCGGCTATGGTCGACCGCATGGACCGTAATATTGGCCGCGTGGTCGCGGCCCTGAAGGCCAACGGCCAATACGACAACACCTTGATCGTCTTCCTCTCGGACAACGGCGCCGAAGGCTCGGTTCTGGACGGTCCTATAGGCGACCGGGGGCCGGTCAAGCCGGAACTGGTCGGCCTCGACAACAGCCTGGCCAACCTCGGCCACCGCAACAGCTTCGCCGCCTACGGCCCGGGCTGGGCCCAGGCGGCCACCGCCCCCAGCCGTCTGGCCAAGGGTTCGGTGACCGAGGGGGGCGTGCGCACTCCCGCCATCGCCGCCGGCCTCGGCGTCGTCCGTGGTCAGACTATCGGCGCCCTGCTCCACGTGGCCGACATCACGCCCACGGCTCTGGCGGCGGCAGGGGTGGCGCAAGATCTGACGCCGTCCAGCTTGCCGATCCGTGGGCGGTCGTGGGGCGATCTGCTTGCGGGGCGGGCCAAGGCGGCGCGAGGGCCGCAGGATGTCATCGGCTGGGAGCTGTTCTACGGCCGCGCCCTGCGCCAAGGAGACTGGAAGGCGGTCTATGCGCCGCCGTTCGCGTTCGGCGCCCCCGTCCGCACCGAGGCCGAGTGGCGCCTGTTCGACCTCAAGTCCGACCCCGGCGAAGTTCATGATCTCGCCGCCCGCGAGCCTGGACGCCTCCAAGCCCTCGTCGCCGCGTGGGACGCCTACGCCGCGGAGACCGGGGTGTTCGTGCCGCCCCGGCCCACGACCAGCCCGTGAAGGGCGCCGCCTGGGCTGGGGCCGGAGCCGCCTGCGCCCTGGCCGCCGCCGCGGGGTTCCTCCTGACCCGGCCCCCGGTTGCAAAGCAGGCCGCCGCGCCCGCCTGCCAAAAGGTCGGAGGCATGGTCCGCATCCCCGCCGGGACCGTCGCCCTGGGAGAGGACTCCGGGGCTCCGCGCACCGTCGCGGTGGACGCCTTCTGGATCGACCGCAGCGAGGTCAGCAACCGCGACTTCGCCGCCTTTGTCGCCGCCACAGGTCATCGCACCCAGGCTGAGCACGAGGGCGCCTCGCCCGTTTTCTCGCCGCCGCGCGATCTGTCCTCCGGGCTCGGAGACGCGTCCCAGTGGTGGCGCCTCGTGAAGGGCGCCGACTGGCGCCATCCGGACGGGCCCGGCAGCGATTTGGACGGCCTGCATGACGTCCCTGTCGTCCATGTCGCGTATGACGACGCCCTTGCCTTCGCCAAATGGAAGGGCCGCGCCCTGCCCGACGAAGCCCAGTGGGAACGGGCGGCCAGGGGCGGCCGCACGGGGCTTGCCGCCCCCGGCGCCTGGGCCTACGACGCCGAGGGCCGACCGACTGCAAATACCTGGCAGGGCGTCTTTCCCGTGCGCGACCAGGGCGACGATCACCACCGCCGCCCGGCGCCCGCCGGATGCTTTGCGCCCAACGGCTACGGCGCCTACGACATGATCGGCAATGTCTGGGAGTGGACCCGCAGCGACGCAGCTGCGGGGCGACGTCTGATCAAGGGCGGGTCGTACCTTTGCGCCTTCAATTATTGCGCCAGCTTCCGGCCGGCGGCGCGGCAGATTCAGGAACAGGACCTGGGCGCCGGACACCTTGGCTTTCGCACCGTGAGCGCCGAAGCGCCGCCCGCCTAGCCCGGAATGGCGTAGTCGAACACGCCGCATGCGGTCGAGGCGCGCGCTTTGGGGCCCGGTGGTTCTTCACCGGCGAATAGGGCCAGGGCGATCGATCCGGGATGATCAAGGCCGGGGCGCACCCCGATCACGACATGAGTGGGCGCCCCGCCCGGGCACAGGGGCGCCGCCCCGGACGGCGCCGCCGAAGCCGTCACCTGGCGAACCTCGATCTGCGCCGTCTCGGGCAAGCCAAGAAGATCGCCCCAGGTCTCGGGGCCGTCGCGGCCGTAGGCTTGGGCTATGCCGGGTTGGGACAGGGGCCGGGTCTGCAGCACCAGACCGCGGCTGAACTGCAAGGCTCCAGGCCGCCCGAAACCAGCGAAAGCGAACGTCAGGTCCCCCGGCCCGCTCTCCGCAGTCTCGGAAACCGGGGCGAAGGCGCCCTTCCAGAACGGGTCGTCCGGGCCGGCGATAGTGGAAGCGGCAAGATTTTCGGGCGCGGTTGCGCTGCCCGGGCTGCACCCGGCGACCAAGACCGCGCACCCAAGCGCCATCAAGCTGGGTTTCATGGAAGGTCGCTCCCCGATCGCGCCCCGCATCGAGGGGCCAGAGCCCCAACGCTCCGGCCGCGCGGTCGGGTCCGCCGGTCGTTGGCCTACAGCGAGCGGGCGACGACCTCGACGGTGAAACACTCGATCACGTCCCCGACCTTCAGGTCCTGGAACTGGAAGTTCATGCCGCACTCCTGGCCGGCGTTGACTTCGTTGACCTCGTCCTTGAACCGCTTGAGCGTCGATAGGGTGCCCATCTCCTGGATGACCACATCCTGCCGGATGATCCGCACCTTGGCGCCCTTGCGCACCACGCCCTCGGTGACCCGGCAGCCGGCGATCTTGCCGACCTTGGAGATATCGAACACCTCCAGGATCTCCGCATTGCCCAGGAAGGTTTCCCGGTGCAGCGGCGGCAGCATGCCCGACAGCACGCCTTTGATGTCGTCGAGCAGGTCGTAGATGATCGCATAGTAGCGGATCTCGACGCCCTCGCGCTCGGCCAGGTCGCGCGCTTGCTTGGAGGCGCGGACGTTGAACCCGAGGATTGGAGCCTTGGCGCCTTTGGCCAGCAGGACGTCGGACTCGGTGATCGCGCCGGCAGCCGAATGGATGATCCGCGCACGGACCTCATCGGTCGATATCTTCTCCAGCGAGCCGACAATGGCCTCGGCGGAGCCCTGGACGTCGGCCTTGACGATGACCGGAAGTTCCGAGACGCGCTTGTCCTGAAGCTTGGCCATCATGTCCACCAGGGACACGCCGCCGCCGACGGGCAGGAACGACCGTTCGCGACGTTTGCGTTCGCGGTACTCGGTCAGCTCCCGCGCCCGCGCTTCGTTTTCGACGACTGCAAAAGGCTCGCCCGGACCGGCCGGGGTGTCCAGGCCGAGGATTTCGACCGGCACGGACGGGCCAGCCTCGGCCACCTGCTCGTTGCGCTCGTTGACCAGGGCGCGGACCTTGCCCCAGGCGTCGCCGGCCACGACGATATCGCCGCGCTTGAGCGTGCCGCGCTTGACCAGGACGGTGGCGACGGGACCGCGGCCCTTGTCGAGCTTGGCTTCGATGACCACCCCTTCGGCGGTGCGGTCTGGATTGGCGCGCAGGTCCATGACCTCGGCCTGGATCAGTATGGCCTCGATCAGTTCCTTCAGGCCGGTCTTCTCCTTGGCCGACACCGGAATCGCCTGGGTGTCGCCGCCAAGGCTCTCGACCACGATCTCGTGCTGGAGCAGTTCGTTGATGACCCGCTGCGGGTCGGCGCCCGGCTTGTCGACCTTGTTGATGGCGACAATGATCGGAGCTCCGGCGGCCTTGGCGTGGGAGATCGCCTCGATGGTCTGGGGCATCACCCCGTCGTCCGCCGCCACCACCAGCACGACAATGTCGGTGATGTTGGCGCCGCGGGCGCGCATCGACGAGAAGGCTGCGTGACCGGGGGTGTCGAGGAAGGTGACGCGTTCGCCGTCTTCCAGCCGCACCTGATAGGCCCCGATGTGCTGGGTGATGCCGCCGGCCTCGCCGCCGACCACGTCCGCCGAACGCAGGGCGTCGAGCAGGCTGGTCTTGCCGTGGTCGACGTGGCCCATGACCGTGACCACGGGGGGCCGCAGGACGGTGTGCTCGTCGTGGTCCTCGGCGTCGAGGAAGCCCTCTTCAACGTCGGCTTCGGAGACCCGGCGCACGGTGTGGCCGAACTCGGTGGCCACCAGTTCGGCGGTGTCGTTGTCGATGACATCGTTGATCTTCAGCATCAGGCCCTGACGCATCAGGAACTTGATGACGTCGACGCCGCGGGTCGCCATTCGCTGGGCCAATTCGCCCACGGTGATGATGTCAGGAATGACGACGTCGCGGGAGATGCGGGCCTGTTCGGCCGGTCCGCCGCCGCGGCGTTTTTCCTTTTCCCGTTCCCGGGCCCGGCGAACCGAGGCCAGGGAGCGCATCCGCTCGGCGGAATCCTCGTCTCCGGCGACGGCCTGGATCGTCAGGCGGCCTTCGCGGCGCTTGGGCTCGCCCTTGGTGCGCGACACGGCCTTGCCGGGCGCGGCGCCCTTGGCGCGGCGGTTGCCGTCCTCGTCCACATCGTCAGGACGGCGGTCAACCTCGGCGCGGGCGCCGGGTGCTTGCCGCGTGGCGCGCTGGATTTCGGGCGCCGCCGGCGGCTGGGCGGGACGCATCCCGGCCCCGGGACGGGGCGCCGCGGCGCGGGCGCTGTCACGCACGGGAGCGGGACGAGGATTGAGCGCCGAATAGCGGACGGTCTCGCCGGCGCGGGCGGGCCGATCCCCCTGCGGGCGGTCCGGACGCGGTCCTGCATCGCCGCGCGGCGCGGAGGCGTCGGGGCGTGGCCGGTCAGGACGATAGGTGGTGGTGCCGCCCGAGCGGTCGTCGCGCCGCGGACCATCCCGCGGGGCCTCGGGGGGGCGGATGGGCGCACGGCCTTGCGGGATCGCCGGACGGGACGCTTCAGCGCGGATCGGCGCGCGAGGGGGAGCGACGGGCGGCGAAACGGCGGCCGGAACCGGAGCCGCAGTGGATTCGGGCGCTTCGCTGGGAGGAGCGGCGGCCTGAACAGATGCGGGCGCGGGCGCCTCGGACGCGGCGGCGGCCGTGCGGCGAGCCTCGCTCTCGGCTGCGCGCCGAGCCTCTTCGGCCGCCTGAGTTTCGGCGACGAGGCGTTCCTGTTCCTGGCGCTGCTCGACCACACGCTGACGGGCGGCGCGCTCTTCCGGAGACAAGTTCAGATTGCTCTGGGCGGGCTGGGGCGAGGGCGCGGGACGCGGATCGGGCGCCTCCTCGGCAGGGGGCGCCGGACGCTTCAGGTCGAAGGCGGGGCGCCGGTCGCCGGCGCCAGGGCCCATGGGGCTGCGGCGCTTGGTTTCGACGACCACCGTCTTGGAGCGGCCGTGGCTGAAACTCTGCTTCACGGTGCCGGAGCTGACCGCCCCTGAGCGGGGTTTCAGCATCAAAGGCGCCCGCGTCCCGGAAGGACGGCCATTTTCGTTGTCGTCGTCGCTCATGCGCTCGCTAACTACTCCCGCGCCATCCACGGCGGCGCGACACCGAATTCCATACGTAAAACGTCCCGAGCAGGGAGCATCCCCCGCCCGTTCCCCATTTCGCCCCTTAGTTCAGGGCTCCTCGCGCCAACTCAGTGGAAGGAGCGGGCGGAAACCCGAAAGTCGTTCGACATCCTGTGTCCAACGATCGGCGCCTCGCCCTGCAAGGAACACGAGGTGTATCACATTTCCCAGGCCCAAGGCCAAACTCAATTCGTCGTTGCTGAAGACGCCGAATAGACGAGGGGCATTGGCGGCGCGGCGGGCGGCCTGAAGCAGTTTGCGCCGGCCATCCTGGGCGCCGTCGCTGGCCTCGATCATCCAGGCGACCTTGCCCGACTGAATGGCGGCGGCCGCCTTCTCAAAACCGAAGGTAAGATCGCCGGCCCGGCGCGCAAGGCCCAGGCCGTCCAGCGTCCGCCGCATCAGCAGCAGCTCCACCTGATCGGCAAGATCGGGGGCGGCGGCAAGCTTGGCCTTGGCGGCGCGCGAGAAGGCGCCCTTGCGGGCAGCCGTCTCGACCGCGGCGCGGGTCGCCTCCACCCACATGCCCCGGCCGGGCAGCTTGCAGGCGAGGTCGGGCGCCACCCCCTGGGGTCCGGCCACGAACCGGATCAGCCGCTCGTCGGGCATGACCTCGCCGGAGACGATGTCGCGCCGCTGCCGATCCTTGCGCTCGCTGGCGTCCATGCCGCTGCCTGGCCTTGCGGCCTAGGCGTCCTCGTCCACCGCTTCGGCGGAAGGGGCGGCCGAGCCGAACACGCGGTCCTCCTCGGACTGTTCGGTCTCCTCCTCGAACTCTTCGGGCTCGGGCTCCGGGGCCTCGATCCAGCCCATGGCCACCCGGGCGCGCATGATCAGGGCCTCGGCGTCGTCGGGCGACAGGCTGAAGCTTTCCAGGATGCCCGGCTGACGAATCCGTTCGCCCTCCTTGCTCTCGAAATAGCCGCGCAAGTCGTCAGGCACGAGGCCGGCGAGGTCTTCGACCGACTTGACCTCCCCGGCGCCCAGGGCCACGGCGATAGGCAGGGTGACGCCCTCCACCTCAAGGACCGCATCCTCGACCCCGAAGCCGCGGCGCTTCTCGTCCAGTTCGGCGGCCTCCTTCTCGAGGAAGTCGCGGGCGCGGGCCTGCAGCTCCTCGGCGGTGTCCTCGTCGAAGCCCTCGATGGCGGCGATCTCGTCGGAGTCGACATAGGCCACCTCTTCAACCGTAGCGAAGCCCTCGGTGACCATCAGCTGAGCGATGACCTCGTCCACGTCCAGGGCCTCCTGGAACAGAGCTGTGCGCTCGGTGAACTGCTGCTGGCGGCGCTCGCTTTCCTGCGCCTCGGTCATGATGTCGATCTGCCAGCCGGTCAGCTGGCTGGCGAGGCGCACGTTCTGGCCGCGGCGGCCGATGGCCAGCGACAGCTGCTCGTCGGGCACCACCACCTCGACCCGCTCCTCTTCCTCGTCGAGCACCACCTTGGTGACTTCGGCCGGGGCAAGGGCGTTGACGATGAAGGCCGCTTCGTCGGGCGACCACTGAATGATGTCGATCTTCTCGCCTTGAAGCTCGGCCACGACGGCCTGAACCCGCGAGCCTCTCATGCCGACGCAGGCGCCCACCGGGTCGATGGAGCTGTCGTTGGAGACCACGCCCATCTTGGCGCGCGAACCGGGATCCCGGGCCACGGCGCGGATCTCGATGACGCCGTCATAGACCTCGGGCACTTCCTGGGCAAACAGCTTGGCCATGAAGCCGCCGTGGGCGCGGCTCAGCATGATCTGCGGGCCCTTGGTCTCGGTGCGCACGTCGTAGATGTAGCTGCGGATGCGGTCGCCGATCTGGAAGTTCTCGCGGGGGATCGACTGGTCGCGGCGCATGATGCCTTCGCCGCGGCCAAGGTCGACGATGACGTTGCCGTATTCCACCCGCTTGACGGTGCCGTTGACGATCTCGCCGACGCGGTCCTTGAACTCCTCGTACTGGCGCTCGCGCTCGGCCTCGCGAACCTTGTGGGTCACCACCTGGCGGGCCATCTGGGTCTGGACCCGTCCGAACTCGAACGGCGGCAGGACCTCGCTGAACTCCTGGCCCAGAACGGCCGCAGGATCGCGATCCTTGGCCTCAGCCATGTTGATCTCTGTATCCTGGTTCTCCACCGTCTCGACCGCCGTGACGACGCGGGTGATGGTGGTCTCGCCGGTCTTGGGGTCGATGGAGACGCGGATGTCGTGCTCGGCGCCGTAGCGCGAGCGGGCGGCTTTCTGCACCGCCTCTTCGATCGCCTGGATGACGATCTCCTTGTCGATCGATTTTTCGCGGGCGACCGCGTCGGCGATCGTCAGAAGCTCGAGCCTGTTGGCCGAAATGCCGGTCAGGGCCATGGACTACTCCTCGTTGTCGCCGTCGGGCGAGTCTTGGGCTGCAATTCGAGCGGCGCGAACTTCGGCGCCGCGTTTCATCAGTTCGTCGGTAAGCATCAGCTTGGCGTCCGTGACCCAGGCGAACGGAACCAGGGCCGTCTCCTCGGTCTCGCCTTCCAGGTTGATGGCGATGTTTTCGTCCTCGATCCCGGCCAGGACGCCCTTGAAGCGTTTGCGGCCGTCGGCGACGCGGTCCAGTTCGATCCGCGCCTCCAGCCCCTCGTTGGCCTCGAAGTCCTTGAGCCTGGTGAGGGGGCGGTCGATGCCCGGGCTGGAAACCTCAAGCAGATACTCCCCGGCGATGGGATCGGCGGCGTCGAGAATCTCGGAGATGGCCCGCGACAGGCGCACGCAGTCCTCCACCTCCATCTGGCCGTCGGGACGCTCGGCCATGATCTGCAGCCGCCGCTTCTGCCCGCCCATCAGGCGCAGGCGCACCAGTTCATAGCCGGCCGCCTCGGCCACGGGGTCGAGGATTTCAATGAGGTTACGGTCTTCTGCCGTCTTGCCGCGCAAGTGGGACCCGTCCCTGAACCAACAAAAAAGCGGCGGGCCCGGAGGCCGCCGCTCGAAAGCGCAATCCAGCGCAAACGATCGATGTAGAGGCTCTTATAGCGCGGTAATCAGGGCGTGTCAGCCCCTGCCGTTTGCGGCCCGATTGGTCGCCGCGAAGGCGGCGCAGGTCTGGGTCAGACCGTCGTTCAGAGGGGTGCGCGGCGCCCAACCCATCGCCGTCAGCCGGCTGATGTCGAGCGT
>Ga0105047_10009800_pt1 | contig 15729 bp, 20 predicted proteins | sample MAT04_FD_78384 | JGI IMG/M metagenome (GOLD analysis project Ga0105047, IMG submission 78384) | Freshwater microbial communities from Lake Fryxell liftoff mats and glacier meltwater in Antarctica - MAT-04 (megahit assembly) | ecosystem: Environmental > Aquatic > Freshwater > Ice > Liftoff... | reverse complement strand
CGATGAAAAGCCACTTACCGCCAAAGACGAAAAAATCCAATATATGCCCCTTACTCCAGAAACCTATCTCGGCTCCAGTAGGGCAGTTGCCGGTAGTGTAACCCTTGCTGGAAACTGGAAAACTACAGGTGAATACATAGAAGCCCAGGACGACACTGCAAGTCTTAGTATGCAGTGGCTAGGCGCTCAAAACTATCTTGTCATGTCTTCAGATACTCCTCAAACCATAACAGTAAAAAATGACGATAAAAACACAGAGCTACTAGTCGATGGAGACAAGAAGTACGATGTGGCTTCACTTGCCTATGGTCAGCACAACTTGACTATAACCTTTAAAAAAGGCGTCAAAGCCTACGCTTTCACCTTTGGTCCCTAATTATAAATTAATAAAATAATATGAACAAAAACGTTCTATCACTGGCCCTAGTTACGACTCTATCTTTAGTTTCAATTTCCCCAGTCTCAGCCGCGATGATGAAAAAAGACACCATGATGAAAACAACAACATCAATGGTGATGTCCAAAAGTATGCCAAGTACCTGGACTGGTACAGCTACTTGGCATATGATGGATGCCGAATCCTACAATCTTTATGTGCGCGAGAAAGGATCTAAAACTTGGAATTCCGCAATTGGTGGTTTAAACAAAAATACCTTTATGGCAAAAGTAATGTATTTACAAGCAGGTAAGAAGTATGAATACACCGTTGCTTCTGTAAAAGGTAGTAAAGAAGTCTCTTGGTCTCCAGTCATGATGCTCAAGAAATAATTGAGTATATTTCTTAAAAACTCCCTTTAATTAGGGAGTTTTTAGTATATAATATCTCCATGCTTGATCCAAAAGATTTTTCTTATGACTTACCCACCCACCTAATTGCCAACACTCCGGCTGTGCCACGTGACCATTCCAAGCTATTGGTTTTAAATCGTCAAACAGGCGATTTACAAGACAAACATTTTTACGATTTAGCAGATTTGCTAACTCCAAGTGATGTTTTAGTTTTAAACCAAACCAGAGTCTTTCCAAGCAGACTGTATGGAAAAAAAAATACAGGTGGAAAAATAGAAATCTTACTTTTAAATCAAACATCTACAAACACTTACGACTGTATTGGGACCAACCTAAAACCAAATCTAAAAATCAACTTCGATAAACATTTTTTTGGAATTATAAAAAGTTACAACAATATAGAATTCAATCTGTCTGGCCTAGAGCTTTTACAAACTTTGGATAATCTGGGTCACACTCCGCTTCCACCATATATAAACAATTCCGATAACGAAAAAGAACTTCGTCAAAAATACCAAACTGTCTATGCCAAGACTGGTTCTTCAGCTGCTGCACCTACCGCTGGGCTTCATTTCACACAAAACCTTCTTTCTTCGCTTCACGCCAAAGGCGTGCAAATAGAGTTTGTAAATTTAAACGTTGGTCTGGGTACTTTTCAAAACCTGCGACCAGAAAATATAAAAACAAAAACACTTCATACAGAAAATTACGAATTGGAGACAGATGTGGCAACTCGTCTAAACAAAGCCAAACAAGATAAAAAACGCATCATAGCTGTTGGTACTACTACCACTCGAGTTTTAGAAACTTGTTGTAAAAATGGTGTCCTAATCCCTCAAAAATCTTCCACAAATATTTTTATTTTTCCAGATTATAAATTTAAATTTATAGACAGTCTTATCACAAATTTTCATCTATCAGAATCCAGTCTGCTAATGCTAGTATCAGCCTTTATTTCTTATCCAAATACGACAACTCATTTTCAAGAATTTTCCAAATCAAACCTGGGACTTACTTATATACACGCCATAAAAAACAACTACCGTTTCTTTAGTTTTGGAGACGCCATGTGGATTTATTAAATACTCCTTTTGTTAAAATATATTTGTGCAAGAAATAAAAATAGAATCTTCCTGGAAAGACTTACTAAAAGACGAATTTCAAAAACCATATTTTAGTTCTCTTGTTGAGTTTATAAAAAAAGAATATGCAACCAAAGACATATTTCCACCCGCAAAATACATATTTTCAGCTCTAGACAATTGCCCCGTCGAAAATCTAAAAATAGTAATTATTGGTCAAGACCCATATCACACTCCAGGTGTAGCCAACGGTCTAGCTTTTTCAGCCAATCCAGGCAATAAAATCCCTCCTAGTCTACAAAATATCTTCAAAGAAATTATTGCCGAGTATGGTGGAGCAATGCCCGCTTCTCCAGACCTGTCCTCTTGGGCCAAACAAGGTATTCTACTTTTAAACACAACTCTAACTGTGCAGTCAGGTAAACCAATGTCTCACAAAGACCACGGCTGGGAAACTTTTACCGATGCAATTATCCAAAAGATTTCAGAAAAAAAAGACAATTTAGTTTTTATGCTTTGGGGTGCCCATGCTCAAAAAAAACAAAGCCTTATCGATAGTGCCAAACACTTAGTTCTAACTTCTCCTCACCCATCCCCGTTTTCCGCCGCCTCCGGTTTTTTTGGCAACAACCACTTCAAACAGGCCAACGACTACCTCTCCCTCCTGGGCATCGATCCAATCAAGTGGCTATAAATACTTGCAAAGCGTAAAGGCTATTTGTTGTAATCCATACATGAACTCGCTAACAAAATACCCGCTGTCAAATGAATTACGTAATTTTTTAGAAACTGCATCATCAAAGCATCGCATCTTTGATAATACTAGATCCTATACTTTTCATACTATTATGCTGGTAAGCACTTCCAAAATAGGAGAATTAATCTGCACACTATCCTTCGACTTCAATGATAAAAAATACAAGATAGATTATATCTCTAACAGTAATCAATTATATGTTTTATACACTCTGCCAAAATTCATGTTATTGAAACAAGAGAGTGTAAATGTAAAAAATACAAATAGAATAAATGACTTAAGAGAATGTGATCCAAACATTCCAGATCATTATCCTTCTTATGATTTCCTGCGAAATTCACTATGGATGGATGAAATATTTTTTTTCGAAAAATTTCTAAAAAATAAAGGATTCATTCTGCCTTCTTGACACTTCGGGTTATATTCGGGTATAACTGTCTATGTTATCCAAGATAAACCAAGAGGTACAAGTAGACTTCAATCGAATTCCTAGAAAAATATATTGGAACAATAGGGAATATGAGGTAAAAAAACTTGGTCTTCATCATAAGTATAGAGTAGGAAATGACTTATTTCATGTTTTTTCAGTCGCCGGCGAGAATTTATTTTTTAGACTAGTTTTAGATGCCCAGGCCCTAACTTGGAATTTAGAAGAAATCCACGATGGACTTTAATAAATCACCTGCCCAGGTAATGCACATTGATTTCAACTCTTGTTTTGCAAGTATCGAACAGCAAGCTAACCCACTCCTGCGTGGCAAGCCAGTGGTAGTGGCCGCCTATGCCAGTGCCAAAGGTTGTATTCTAGCTGCTTCTCGTGAAGCCAAAGCTATGGGGAAAATAAAAACTGGTATGCAAGTTGTCGAAGCCAAAAAGCTAATACCAAACCTAATTGTTTTAGAACCAGACAGTATGAAATATCGTAGCGCCCACCATGCCCTCCACAATCTTCTTTTAGAATACACACCCAAAGTAGAACCAAAGTCTATTGACGAATTTGTTTGCCATTTTCAAAATTTTAAATCGCCTCCAAATTTAAAAAATATATCTCTTGAAATCAAACAGCGAATCAAAGACGAAATCGGGGATTGGCTTACCGTATCTATTGGCCTTGGTCCAAATAGGTTTTTAGCCAAACAAGCCGCAATTTTTAAAAAGCCAGATGGTCTTGAAGAAATAAACCACACCAATTATTTAGACTATTATTCCAAAATGAAACTAACCGATTTAAACGGCATAAGTTTTGCCAATGAAAATAGATTAAATTGGGTTGGGATATATAGCGTATTAGATCTATATAAAGCCGATGTTGCCACTCTAAAAAGAGGCTTTGGAGGTATCGTCGGCTACTATTGGTACCTACGTCTTCGTGGTCAAGAAATCGATGACGTCCAGCATGACAGGTCCATGTTTGGTTCCATGTATTCTCTGTCTCATCCGGCAAAAACTTTAGCTGAGGCCAGTTCTATTCTGACCAAGCTTGTAGAAAAGGCTGGAGTCAGAATGCAAAAAGATAGTTATTCAGCTAGGTCTTTATCCTTGTGGCTGCGACTAAACAATAAAACTTATTTTCACGAAACAGTTACTTCAAAAGAACCATTATTTTCCACCCTACAAATTATTAAACAAGCAAATTTTATTTTAAAAAAATATAATTTTAAATATCCGGTTACCAAAATATCCTTTAGTCTTTCTAATCTGCAGCAAACCAAATCTATTCAGTTTTCATTACTAGAAAATACTCAAAAAAGCTACGACCTTTCTCAGGCAGTCTATAAAATAAAAGATAAATGGGGACAATACGGTCTAACTCTAGCAAATATGGTAAATACCAAGCAATACTACAAAGATTTTATTGGTTTTGGCAATATTAAAGACATAAATCACTTAGTCGAGAAGCAATCTTTTTCCAGTCAACCAGTCCTGGAAGAATTATCAGAAGAAGCATGGTAATGGCAATTGTCACTACTGATTTTGGTTCAAATCCTTCGCGAAACATGACCTCTATATTTTTATCAATAGCCCTAGCGCCACCTACCCAAAAACTATAACTAAGTAACCGGCCACCTAAAAAAGAAATAGCCAAAAGTCGGGGATTTAGTTTGGAAAGTCCAGCCATAATAAACAGTTGATTGGATGGTAGCGGATAAAATGCAAATAGTAAAAACAATGGCAAGGATAGGACTTTATTTTTACCCAAAATCTTTCCAAGTTCTATATAGTTGTTTGACATTTTAGTTGGTAAATGACGATTACTTTTGGAAGAAAAATAATACAAACACATTCGTCCCAACAAAGCCATGCTTGCCCCAATTACAACTACGGGTACAGAAAATAGATCTTTTGTAGTTAGAAAAAACACCAAAATCATCCAAGTTGGTGGCATAAAAGCAGGTAAAGCATTTACTATAAAAACCAAAAAAGCTAAATTAAAATAGGCAACAAAATCCATTCTTAATGGTACACTATTTCCATGAAAGGATTTATAAATTTTGTCAGGGAACAAGGTGTAGTAGGGCTGGCTGTAGGTATTATTTTAGGTGGAGCCGTCAGTAAACTAGTGGCCTCGCTGGTTACAAATATTATCAACCCATTGCTAGGGATAATGTTGGGGGCAGTTGGAGGACTAGAAGGTGTGACCATAAATATACTCGGAACTAGTGTTATGGTTGGTAAATTTATTGGAAGTTCTCTGGATTTTGCAATTATTGCAGCCGTAGTTTATTTTGGTGTCAAAGGCCTGGGTCTTGATAGGCTTGATAAGAAAAAAGAGGCAAAATAATTCAATACTAAAAGCTTACCTCTGGTATACTAATATCTATGGAACAACTAATAAATCTTGTACTACATTTTGATAAACATTTAGGTGATTTTGCCCAAAACTATGGACTGCTAGTCTACGGACTTACTGCTGCTATTATCTTTGCAGAAACCGGAATAATAGTTGCTTCAATTTTACCGGGAGATTCCTTACTTTTTGCTGCAGGAGCACTAACTTCAGGTGGTATTTTTCCACTTCCAGTTTATATTTTATGGCTTATTTTAGTAGTGGCAGCTATCGCCGGCGATGCTATGAATTACCAGCTAGGTAAGCATTTTGGACGTAAAGTATTTACCTCAAAAAGTAAGCTATTTAATACAGAAAAACTAGTTATGGCCGAGGCATTCTATAAAAAACACGGAGGAAAAGCCATCATCTTGGCTAGATTTATCCCTTTTGTTAGAACTTTTGCTCCATTTGTGGCTGGTGTTTCCGAGATGAATTATTTTCAATTTTTAAAATACAATGCAGCAGGTGGACTTTTATGGGTTACCTGTTTTGTTGGTCTTGGTTTTTTCTTTGGCACCATTCCTTTTGTCCAACAGAACTTTCACTATCTTATGGTAGGCATCGTAGTTTTTTCAATCATCCCAGTTTACCTAGAATTGAAAAAACCTAGGAAGGAAGATTTGTAGTCCAACCAAGGCACTAAAAAAAGCAGCCACCAATACAGCTCCAGCAGACAAGTCACGGCAAGCTTTTGTTTTCAAATAGGCAAGTTTTAGCTCATCTCTTAGATTGTTTGCCAGTTCTTCAATCGCGCTATTCACAAGCTCAAGTGCAAAAACTAGACCAAAACAAAAAAATATCAAAATCCATTCTGTCTGAGTAATTTTAAAATATATTCCAAATATTATAACCAGAAATGCGACAAAACAATGTACTTTAAAGTTTCTTTCACTAAAACCAAGCTCAACACCATCCATCGCATAACCAAAACTCTTCAAAACTTTTTTCATAAGTATTTAAGTATAATATAAAAAATGGTAACTATCCGTATAAACAAATATCTGGCCAGTCAAGGACTAGCCTCTCGTAGGCAGGTCGATGAACTTATTCATCAAGAGATAATCACTATCAATGGTAACTTAGCCAAACCAGGAGACAAAATAGATCCAATTATTGATAAGATTTTTATAGATAATCAAGAATTCATACCAGTTGTTCAGACCCCTATCTACATAATGCTGCATAAACCCATGGATTATGTAACCACAGCTTTTCCTCAAAAATATCAAAAAAGTGTTTTTGAGCTAATCGACAATTCTATTAGACTGTTTCCAGTCGGAAGACTAGATAAAAATACTACCGGACTACTTCTTTTTACCAACGATGGGGAACTTACTTACAGGCTTACTCATCCAAGATTCGAAAAAACTAAAAGTTATACAGTTAGACATACTGGAGTAAAAGTAGATCAACTTCAGCACATAGCAGATGGCGTTGTCTTGGACGGAGCTTTTACATCTCCTGCCAAAATAAAAACCCAAGATTCAAGTCAGTTTGAAATCACTATCCATGAAGGCAGAAACCGTCAAATTCGAAGGATGTGCGAGCAAGTTGGTATAGAGTTAGTATCGCTACATCGCCATGAGTTTCATGGTCTTTTTCTGGGAGATCTACCATTAGGCAGATGGAGATATCTTACAAAACAAGAAATCATCCTATTGCAACACTAGACTATTTAACACTATAATTATTCTTATAATATGAGAGCACATTTAAAAGAAACCGCCCCAATTTTAGGATTATTATTCCTAGTGGCAGTTTTTGGACTTTTGCTCACAGTCTTCGCAAAACACTCTATTTCTCAAGAAAAAATAACCCTAGATAGTCACCCAGCCCAGCTCCCTTAGTTTTTTTTCCATTCATCCAGTTGTATACCTCTAAAACTATATTCTTGTATTTTTTTATATCCCATACCTTCCATTTTACTTGCATATTTTATACCCATAATATCCATACCGTAAGGTGTAGAATACACTACAGGTAGCGTACTAATAGTCTGTATATCAATAATCTGCAAATTAGGTCTGTAAAAGCTAATTGGGTCTGCAAAATTCATCGGCAGGATTATGGCAGAACCCTTCTCTATTTTTTGCGAAAATCCTTTCCAGTCTTCTCTCCATGTATTGATATCTCCTACATAGACCAAGCACCACACTAGACTACCGAGTAAGGCAATGCTTCTTAATTTATGTCCATATCTGGCAAGACCAATGCACAGTACTGGTATCAGGTATATGTATCTAAAATATTGAAGCATTGGAGCCCAAAAAGAAATTATCAATGCAATTAGAAGCGGGACGACAATTAGTGTTTTTTTAGATTTCCAAAAAGCCAGAAAAAATAATCCAAATGACCATATTCCGCCGATAATAAAATACAGAGCCTTAGGATAAAAACTAACTCTGCCTGTAAAAAATTTAAGAGGTATGAGTACAAGATTTTTAAACTCAACTTTTCCCAATACCAGACTCCAGTTGCCAACTTGATCCAAAGCGATCTGAGAATTTGCAACCTGCTTACTAAGCAATGGAAACAAAATAGTTAAAGCAATAATAGCTCCTGGTAAAAAGAGCCTCCTCTGCTTTTTGTAAACAAAAAATAATGCCAGCAGAAAAAAACCGCTTCCATAAAATGTAAATATTGATAGGGCTGCAAAAATGTTTGCCCACCACTTATTCCTACTTACTCCATACCAAGTGGCCAACAAAAAAGCACACGCCAACATGTACATCCTTCCTTCTTGAGAATAGTAAAAAATGAGAGGATTTGCCAAAAACAATAAGCTTGCCCATCTACCAGCCATTTTGTATATAAAAAAGGCAGCAAAAAAACAGGCTATTATACTGGGTAGTCGAACGCTCAACTCACTGTATCCCAAAAGGTCTCCAAAAATTTTGACCACAAAATAGTGCAAAGGTGGATGAAAGTCGGCAACGCTATATTTAGTTACAAGCTCAACAAACCCAAGGGTTTTAGTCTTTTGAGCAGTTATCGCCTCGTCCAGCCAAAAAGATTGGTTTATATTTACAAACCTTAGTAAAAACAATCCTGTTAAAATAACTAAGTATTTTTTATTCACAATATATATTATGCCAGAATTACCTGAAGTAGAATCCCTACGACTCTCCCTACAGCCGTATATCTTGCAAAAAACTATTCAGAAAATTGAAATTAGAAACGCCAAACTAGTCTCCGGCAATGGCACAATTAGAAAAGCCGATGAGCTTAAAAAACAAGAGTTTATTGACCAACTAGTCGGCGAGACAATAGTAGAAATAAAAAGACGTGCCAAAAATATGATAATTTATTTTGCCTCAGGCAAGCTACTACTAGTTCACCTAAAGATGACTGGTCAGCTAGTCTACAGACAAGACTCGACAGAAGTATTTGGTGGGCATCCCATCCAAAATTTAGACTTACCTGGAAAACATACTCATATAATTTTTACGCTAGATAAGGGAGTTTTATACTACAATGATATTCGTCAATTTGGCTATATATTATTTTTTCCAAATCAAGAGGGGCTCGATATAAAAGACCATTTTAAGTCAATCGGTCCAGAACCATTTGATGACAGTTTCACGCTGCCATATTTTTCCCAAAAACTAAAAACTAAATCTTCAAAACTAAAAGTAGTCTTACTAGAGCAATCCATAGTTACAGGTTTGGGCAATATTTATTGCGACGAAGTCTGTTTTTTTGCTGGTGTTATGCCCATGCGTAGTGCAAAAACCTTAACAAACAAAGAGATAGAAAAACTTTTTATCGGTATTAAAAAAATTCTTACCGACGCCATTGCTCTGGGTGGTTCTTCAATTGCCAATTATTTACTTGCCGACGGTAGCAGGGGAAACTATGCCAGGCAACATAAGGTGTACGGGCGAGCAGGCAAGCCTTGCTTGGTTTGCAATACTCCTCTGGAAAGTATGAAGCTTGGTGGTAGAACTACGGTATACTGTAAAGTATGTCAGAAGTAATCCTTGTTTATTCTCTCGTCGCTTTTATCATTGGATTTATTGGAATTAGAAAGTCTAGATACAATGCTTTTGGTGGTAATTTTTTTCTAAATATAGTAGGAGCTTTTGTCTGGGCCGATGCAGCCATTTTTGGGATCTTTTGGGGAGTATTATCGCTTATTTTAGCTTTATTAGACCAAACCACTCTATTCTTATTATTTTTATCTATATTTTGGATAGTCAGAAGTCTAGGGGAAATTCTTTACTGGATGCACGAACAATTTACCGTCAATAAAAGAAACCATACTCTTCCCTGGTCTCAATTTTTCCAAGATGATTCTATTCTCTTTGTTTATCAAATATTTTGGCAGTGTATTATGGTTATAAGTATTCTGCTTACAATTTACTTTGCCCATAAATGGTTGCAAACTATTTAAAAAATAGACACTTTTTCCTTTTTGTCGTTCTTTTTGTCTTAATCATTCTTCTGTCTTATATTCATCTCCAAAAAACTAGTTTTGAATCTACCCAAGCCACTCCAACTCCATATCCTACCTCTGTTTTACCTCCCACTTTAGATGGACCCTTTTCGGTCGTAAAAGTAGAAGATGGGGATACTATTATTATCAACATGAACGATAGTCAGCAGACGATTCGTTTTGTAGGAATCGATACTCCGGAAGTTCAAAGTCAGTACCGCTCGGCCATGTGTTTTGGTAAAGAGGCAAGTGCTAAAACTAAAGAACTCCTTGTAAACCAACAGGTTTATTTAGAATTAGATTCTGATCAAAACCAAATCGACAAATATAATCGACTACTTCGCTACGTATACAGAGCTGGCGACAATTTGTTCGTTAGTAAATATTTAGTTGAAACAGGCTACGCTACCGAATATACCTATCAAGGTGTGCCGCATAAATACCAAGCCGAGTTTAGACAGGCTCAAGTCTCTGCTCGGACAAGACATCTTGGTCTATGGGATAATAGGACATGTCTAGTTCCACCAAATCCCCACGATTAAATCGTCTTCCCCAAGGCCAGCGTAAGGCGAGTTCTTGGGTTGCCATGCCTCCGATTCGCTGGGATTATCCAGAAGTTTCAAAAGATAATTGGAGACTAAAAGTCTATGGTTTGGTGAAAAATCCTGTCTATCTGAATTGGCAAGAGTTTACCCAACTTCCCCAAGAAGATTTTACTATCGATTTTCACTGTGTAACGCGTTGGTCAAAGCTAGATCAATCCTTTCGAGGCATTCATTTAAAACACATCATAGAACTTGTAAAACCAACTCCACAGGCTAAATATATTATTTTGGAAGGAGACGACGGATATACAACAAATTTATCTCTAGAAGAGGTTGAAAAGTTTGGGGACTGTTTTATAGCTATCCAAATGGAAGGAAGGGATATCGAAATAAAACATGGTGGTCCAGTTCGGGTTATAGTTCCTCAACTATATGGGTGGAAAAGTGCCAAATTTCTTTGTGGAATAAAATTTAGTGCAACCGATGAACCAGGATATTGGGAAACCAGAGGCTACCACAATCATGGTGACCCCTGGTCGGAAGAAAGATATTCTTAGTCCTTACATCTTCTTAATTCTCATTGTCTCAATCATTCTATTTTACTTAGAATTCCATACCCCAGAGATATTTGCTTGTCTTTTGTATATAGACGTATCGCGAATTAGTTTTGCATTTACTACTGTTTTTGCATCATTAGAAAAAGCACCTCTCACATTTACCATATCTCCAATACTAAATTCAGCAATACTGGCTTGTCCTCCAAACTTTCTTATAAATACAGTACTAGCATCTACATTTACAGTATAGGTTTTACCTTCTTTAACAATCATTAGTGTAGTTCCAGAAATAGAGGAAATTTCACCGTTCATAACAGCCGGATTCGTTGCTTTTTTTACAGTATGTAGCTCTGCTCGCCACTCTTTATTTGCTTCTTTTCGCATTTCAGGGGACATTGCGTTTGCACTAACTACACCCAACGCCAAATATGCAGATAAACCCATAACCGGCACCATTTGTTTTAATCTTTTTAATTTCATAGAAAGGATACAGAAAACTAATAATGCAATTGCATATATCAATACGCCAAATAAATACTTATATTTCAAAATAGAACAAAACACTACCAGTAGTGTTTACTTGATATAGTTTTAACTACTTTTCAATTTAAAGAATAAGAGTCATAGTGATATCTATACCCTAAATATATTGTTAACCATTTTTATAAAACACCATATATGTACTTTACCCAGATAATTAAAAGAGACGGCATAAAAGCCGAATTTGATCCACAAAAAATAAGTTTGGCTATAAATAAAGCCATGCTTGCCACTGGAGTTTCTCCTAAAAATGGAACTATCCGCCAACTGACAGACGATGCTGTTGCTAGTTTGCAACAGGACTTTGCTGAAAATAGCTTGCCCAGTGTAGAAAATGTCCAAGATATGGTCGAAAAAAGTCTCATGAAATTTGGATACTTTGACACCGCCAAAGCCTATATTCTCTATAGGCAGCAACATGCTCAAAAAAGACAACAGCTTCAAACAATTCAAGAAAAAATTCAATATCACCAGCTACAAGTTGTCAAGCGTGACGGTACTACTGAACTGTTTGATGAACAAAAATTAAGAGCACAAATTTCTAAATATACCCAAGGTTTGGGGGATTTTACAAAACTAGATCAAATACTAAAAGAAATAGTTTCAGTTTTAAGAGACAACGTATCTACCAGAGAAATAGGGGACCTAGTAATTATGTCCTGTAAAGCTTTTGTTGAATTAGATCCATCATATGACAAGCTTGCCTCCCAAGCTTTTCTAGCCCAACTCTATAAAGAAACCACCAATAGTCGTTATAAATATGGCCAAATAGATAAGCTTTATCGTCAAACTTTTATAAAAAATACTCAACTTTTAGTTGATGCTGGAAAGTTAGATAAAAAATTACTTAAATTTAATTTAAAAAAATTATCACAAGCCATCGACCCTGAAAGGGACAATCTTTTTGGCTATCGTGGTCTAGAAACTTTAAACGACAAATATTTTCAAAAAGACAATACTGGCAGAACTCTAGAAACACCTCAAGCTTTCTGGATGCGTATTGCTATGGGACTTTCTTTAAATGAAAAAGACAAGGATACTTCGGCTATAGAATTTTATAACCTATTGTCTACTCATCGTTTTGTAAACTCTAGCCCAACACTTTTCAATGCTGGTACCAACTATCCGCAACTTAGCTCCTGTTTTCTCATGACAGTTCAAGATGATTTACACGACATCTTCAAGTACTACAGTGACCATGCCGATCTCTCCAAGTGGTCTGGAGGTATTGGTACCGACTGGATGAATATCAGAGGTACTGGTGCCCATATTAAAACCACCGGCATAGAAAGCCAAGGTGTAATACCTTTTTTAAGAATTGCAAACGACGTAACTGTCGCCATCAATAGGTCAGGTCGTAGACGTGGGGCAGCCTGTGTTTATCTTGAAAACTGGCACTATGACTACGAAGAATACTTGGATTTAAAACGCAACACAGGTGATGAAAGAAGAAGAACACACGATATGAATACAGCTACCTGGATAAGTGATTTATTTATGAAACGTGTTCAGTCCCAAGGTGACTGGACCTTTTTCTCTCCAGAAGAAACACCAGAGCTCCACCATATTTATGGTGCCGAATTTGAAAAAAAATATATAGAATACGAGGAAAAAACACAAAAAGGAGAAATCAAATTGTTTAAAGTAATCAAGGCCAACGATCTTTGGAAAAAGATGATAACCAGACTTTTTGAAACTGGTCACCCATGGATGACTTTCAAGGATCCAAGCAATATTCGCTCCCCCCAAGATCATGTGGGAGTAATCCACAATTCAAATCTATGCACCGAAATAACTTTAAATACCAGCCAAGACGAAGTAGCTGTCTGCAACATAGGCTCAGTAAATCTTGCCAGTCATATCAAGTCAGGTAAACTTGATAAAAAAACTCTTGGTAAAACCGTGGAAACCGCTATGCGAATGTTGGACAACGTAATAGATATAAATTATTACCCAATTCCTGAAACTAAAAACAGTAATATGAAACACCGGCCAGTTGGTCTGGGAATTATGGGCTTTCAAGATGCTCTCTATATACAAGGCATACGCTATGACAGCAACGAAGCAGTAGAATTTGCAGATAGTTCTATGGAAGTTGTCAGTTACCATGCTATTCTTGCCAGCTCAAAACTAGCCAAAGAAAAAGGTACTTACAAAAGCTATAAGGGTTCCAAATGGGACAGGGGACTATTCCCCCAAGATACCATAAAACTCCTAGAAGAAGCTCGAGGTATAAAAACCGGTGTAAGTACAACTTCCCAGCTAGATTGGCAACCAGTTCGCGATCATGTCAAAAAGTATGGCATGCGAAACAGTAACTGTATGGCCATCGCTCCTACTGCTTCTATCTCCAATATAGTTGGTGTCTATCCAAGTATCGAATCTATCTATAAAAATCTTTATGTAAAGGCCAATAAAACTGGTGACTTTACTGTCAACAATAGTTATCTAATTTCTGATTTAAAAAAGTTAGGACTTTGGGGAGATTCACTTTTGGACAAAATCAAATCCAAAGATGGCTCAATTCAGCAAATTGCAGAAATACCACAAAGTATAAAAGACAAGTATAAAGAGGCTTTTGAAATCGATCCAAGATGGTCAATTAAGCAAGCTGCTTTTCGTGGAAAGTGGATCGACCAGTCACAGTCTTTAAATATTTTTACTAGTACTACTAGCGGAAAAGAACTTAGCGATATCTATTTCTTTGCCTGGAAGATGGGACTAAAAACCACTTATTATCTCAGAACTATGGGTGCTAGCTCTATCGAAAAAAGTACAGTATCTATAGAAAGTCAGACAGTTCAGCTGGAAGATAAACCATTAATAGTTGAAGAAGTAAAAGCTTGTCGCGTAGACGACCCATCTTGCGAAGCTTGTCAATAAATTTATGCCAAAACAAATCTTAAACAATAATTCTACTGATCCAAATAAAATCCTACCAATCAAATACAATTGGGCTAGAACCCACTATAAAAATGGTGTAGCCAACAACTGGACACCAGAAGAAGTACCCATGCAAGACGATATTGAAACTTGGAAGAAAAAAGACGGTCTTACCACTCAAGAGAAGCGACTTATTATGCGAAACCTTGGTTTTTTTTCTACGGCAGAAAGTCTAACTGCCAACAATATTGTACTTGCCATCTACAAACACATTACTAATCCTGAGTGTCGGCAATACCTGCTTCGCCAAGCTTACGAAGAAGCGGTTCATACCGATACATTTATTTACACTTGCGACAGTCTAGGTCTCGATCCTGACGAGGTTTATGATATGTACAATACTATACCTAGTATCAAAGAAAAAGATGATTTTGTAGTAGAAATGACCAAAACAATTTTTGATCCAAATTTCAAAACCGATAGTGTGGAAAATGTTCAAAAATTTGTAAACGATTTAGTTGGTTATTACGTTATTATGGAAGGGGTATTTTTCTATGCTGGTTTTGCCATGATGTTAAATTTTAGACGTCAAAATAGAATGATCGGGGTTTCTCAGCTATTTGAATATATATTAAGAGACGAATCAGTACATCTAGCTTTTGGCTCCGATCTTATAAATACAGTAGTAGAAGAAAATCCGTCTATTTGGACACCAGAATTTAGAGAAAAAATTACTCAAAGTATTAAAAAATCAGTGGTTCTAGAAATTGCTTACGCCAAAGATTGTTTACCCGAAGGTATAATGGGTTTAAATTCCGACCTAGTTGGTTCATATATGGAATATATTGCCGACAGAAGACTAGAAAGAATTGGTCTTAGCAAGGTGTATGGCACAGAAAATCCCTTCCCTTGGATGAGTGAAACCATGGATCTAAAAAAAGAAAAAAACTTCTTCGAAACCCGTGTCACCGAATACAAAACCGCAGGGGAACTAGTATGGTAATATATATTATATGAATAGAAATTCTGAACCAAAACCAACAATTAATCTAAAAGATATTCTTCCACCACAAGGCGTGACTCCTGAAACGACAAGAGAATTGGAGTTCCGTATTGATATGGTGCAAGTTTTAGTCAATGCTTTGTCTGGAGGCAAAGTAAATCTAGAAAAAACTGAGGAGGATGGTACCCAATTTTTAGTAGATATAAATGTAGACAGTGCAAACGATAAAAGAGCCATTTTTAGACACGTTGGGGCTAGCAGTAAAAGGGGTTTTGGTGCAGAAGGCTGTTCAGATTATGTAGACATAT
>Ga0105047_10009799_pt1 | contig 15730 bp, 20 predicted proteins | sample MAT04_FD_78384 | JGI IMG/M metagenome (GOLD analysis project Ga0105047, IMG submission 78384) | Freshwater microbial communities from Lake Fryxell liftoff mats and glacier meltwater in Antarctica - MAT-04 (megahit assembly) | ecosystem: Environmental > Aquatic > Freshwater > Ice > Liftoff... | reverse complement strand
TGGAACAACCTGTTGCCCCGCTTCGAGCAGCGTATTGTCGGGAAGGTTCAAACATCCTCTCGACAAGAGTTTCCTGCAAACCACACGACGGAACAACTTAGAGTGTCGCCTGGCGGAGTATTTCTCCGCGGCCGTGCCTGGATTCCTGATACTGGAGGCGAGTTTCGGACGGGACAGCAGATTCACTCGATCGACACTCTTCACCAACTACTCGAAAGAGATCAAGACTTACTCGCGATGCTGGATGAAGGTGCGTCCGCTAAGAAGAGTAACGCCGCAAAGGCACTAGGTATCAGCCTCGCGGATGCGGCCTTCATCAACGACAACAAGGAAGAGTACCAAAAGTGGAAGGACGAGGTCGCTGCCCGCCGAGCAAATCGAGAGGTGCTTGAATGTGCTCCAGCAAAGGACCGTGAGCGACGACGCCAAAAGCTATTGGAACGGAAGAAGGTCGCACCCAGCAGGGAAAGTGTCCGGAAGATGCGGTCGGTCGCGGCGTATTCATCTAGCGAGATCGACCAGAGAGGTCTACGCGATTTTTATCGCAACGAAGACGACCAGAAGCTATTCTGTCAAATCTGCCTTGAGAACATGCCGTTTCTGAAAAGAGACCGCGACGAATACAGCGAGTGCGTCACTCTTCTGACGAAGTCCTGGGCCGAGAAACGCCACTTCACGCTCAAAGTAATGACGCCCATCAATCTGGTCCTTTGCCCAACCTGCAGCAGTTTCTACAGGGAGTATGTTCACGAAGATCACATTCAGCAAGACTCCTTGTTTGAGGAATTGAAGGGGGGTGCGAACCGAGAGATCACAATTGGCTGCTCAAGTGTCAACGATCAAGAGCGAGACCGCATCATCCATTTCGACCCGACGCACTTGGCCGACATTCGAGACTGCCTGGAACAGGAAAACGAGTGAATCACACCATTGGCAATAGCGAGTGTGACGTACTCGGACGGGACAAACAATGTTGAAAGCGATCGAACTAGAGAACTTCAAGGCGTTTGGGCAGCGAACTCGTATCGAGTTCGCACCCATCACGCTCATTTTCGGCGAGAATAGTGCCGGGAAAAGCTCGATACTCCAAGCCCTTAGCCTGCTGAAGCAGACTCGACAGAGTCGTGATCACGGTGCCCTGCTGCTGCCAAGAACTGAAGGAGGTATTGTCGAACTCGGGGGGTTTCAGGAACTGTTGTTCGACCACGATCTTAAACGTGAACTTTCGATCCGAGTCGATATGATTCCGGATCAACTTAGTAGGAAGCGGTCCACTGAGACGGGGACGGGGCACGCAAATGGGGGAGAGTGCCTAGGGTTTGAGGCAACATTTGCTCGTCCCACTGAAGATGCTGAAATCGAGCTAAAGGGCCTTATGTTTCATTCCTCGTCTTTGTCGGGACGTGCTGCAGAGTTTAGGCCCGCGGAACTGAAGGCTAGCCAGTATCGTCCCTTCATTCGGGACGCATCGATGTGGCGGTCACATCGGCCGAGGGCGGATATGCGGGCGGCACGTTGTACCTGGTTGACCGATAGTCAAGAGTTCTGGAGCGAGATCTACGAACGATCCAAACGTCGGTCAGAAACGATCGTCGACGAACTTCAGCAACTTCGGACCGACGCGAATGAGTCCGTTCGTCAGGGCTCGCTTTTCGAGAGAAAAGAAGACGATAATCGGAGTTGGCTGGCTGAAATTGAGGAGGCGGTCGCATTCTACGAAGCCGACTTCTCCATTGAAGCCTTCATCAAACGGATGCTTCACGCCGAGCTAAAGACCGTCATCGGGCTCGACGGATTCATGCCGGTTGGCCTTCGGCAGAGGCAACGCGAGCCATTGCCGGAACTCGAAACATTCCGTCGGTTTGGACCATCTCGGTTACGGATTCGCGATTTGACCCTAGACGTGAGTGGTTTTGCGGTTGACTGTGGCCGAATGCTCGAGGAGACCCTGCAGAGCCTCTATCCGATGGGGCCATATAGGAGGCCTCCACAACGCTGGTATATCTTTACTGGATCGAGCCCGCAGGACGTGGGCTACAGCGGCGACCTACTGCCTGATCTGCTCTTTCGGCGACCAGAACTAGTGCAAGAAACGAATGACTGGCTCGACAAACTTGAGGTCGGCTACCATATCAAAGTGCAATCGGTGGGAGTACGTTCTCGTGACCTATTTGAGGTACGTCTGATCGACAAAAGACGGGGCAAGGAAGTGGATGTTGCTTTATCGGACGTTGGCTTTGGTGTCAGCCAGATCCTCCCGTTCATCGTGCAATGTCTGGCCGGGGAACGTCAGACAATCACAATCGAACAGCCGGAAGTCCATATCCATCCGCGTTTGCAAGCGGATCTTGGAGATTTGCTGGCCGCAACAGTGCAAGCTCCACGGCTGCATCGGTTCATCATCGAAACACACAGTGAGCATCTCGTCTTGCGGATGCAAAGATTAGTTCGAGACGGACGCATTCAACCAGATGATGTATCTATCATTTACGTCAGCCGTGAGTCAGGTGGCTCTCGGACTCAGCGGCTCCGATTAGACGGCAGCGGGGACTTTGTTGATGACTGGCCGGGCGGATTCTTTCCTGAACGCCTTCGCGAGCTCATGTAGGGGACTTCAAATGATCGTTAGTGCAATCGCAGATCCTTCGATCTTTGGTCCCGCCAGTATTGTGGACGAACTTACGTCACGTGAAGTAGTCGGATTACTGCGGGGGATACTTCAGAACGGGGTACTCCTGTGTGATCCCTCTCGGCGGTTGCTTCGTGATGCGATGATGGAAGCCGACTCTCTTTCAAAAGAACCAGGTGGAACTCTTCGAGGTCAACGTATTTCGCTCATTCTTCAAGAGATCTACAAACAGCCTAAGAAGTACATCGTCCCGTGCGAGGAGGCGAAGTGGAATGCGGCAAATCCCTCCACTGTCGTGGAACAGATCATTGTGCTGCATGCACATCTTCACGCCGATGTGGTTGTCGCTCCCTACGATCGGCACGCGATGCTGAAGAGCGGCTTGGCGACCCCCATCGAGGTCGTCACCCCCCATGATATCTCGGTGAGTCGGTACGAGGCCCTCCGCATTCGAGTCGCATCAGCGGATAAGCCACTTGACGAGATGAGTCTCACCGAGGTCGAGGAGCACATCGGACGTTCGGTTAAGTATTGCTGCGTCTTGCGATTGTTCGACTACCGAATGGTGGCTGGGGCGAGGAGCACAAAGAAGTATCGCGAAGGAGTTCAGTTTGTGGTCGCGATCTGGATGAAATGGTGCGTCGTGGGGAGCCCGTCATCGCGAACCGCGGAATTGTACACCGTCGGCAACTCCCAAACTCAGGACGGCTTTCTCACAGGTGCGGATGCCGCGGCTCGCCTCAATACCGAGATCATCATACCGGTCAAAGCCAATTGTGGCTGCCATTCAGTCGGGCACGTCAAGGTTGATGGGCCGAGGATCTTCCACGCCCGCGGCTTCGAGGCCAAGAAGCGGGCATTCACGATCGACCCTGGCTTTGACGCTTTGGGAGTCTCGGGTCCTGTGAGGCGATGTCTGCTGAAGTCTGATGTAGCTGCCGAGAAGCACTTCGACCAGTGCCAGAGACTTCCGAGTATTTAGCACGGGGCGAGCGATTGTCGGCACCCTAAACAACGAGGTGTGGTATGTCGCTTTGGGAGCGGAAGAGAATTCTGATCTGGGGCAAGACTCGCCCGGAGCTTAGCAAGAATCACAAGAATCAAGGGGCCAAAGCACGCAGATCCCCCCGTCTTCGATTGAGGAACGCGGTCTGGACGGGATGGTCGCTCATTTGTGGGATCTGCCGTTCGTCACCAGAGTCACGACGACCGTTCACGCCCAGTCTCCAGAACAGACGATCATCCACATCAAGAACTGGCACCTTGTGTCGAAGAAGCTCTTCACCGCCGATCTGCGTGACCAGGACCCCTTACTGTCCGATGACGCAATTGAACGATCCTACGAGTCGCATCTCGCGGAGGTCGAGAAAGTTCAGCAGGAACAGTTGGCGTTGCTTCGATCCCTCATCCGGCACCACGGTCTCAAGTCAGTCTACCTCGAAGGGATGACTGAGTTGGATCGCCCAGTGGTCGAGGCTAAGGTAGGAGGACTTCGAGACGTTGAGAAGCATCTTCCCTCACTTCGAGAGGAGTTGAAGGCGACCAGGGACGAGATCGAGATGCTGGGCGAGAAGGGGGGCTTTCCAGAACTGGTCGATCTCAGGATTGAGCTTGAAACGGTCATCAAGGAGCATCGCACCGAGATGCTGCGGATCGGTGCGGCGGGTCAGCTTCATGTACTCGGCGAACTCGAAGCGATTCTTCCGCTGGACGATCTGGATGCCTACAGAGCCGCCAATCCCCTGCGAGATGGTGGTCAAATCGTACTAGATCAGGATGCCATCGAGGCCAGAGAAGACGCCCAGGTCAGGATTCTTCTACGCGGGAACCGAGTGAGCGTGATTCTTCTTGGCGGTGCCCACGACTTGGCCGACAATGTTCGGCGGCTTGCCGAGGGGAAGGTCGAGTTGCTTGTGGTGGAGACGCAGGGGTATCGATTGGCGGCTGGTCACTGAGGTTGTCGTTCTGAGGCAGTTTTCGATGTCCGACGCTCGGATAACAGGGAAGAGAAGTCGATGAAGTTCCTGAGAACGCAGAAGGAAATAGAGCATCAGATCAAGCGATTGATCGACACATGTACCCGGCTACGTTGGGCAGTTGCATGGGCTTCGCATGAGTTCCCTCTGTTCCATACGCTTCACGAGAACAGAGCCAAGATCGAGCAGCTTACGGTCGGGATTCATTTCTACCAGACCCATCCTGACTTCATTTCGTCGTTCATGGATCACCACGCCGTTCGCTTCGTCATGAATCCCAGTGGCGTCTTTCATCCCAAGTTGTACTTCTTTGAACATGAGGAAGGTGCCTGGGAATGCATCGCTGGCAGCCCGAACTTCACGCGAAGTGCGTTCAACCACAACACCGAGGTTGCGGTTCTATTTGGCAACGCTGATGCAGAAGCTGATACGGCACACGATCAGATCAGGCGGACTCTCAATGAATTCCTGTCTCTCGGAAAACGGCTCTCCGAGAAGGATTTGGTCGCGTATCGCAATATTTGGAAAAGGCAGCAACGCAGATTGAGTCCACTATCAGGCACGTATTCACCGCCAGAGAAAGAAACCAAGCCAAGAATTTCTCCATTAGAAGTGCCGTTGTTCGTAGCTGGCTGGCCCGAATACTTCAACTCTGTCAGGGAAGATCAGGAGCACTCGACCGAGGGTCGCCTCGCCATTCTTGAGGAATCACGCCGACTCTTTGCCGTTCACCCAAATTTCAGCGACATGAGCGACGATGATCGTAAACGCATCGCAGGTTTTATGGTGGGTGAGCGGCCGGATTGGGTATGGTTTGGCAGTATGGTCGGCCATGGCTATTTCAAGCAAGCAATCAACGCCAACAATCCCTACATCTCAGCCGCCCTCGACGAAATTCCGCTGAACGGCGAAGTGACGCAGGAGCACTTTGACCGATACATGCTACACCTCCGCCAAGCCTTCGAGAAATCGGGCATCGGAACAGCCACGCGGCTACTGGCGATGAAACGACCTGACTACTTCGTATGCCTCGACAGCAAGAATCGGAGGAAGCTCTGTGAGGAGTTCGAGATCGCAAAGAGCGTTGACCTCGATGACTATTGGCAGAAGGTTGTAGTATGCCTCACAGATTCAAACTGGTGGAACTCACCGGAGCCACCAGATGGACTCGAGAAACGCATTTGGAAATGCCGAGCCGCATTCCTTGACGTTAGGTTCTACGAGCCAGGGTAGCGTTCGATTCTGATCGACATGGTATGGGCGACTCGCTTAACAATAGGGGTTAGTGAATGCGAATAGCTGGCCCCTTCAGGGAGTCCTGTGCGACCGACCGGACGAATGATCGAGTTGGAGGAGCAGGGCCGTCCCGAAGGATGTGATGTGAGTGAGAATCAAGAGAACCTGCTGCATTGAATCGGCGGTTGCTGAACGAAGTATCGAAATCCAACCTTTGGGAGCAATGAAATGAAACCACTCACGATCTATCCGTACCTCCTTGGCTCGACTTGGGTCTTCGACGACGCAAGGACTGGCCTTAAAGAGGAGGCATTCGTCTGCGGAGCATCGGAAATGATTTCCGCTGTGGTCGAAGGCAAGTCCATGCCCAACGCCGCAAAAGGGATTTCACTCTCGTTCGCAGATGAGCGATTCGACGGGTTTGACGTAGAACTTCACTGGTCGAAGGCAGACTCGCCGGACCATCCAATGGCGGGCAATTGGTACAAAGGATCGATTCAAGGCCAGCCGATGGAGTGCTGGCTCTGCCCTGCACTTACGCTATATTTTCAAACCGCTCCGAAGACGCTCTATGCTTTCGTCGAGCCGCTTCCCGAAGGCGTGAATCCGATCTGGAACCCAGGCCCAAACGAACAGGGACGGCGGTTCGTCGGGGTCGATCAGAAGTAATCGGTCTTGTCACCGCTGATTTGCTTCCACCTGGATGAATTTCCAGACGCGGTGCTTCGTTGGGAATCGGCGAGAGACGATGGCCAGACCGGGGTTCGCCGAGTTCCACTCGACGCTCTGATCGACGGCAATTGCACCAAGCAGGTAGGCAAGGTCGATGCCACATGCCTCGAACGACTCCGTTTCGTCGAGGAAGGCTTCGTAGACTTCGGCAATGAGTTCCGCGATCCGTTTTGGTTTCATGTTGTCCTCCTTACTTCAGACTGTTGTCGCCCCATCAAGTTCGCGAGCCTTCCACAGACGCCCGACCCAAGAACGAACTGGGCGACCGACCGGATGAGTGGCTGGAGTTGAAGGGGAAGGGACTGGGCCGGGTTAGCAGGGGTTCGATTTGAGCGGTAGAGTCATCGCTGCTGCCGAAAATGGGATCACGATGGGAGACCGAGCATGAAGCGACCGAAGGCATCCAAGACTGCAACCAAACGCAAAATGTCCGAAATGATCTCGGAAATGGCGGCGGGATTCCTTGAAGCGGGCGAATCGCTTGGGGAGAGACAGAATCGTCTCAATGCCGCCTGCACCGCTGGAACATGGCCTGTGGATCGCCCGAAGTTCGGCAGCATCAACTCGACCAGTACAGGGCAGGATACCTGCGATTCAATCCTGCCACGTCCCCGAGCGATCTGGCCAACATCATCAAGGACATGGAGTCCCTGATGGAGCGGAAGTTGAAGATGTTCCCGGATGAAAAACGGCAGATCGTCAGTGCCAAGGTCATCAAGGTTGGGAACGACTTCCGAATCGAAGTCGCCTCGGCTACTTCGCCCCTTCCTTCAGGGTGATTTAGATAAGCCCCTTCGCCCTTTGGGCGAAGGGTTCTTTCTCAATGACTTCAAAGTCCTCTAAAATCGCACAGGATCAATTCTGACGCATTCTCGAGCAAACTGGGCTCCCAAGTCATTCGGGCTGTCTCTCGAACTGAGGATTTGAAACAAAAGGCTAGAAATTGATCTGCCAGGACGCCCAGGATGGGCGATCTCACATCCCCGACAGGAAGGATCTTATATGACCAAGAAAGACGCCGTCTCCGTTGGCAAAGTAGCCCTGCTGCTCACCGCTGCTGAGCGGAAGCTCCTGCTGTCACTGACGAGCCTTCCAAGCGAATACGAGGCAGTTATCGGGACTGGACCTGCCACCAATCCCGTCATGTTGACCATCGACGAGTTAGATGGTCTTGGTTGCTACGTCAGCTTTGAGGTCGAACACTGCGGGGACCGACAAAAGCAGAAGAAACTCATTGGCATCTTGGACAAACTCAAAGTCCTCTTTGCAGAACATGCCGACCAGGATGAGGTCATCGGGCAAGAGAGCAAAAGTATCGAGGACATCTCCGAGCGGGTCGCCAAGATCGAGAAATGGGCAGTCGAGGTGATTGCTCTTGCAGAGCAGGTGGGAATCACGGACAGGCCGGTAGAAAAACTCTCGCTGGCACCGGTCCACCGAGAATTCCTTTCCATGCTTCCTGGTCCCTCATTGGATATCAAGGACAGGCTGGAAAAGAAGGATGCGACTTTCACGGTGGAAGAGGTCGTGTTCATGACGATTGCATTGGCAAAAATTCTGCCGAAGCAAATCGACTCTGACAGCCAAAGGGGAGTCCTGCTCCTCGCCCAGCACCTGATCAATCAGGTTGGTGCCGCATTCCAAGGCCCGACCGAGCCAACGACGGTCCGACGGAAGAAGGCGAAGTCCAAGGTAGCCCCTGCCGCCCTCTTCCAGTTCAAGATCACCCTGCTCGACATCAAGCCAGCCATTTGGCGGCGGATTCAAGTGTCAGACTGCACCCTGGCCGACCTCCACGATCACATCCAGGCGGCCTTCGGCTGGTGGAACTACCACCTGCATCAGTTCGAGATCGGTGGACGACTATTTGGGCCGCCGCCCGAAGACGACTATGACGACATGGACATGGAGGACGAATCGGGATTGCTGCTCAGCCAACTGCTGCCCAAGACCGGCAAACGAACCCGTTGGATCTACGTGTACGACTTTGGCGATGGCTGGCGGCACGAGGTCCTGTTCGAGGGAAATCTCCCCGTGGACCCAAAGGCGAAGTATCCGCTTTGTCTTGAGGGGGAGCGGGCATGCCCACCAGAAGACTGCGGTGGGACGTGGGGGTATGTTGATTATCTCGCCGCCATCGCTGATCCAACGAACGAGCAGCATGAGGAAATGCTGGAATGGCGAGGGCCGTTCGATCCCGAAGCCTTCGATCCGAAGAAGGCGACGAAGGAAATGAGGAAGGCGAGGTAGTGAACGGTCAGTGTCACAGTCATCGTTGGCGAAGAGATCCAAAGACACGACTTTCTATCCGACGATCAGGGTGATCGAGAACCGTCTCAACTGGTTGATCCCAATGTTGCTCCCTCCACATGACATCGAACTGTTCTTCCGGTTGCACCGGACGCTCATGTTCTACGTGAATCAACGCCTCAAGTTGCTTACCACCAAGGTCGCCTCGCCCGAAGACTTCTCTGCCCTGTCGCCAGATGTCTGTCTCAAAGTCCGGGATGCCTTGAATGCCAACCTTGATCTAATCGACTCGTTTGTCTCTGAAAACCCGGCTCATTTTACCCCTGACGAACTCGACATCGTTCATTCCTGGCGACATCTGGCAACGGGTTGGTTTTACGTTTTCCGGGAACTGAAGAAGTACACGGTGTTCCTCAATACGACTGCCCCAACCATCGCCTACGGTGTCTTGGCGTTGTCCCGACCGTTCGAGGAATTGATCGGCCCCCACCTGCCAGTCCTGACGCAGACGGTCCTGCTGCCATTCAAGGGCGTAATCGTCTACGACGGCTTGATGAACAGCCACAACCATATTTCCTTTGGCCCCGGCATCCGGCGTGGACTGAACGAGAGCTTCAAGGAATCCAAGGCACGGCACGGGATCGTGACATCGTTGCCCATGTCGGAAGAGCCATTGCCTCCTAAAACTCCGAAGGCCAAGCCAGCACCGAAGCCCCCAACCAGAGATGAAAAGGACGAGGCTTTGGCGGTCATCGTCGGCTTGATCGACCAATTGTGCAAAGACCATCTGAACGAAGAATACGCCGTTCTTTGCCGCAAGCTGGCCGAGAAACTGGCCCGCAAGCGTCCCTCCCCCCTGCTACAGGGCAGTCTAAATGCCTGGGCCAGCGGCATCGTGCGGGCGGTGGGTGGAGTCAACTTTCTGCACGACAAGAGCCAGACGCCGTACATGCGATCAACCGACATCGACCACTATCTCGGAACCAGCCCAGGCAGCGGGGCGGCGAAGCTGGCAGCGATCCGAAAGATGCTGAAGATGTATCAGTTCGACCCGAACTGGACGTTGCCAAGCCGACTGGATGACAACCCGATGGCGTGGATGGTTCAGGTCAATGGATTCTCGGTTGACGTTCGAAATGCTCCCAGGAAAGTGCAGGAAATTGCCTTCAACAAGGGGTTGATCCCGTACATTCCAGCGGACCGTTAGCAAGCAGAGCGACAATGGCCAAAGCACCCAAGCCCACGAACCCATTGTCGGCTCTTGGCGAAACGTTTCGATGTCCGCCTGGGACTACGAGACGCTGATCGAGCAGCGTGGGATCGTCAATCTCGAAGGCTGAATTCTTGGAGTGAGATAGGAGCGAGACCCATGCCAAAACGCAAACACTCTCCAGATGAAGCGAAGAATCAAGCCGTCGAGGTTGTCGCCAGTCTTGTGGATGCCTTTTGCAAAGAGCATTTGACCACCGAGTACGCCGAACTCTGCCGTAAGCTCACCGAGAAGTTGGCACGCAAACGCCCGTCGCCCCTGGTGAGCGGCAAGCCAAACACTTGGGCCTGCGGCATCGTCCGCACGATTGGCTGGGTCAATTTCCTTGACGACAAGAGCCAGACCCCGCACATGAAGCTCACCGCCATCGACAAGGCATTTGGCGTCGGCGAAAGCACTGGCCAGGGCAAGTCGATGTTGATCCGCAAGATGTTCAAGATCACAACGATGGACCCGGAATGGACGCTACGCAGCCAAATTGATCAGAACCCGATGGCCTGGATGATCCAGGTGAATGGCTTCCTGGTGGATGCTCGCATCTTGAAGAGGGAGATTCAGGAGGAAGCACTTCGCCAAGGGCTGATCCCGTACATTCCCGAAAGGCCGCAACCGAAGGACGAAGATGAAGAATGACCCCGGCTCCTGCGGGCCGAGGGTCTTTTCCTATTCAACCCATGTGCGGAGAAGCCCATCCCGGCTGAACGGCAGCAAGGAGCGTGAGCGATGGCGAAGAAGAACTCGAAAATGCCGCAGGGAGCGAGAGGACCATTTCGCGACAACGCCGTTGCGAAGAAGCGTGAGTTGGCAATCAAGGCTCTTTCACGGGAAGCGAAAGAGTCGCTGATCCGGTCGGCGTGATGAAGACCAAAGAAGCTGGCTTCTTCCGAACGTGACGACATCCCTGCTCACTCAGTCGTGCTGGCGATAGCTTTTTGAATGGATTCCTTCACACCCATCGGGCGAATGGGGAATACTTCAAGAGCGGACTTGTCCAGAACGACGGTGGGATTTTTCAATCCCTCGATCAAGTGCCGACCGACCTCGAATTTGGCTGGCGTCACCAGGGCCAGCCAAAGCCCGGATAGATACGGTGTCAAAACGGGAACGAAGATCAGCCATCGCCGCAGTCCCTTTTGCCGAGCGTATTCTCGAATCAGTCCTCCATAGGTCACGACATCTGGGCTGCCGATCTCGAAGATGCGGCTGTCGGTTGGAGGCAGATCCTTCGCTGCCAGCAAGTAGGCCAGCACGTCATCTATCGCAACCGGCTGAGTCGCTGTGGTCAGCCAGAGTGGGCAGATCATGATAGGCAGGCGATCCGTGAGAGACTTCATCAACTGGTACGACAAGCTGCCTGCCCCGATCACCATTCCCGCCCTGAATTCGATGGTTGGGACACCAGACTCCCGCAGGATGTGCCCGACCTCATGGCGACTTTGCAAATGTGGCGACAACTTGGGATCAGCATCGTCTCCTAATCCACCGAGGTAGATGATCCGCTGAACGCCCGCTTGTTTGGCGGCATCGGCAAAGTTCTTCGCCGCCTGCCGATCTTCCTTCTCAAAATCGTGCGACCCGGACATCAGATGTACGAGGTAGTAGGCGGTGTGAACGCCTCTCAATGCCGCATCCAGTGAGGGACGGTCCAGCACGTCCCCCTGCACGATTTGAGTGGCCCCTTTAACCAGCGGTCGCAGTTTGACAGGGTTGCGGGCTAAACACCTCAAAATGATGGGCTGCTGTTCGAGCAACGGGATCAACCGACCGCCAACGTAACCGGAGGCTCCCGTCAGCATAACTGTCGGTGCAGTCGGCACTTCGATACTTTCTGACCCCGGTAGCGGCATGGTCTTTGCTCGAACTCCAGGTTAGGAAACGGTTTGCCCTGCGGATAGTCTTTCAGAAAACCATTTTACCGTTTCTCGAACCGAGCGACATGTTCAGGTGGGTGGAAGCATGGTCCCCAGAAACGCCGCTGGAACCTGGCCAAGTCGTGGCGATCATAGGCTGGGCCGTGGGATTTTGGTGGCTCAATTCCTGTCGCATCATCTACACGGTGGACGAGCCGGGAGCGATCAACAAGTTCGGCTTCGCCTACGGAACTCTGCCCGGCCACGTTGAGAGCGGCGAGGAAAGGTTCTTGATTGAATGGGACCGTGAGACTGACAAGGTTTGCTACGACATTCTCGCTTTCTCCAGGCCCAACCACTTCTTGACCCGGCTGGGCTACCCACTTGTTCGCCGCAGCCAGAAACGCTTTGGTCGAGATTCGGCGGCGGCGATGTTTCAGGCCGTCAATCCGGCATCGGTGACGCCTAAAGTCTGTCAGAGTACGGATTGAGCAAGCTCTCGAATCAAGAAGGATGGTCATGGATACTTTTGAGAACGCCACACCGCCGCAAGAGCAGCCAGAGAAGGTTCTGGCTCAATGCTGGGAATGCGGCGAAACCAAGATGTGTTACGAACACATCGTCTGCTGTACGGGAACCCGTTTCCACACTTGCCCGGAGTGTCGGAAAGAAATTGAACGCAGGGTCGCATGAACGATCACGAATTCTACATGCGGTTGGCCATCGCACTGGCGGCGAATGCTCCCGATCTGCCCTTCGGGGCTTTGATCGTCGATGGTGACAGCGGCACGATTCTTTCGGAAGGTTGGAACAAGACCTCACATAATCCGATGTGGCATGGCGAGATCGACGCCATCAACAAGCTGGCCGCATCGGGTATCGGCATCGAGGGAAAGAACCTCGCCTTGTATACGACAGCAGAACCGTGCCCAATGTGCCAAGGGGCGGTCCTCTGGAGCGGAATTGAAACGGTCGTCTTCGGCACGTCCATTCGCTCGCTTCAACGGATGGGCTGGCGGCAAATCGACATTCTGGCGGAAGAAGTCATTCGTCGTAGCCCTGCGTGGAACTGTACGTTGATCGGCGGCGTTCTTGAACGGGAGTGTGATACCCTGTTTGAACGAGCGATGTCGCAACGGGATCAGCCAAAGCGATGTTCGACCAGTGTTGGCTGCCCCAATGCGGAAACAGGCGGGCCATGAACCGAGTGCGGCGTTGATACCTGCTTTCCATAAAACAACGGATCGAAAGGCTGATGAAATGAAAGTTGCTTGCTCTTTGGGCTGCATGGCCCTGTTGATGGGGTCGCTTGTCATGGCCGACGACACACCGAAAGTCCTGTTCGACTTCGCTGGTGCCGATGCTGCGAAGGAGTGGCAGACGGTCAACGACGGCGTGATGGGCGGTGTTTCCGAAGGCAAATTCAAGCTCACCGAGCAGAAGACAATGGAGTTCTTCGGCACGCTGTCGCTAAAGAACAACGGCGGTTTTGCATCGGTGCGGACGAAGGGAAAGAAGCTGGGACTGGAAAAAGGCGATACGTTGGTCGCCAAAGTCCGAGGCGATGGTCGGGAATACCACATGAATCTTTCTGTGCCGACATTCCAGATCGCTTACAACTACCGAGCGGTGTTTCAGACCAAGAAAGATGAATGGATTGAGGTCAACTTGCCTTTGGACAAGTTTGAGGCAACGTCTTTCGGGCAAGTCGTCAAGGATGCCGGGCAAGTCAAGCCAACTTCGGTCAACGGTCTGGGCTTCATGCTGAGTGACAAGAAGGCCGGGCCGTTCAAGTTGGAGGTTGAATGGATCAAGGTTGAGCGGGCGGGGAAGTGATTGGTAGCACGTTCAAAATTGGAGGCGAGTCGCACAAGGATCTGGCGATCACTGAGCCAGAGTGGCAGGCGTTTCTCCACGATTTTCAGACGACGCTCGACAAATTCCGGCCCCAGAGCAAAAGGAGCTATTCGCCACTGTTGAGAGTACGAAGGGTGATATCGTGATCGGGTGCGATGGCATCCAGAGCCACTTCAGCAACTCTGGATGATCGCAACCACGACCGGCACTACGCCAACTTCGCCAAAACGTCCAAAGCCGCCTTGGCCTGATCGACGCCGCCCAAAGCATCAGACAACTTCTTGGCAGCCAGGAGGGTATCGAGCGAGAACCTCCCGTCGCCATTCAATCCAGGGATAGTCTTCGTACCACGGGTGGTTTTGGGAACCTTGGTCGTCTTGGCCTTCCGTCCCTTTCGTCCGCCGCCGTTCTTCTTGATGATGGCGTAGACCAGGGGAGGGGCAACCGTGATCCCCTTTTCGGCGAGTGCGGCCACTATCGCAGTCGCCTTGGCACCCTTGTTTGCCGCAAGGTAGTCACGGATCGCTTCGGACTTGTTCACTTCGCCTTTGCGGGTCTTCGCCATTTGATTCCTACGGTTGTTGGGGGGTAATGATTACTTGCGTTTCTTCTTGTTACGCAGAGTGCGAGAGGCTAGCACGTAGCCCTTTGCCAGCCCCATCAACTCTTCACGTTGGGCGGGGGCCATTTGCATAAAAGCGACTCGGCAGGCGTGAGATGCCAGTCGCTTCCTGAGTCCGTGCGAGTCGCAGAACTTGTTCCATTCATCAAGGAAGGGACCGTCGAATTCTACGGTTTCCTTTACTGTCGGCGAGGTGGGCATGCGAAGTCCTTTGAGAGAATTGCCGCTGCCCACGGCCTGGGTCATGCTGTATCGTCATAGAATAATTAAGAGCATGTTACGTCGTCAATAGACTGAGCCGTCGTGGATCTGTTGGAGCAGCCCGTTCTACCCATGATTCGACTATCCTACGTCTTTGAGTCTGGCATCGGGCGACACACACTGGAAGACTACGTCCGGGACATGGAAGTCACCGTGTTTTCGTTTGATGAGCCTGGAAAGTACGTTGTGCTAGGGCGAATTGCCGCCACCCAGGTCCTTTGGGGGGATGCGGATATCGACGGCGAGCCGCTGTTCGACATCTGCGACAACGACTCGCAGGGCTTGTATGAGGTCTACCGAACCCTGACCGACAAGAAGGGGGAGATTCGGGCCGACTTAGAGGCCGATGAACTCGTCGAGCATGTCATGTTCGTTTACAGGATCGTGCTTCACCCCGATTTGATCCTTTGGCGACAGGCCATCCTAGAGTCTGTGGTGACTCTCTTTGGATACCAGTCGCTGGCGGTCATGTGGAAGAATACGAGCGGGTTTTCGGAAGCGGAGTTAGCAGAACTGGGCTTCCGCAAGATTGCCGGGGAAGATTTGATTTTCCGGCATTCGGCGTTCAAGACTCCATTCTCCGAGAAGCACCCACGAGGACTGGACGTGGACTTCGTGGCCTTGGCGGGGCATGAAGAATGGGTCGAGGAGCAGTGGGCCAAGGATGAGAGACCGACCCCCTGAAGACTCGTTCAGGCTGCCGTCATCAATTCGGCAAGCTCGTCTTCGAGTTCTGTGCAGGCAGTCAGATCGATTCGGAGAAAACGTCCACCATTGCACTCATAGAACAAGATTGAACCACGAGTCACATCCCAAATCGCTGTGTACTTGACTGCCCTGGGACCGCCTACGCTGAAGTGCAGTCCCCACGGCCTGCCGCTTCGCACGAGCATACTCTCCTTGAACTGGCAGGCTGCGAGCAGAAGCTCCCTTTGGGTGCAGATCGTCTCACGTACGAACTGACGCAGATCATCTATCGTCGATACATCTGCGATGCTTTTGGGCATAGTCAGGGGGGCTCCGGGGAGTGGGCTGTGGTGACCGGAC
>Ga0105047_10009798_pt1 | contig 15731 bp, 13 predicted proteins | sample MAT04_FD_78384 | JGI IMG/M metagenome (GOLD analysis project Ga0105047, IMG submission 78384) | Freshwater microbial communities from Lake Fryxell liftoff mats and glacier meltwater in Antarctica - MAT-04 (megahit assembly) | ecosystem: Environmental > Aquatic > Freshwater > Ice > Liftoff... | reverse complement strand
TGCCGATGCTCGACGCGATGACGCCTGCCTTTGCCGCTGCGCCGGCCAAAGCCGCGGCTGCCGCGCCACGCCGCCTCGCTTTCTGCTACGTCCCCAACGGCATCATCATGCCCGCTTGGACGCCCGCCACGGCCGGTAAGGACTATGAACTTTCCCGCGTAATGCAACCGCTGGCTGCCTATCGCGAAAAGATGCTGGTGCTCTCCGGCTTGGCGCACAAGAACGGCCAAGCCCTAGGCGATGGCCCCGGTGACCATGCCCGCGCCGCTGCTTCGTTCCTGACGGGCGTGCACCCCAAGAAGACCGAAGGCGCTGATATTCTGCTGGGCCCGTCGGTCGACCAAGTGGCCGCCGAGGCGATCGGCAAGCAGACGCGCTTCGCCTCCCTGGAACTGGGCCTTGAAAGCTCTGGCATGGTGGGTAACTGCGATTCCGGTTACTCCTGCGCTTATTCGAATTCCATCTCCTGGCGCAGCGCCACCACGCCGCTGCCGCCCGAAGTGAACCCCCGTGCCGTTTTCGAGCGCCTTTTTGGCGATGGCGAAAACTTCGACCCCCAGACGCGCGCCGTGATGGCCCGCCAGGATAAGAGCATTCTCGACTTTGTCCGCGGTAATGTCTCGGAACTCCAAACCAACCTGGGCGGCGCCGATAAGCGCAAGCTCGATGAGTACCTCTATTCGCTGCGCGAGATCGAGCGGCGCATCACTGATGCCGAGAAGCAGGCGGCGAGCGGTGCGCGCGATCAATCGCCCACCATCGACAAGCCCGCCGGCATTCCGGTGACGTTTGAAGACCACGCCAAGCTGATGTTCGACCTGCAAGTGGTCGCCATGCGCACCGACCTTACCCGCGTGATGACCCTGATGATCGGGCGCGAAGGCTCCAACCGCACCTATCGTTCGATTGGCGTGTCGGAAGCGCACCACGGCCTTTCGCACCACTTGAACGCGGCGGAGAAGATCGAGAAGATCACCAAGATCAATATCCTGCACGCCGAGTTGTTCGCTTACTTCCTGGGCCAACTCGCCAGCACGCCGGATGGCGATGGCACGCTGCTAGACCATTCGATGGTGGTTTACGGCAGTGGCCTTTCGGATGGCAATCGGCACGACCATCACGATCTGCCGGTGCTGGTCGCCGGTGGCGGCGGTGGCACGTTGCAAGGCGGACGTCACATCAAGTATGAGTCCAAGACGCCGATGACGAACCTGTATCTGTCGCTGCTCGATCGCCTGGGCGTGAAGCCCGAGACGATCGGCGACTCCACGGGCCGCGTCGAGCATCTTTCGCTATAGCTATAATGGCCGGATGCGGCTGATCCTGCTTTCTTCGCTCCTGACTGCCACTGTTTTCGGCGCGGCACCCGTGCGCCCCACATTCTACAAAGACGTATTGCCCATCCTCCAGAACCGCTGCCAGGGCTGTCATCGCTCGGGCGAAGCGGCGCCGATGGCGTTTCTTACTTATGAAGGAACCCGGCCTTATGCTGCAGCCATCCGTCAAGCGGTGGTGAGCAAGAAGATGCCGCCCTGGGGTTCCGATGGCCTGCATGGCAAGTTCAAGAACGACCCGACGCTGTCCGAGTACGAGCGAAATACGCTGGTGGCGTGGGCGGAAACCAAGGCCCCGGCCGGCAATCCGAAGCAGGCGCCCGCGCCCAAAACTTATGTCGACGGCTGGAACATTGGCCAACCCGACGTGGTGGTGGCCATGACTAAGGCTTATAGTGTCCCTGCCACCGGCACCATCGACTATACGCGCTTCATTCTGCCGCTCAACTTCACCGAGGACCGCTGGATTGCGGCCACCGAAGTGCGCCCCGGGAACCGCGCCGTCGTGCATCATGTGATCGCCTATGTGCGTGAACCCGGCAGCCAATGGCTGCGTAGCGAGATCCCCGGCGAGCCGATCGTCAAGGTGTCGAAGACCGATCGCGGCGCCCGCTTCTGGCTCGGCGCATACGCTCCCGGCGTTCCCGCGCTACCGGCCGAACCGGGCCGCGCCATCCGCGTGAAGGCCGGCTCCGATGTCGTTTTCGAGATGCACTATACGACGAACGGCCAGCCCGCGACCGACCTGACCAAGTTCGGCATCGTCTTTGCCAAGGCGCCTCCAAAAGAAGTAGTGACCACGATTGGCGTAGACAACAACCGTTTCGTGATCCCCCCCGGCGCTGAGGCGCACGAGGTGAAGGGGCGCTGGGAAGTGCCGAATGAGATGACCCTGGTCAGCCTCACGCCGCACATGCACCTGCGCGGCAAGGATTTCCGGTACGAAGCCACTTATCCCACGGGCGAAAGCGAAGTGCTTCTGAATGTGCCTCGCTACGACTTCAACTGGCAACACAGCTACGTGTTTGCCCAGCCGAAGGTGCTGCCGGCGGGCACCGTCATCACGGTGACGGCGCACTTCGACAATTCACCGAACAACAAGTTCAACCCCGATCCGAAGGCCGAGGTCCGCTATGGCGACCAGAGCTGGGAAGAGATGATGATTGGCTTCGGTACGGTGGCTTACGACGCGAAGAACGTCGATAAGAATATGCTGGCGCCCCGGAAGCCGGCAACCAAGCCCATCGCCGAATAGCGCCAATCTGCACGCCTGTGCATTAAGCATTCGTCACACTTTGGTTTCTTTTCGTCAAGATTTGATCTAACCTCCAGGTAACGAGTCTTGATGATGCGCCTCGTATTTTCGCGTCTTTTCGCGGCGGCTTTGTTTGCTGCCCTTTCATTTGCTCAGGTGCGCTCGGGCAACTCCGCTGGTGAGTTTAACGTGCCCTACCTCGCTTATGGCACCTACAATGTTTCGGCCCGCAAGGCCGGCTTTAAGCAAGTTAGCCGCACGGGTATTGCCCTCACCACCAACCAGACCGTCCGGCGTGGACTTGCGGTTGGAAGTCGGTGCCGTGGAGACCTCGGTGACGATTTCCAGTTCGGCGCTCGAGGTGGGGCGGCGAATATTGCAACTATCTGTCGAACTATACCGACGCGCGCGGCAGTTACAACCTGCAGAGTGGGGCCAATTTCACCTCTGGCACTCTCTATCAGACCCGCTACAAGGACTTTGGTCGGGGCGCGTGGGGATGGCCTATCGCTTGGGCGATAAGATGGTGCTTCGCGCTGGCGCCGGCGTAAACTTCCTGCCCTCCAGCACCGGTTACTATGGCGGCCCGTATTATTACGGCAACCAGAACTTTGCCCCGGTGTTGGGCGCGCCGAATGCGCTGCAGTATGGGGGCACGCCGCAGGCGCTTCTACTGGCGCCATTCAATCAAGTGAATACGCTCATCCCGACGATCGGCGCCAACGCGAACGCCCCCCAATATTACGGTGCCGGCGGTAACGAGCCTCGCTTCGATCGCGACACCTTTCGTGACTCCAAGGTCTATCAATGGAACTTCTTTATCGAGCGGAAGCTCGGTAAGGACTACCAGATGAACCTGGGCTACACCGGCAGCCGGGGCCAGAATCTTTTGATCGGCCGCTTTAGCGCGAACACCGAGCAGTTATTGCCGCAGCCACTGCTCGATTCGTGGCGCAGCACCTACATCGCTACTAACGGCAACAATCCGGCGACTCAGTTGGTGCCGAACCGATTCAATCCGAACGGCACGATTCTTTATAACGGAAACCTGCGAAATGCCAACATCCCCCTGCAGGAATCGGTTTTCCCCTATCCGTTGCTCACCGGCAACTTGGTAGGTACGATGGTGGGCTTCTCGACTTACAACGCCTTTATGCCCAGCATTCAGCGCTCCTACTCGAATAGCTTGCTGTTTAATGTGCATTACACTTTCTCGAAGTCGATTGAAATGGCAATATCCAGAACGAAAGCTTCGGTACCTACGGTCTGGGAACGCTCGACCCGCGCCAAGTGGAGATGCGACTGCGTATTCGCTTCTAAAGCGGAAGTTTTTGCATTTATTTCCGGTTTTCCTCCTCTTAATCGTCTTGGCCCCTAACTTGCTACTTGCTTAGGGGAGGAAAACCGGATGAATATACTGATGGTGTTAACGTCTCACGATACGTTGGGCGAGACGGGCAAGAAAACTGGTTTTTGGTTGGAGGAGTTCGCCGCGCCCTACTACGTCTTTCGCGACGCCGGCGCCACGGTGACCCTCGCCTCTCCGAAGGGCGGCCAACCGCCGCTCGATCCCAAAAGTGACGAACCCGCCGCGCAGACCGACTCAACCCGGCGCTTCAAGAGCGACACAGAGGCAAAGCAAGCTCTCGCGCATACGCTCACCCTTTCGAATATGGATGCGGACGCTTTTGACGCCATCTTCTATCCGGGTGGGCACGGCCCGCTGTGGGACTTGGCGGAGGATCGGGAGTCTATCGTCTTGATTGAGTCCGCCTTTGCGACTGGCAAACCGGTGGCGCTGGTGTGCCATGCGCCCGGCGTGCTGCGGCGCGCCACCTTCGCGAATGGCGCTCCTCTGGTGAAGGGCAAGCAAGTGACAGGGTTTTCGAACACCGAGGAGCAGGCCGTCCAACTAACCAAGGTAGTCCCTTTCCTTTTAGAAGATGAGTTGACCCGGTTAGGCGCCCACTATCAGAAAGGGCCTGACTGGGGCACTTTTGTCCGGGTGGACGGCAATCTGATTACCGGGCAAAACCCCGCTTCTTCGGCTGCGGCCGCTGGCGAAGTTATCCGTATGTTGGCCGGGTAGGGGCTCTTTAACGCGATTCGATCCGGCGGATCGCGTTCTTCGCGACTTTGCCCAAATCAATCGACGGCATCATGCCAAAGCCGCGGCCCTGCGAAGGTAGGGCTTCGGCCTGCAGAGCGATCGGCCGTAGACGCGGTAAGTCACTCTTATCGCCTAAGTCACCCAACACGCGGATCGCGATCACCTGTGCGGCCACGTCGTCGCCGGCCAGATACTGCCGGGCCACTTTGACGACGCTGGGGTCAACGAAGACGGCCGCGCGGGCCAAGGCCGTAAAACCGGCCATCTTACCGGCTTCCGCAATGGCGATCAGGTGAGGCAGCACGCGACGATCGTTGTATTGCGCCAAAGCATCCACCGCATTGGTGGCGACTAAGGCATTCAGATCGAATCCTGCCTTGGCGATCACTTCGACTAAGTCCGGATGACGCAGGATACCCATCTCGCGCAGCGCCGCCACCTTGATGTCGGCGTCTTCTTCGGTTAGGGCATCCTTCAATTCTTCGATCGCTCCCGCTTCCCGCAAGTGCCGGGCGGCGCAGGCGCGGACGATCTCGCTCGACATCACCCGGCGCATGGCCGTATTCACTTCGGGCGAGCGATCGTCCCGCAAGGCAAAGCAGGCGTCGTTGCGTTGGGCGGTGGTGAGGTTCGCGTCGAGTAAGCGGCCCACGGTCTCTTCTACTCCGGCCTGAGCCAAACCAGTTACTAATAAGATGAGGACGTATTTCATGAATTTACTCCTGGGCCTTAGCGGTGGCGGACATTTCCTTCAGGGCGGCGGCGGCCGGCGTGAATTCAGCATTCACCGCCAATGCCTTTTCAAGATGTTTCCGGGCATCGGCCGTGCGGCCCAAGGCTTTGGCGATCAGCCCGGCGTGATAGTGAAAGGAAGGCTCCGGCGTACCCAAGCGCAGCGCCTTGGCGGATGCTTCCCAAGCTTCGGCGGGTTGGTTGTTTTTGTATAAAACCCAGGCCAGCGCATCGTAAGTGTAGATATCCTGGCGGACTTTGAGTTCCGCTTTGGCTAAGTCGAGCGCCCGATCGAGCTTACGGTCGTGGTCGGCGTAGACCACGGCCAGCGTACGATTGGCCACCTGATTATTGGCGCGCTCCAAGCGGTCAATGACGTCGATCACCTTCTGCTGCGACTTGGCTTCTTCCTTCTGGCCGGCGGCGGTGTAAGCATCTTCGAGGGCGGCCACATACTCCACCATCGGCACGCCGGCTTGGGCTTGCTTCAACTCCTGAATCGCCGCCGGGTACTTGCCCTGCGCCGTATGAACGCGACCCAATCCATAATAAGCGGCATGATACTGCGGAAATACCTTCAGCGCGGCATTGAAGGCTAACTCGGCCGTAGCGGTCTGGCCGGTCTTCAAATAGATATTGCCCAGGTCTACTAAGCACCAGGCGACATTCTCCGGCGAACGGCTGCCTGAAGCAATGGCTTTCTTCATTATGTCGATCGCGCCATTCACATCGCCCATCACGAAGCGATAGTAAGAGGCGCGGTTGTAACTCGCCAGGTCGGGCCGCAAAGACATCATCTTTTGGTAAGCGTCAGCGGCGGGCTCATACTGGCCCATTTCCATTAGCGCGTCGCCCAACGTGCCCCAGTTCCAAGGGTCATCGGGCGCAATCTTGATTAAAGTGCGCGATACCGTGGCGACCACCGAGAAGTTATGGCGTTCGAGTTCAATCTGGCTGCGTAAACGGAGAGCTTCGTAATTGCCGCCATCGGCATTGATGACGCGATCGACAATACCCGCCGCGCGCGTCAAGTAATCCGGGTTGGCGGTTTCGCGCATCTTCTGGATATAGGCCGTGGCGAGTAAGTTCTTGTAGTGCAGATCGTCCTTCATGTGCGCGGTCATGGTTTCATAAGCCTTGATGCGATCGTCCGTCTTCATGCGCGAGATCTGGTCGGCGATCGTCCGGTCCTTCAAGGCGGCCATCAAACGGTCAGGCTCGGCGCTTTGCGCGAGTAACATGCCAGCAGTAAGAAAGTAAGGGATCAATTTCATAAAGATTCTCTCTAAAAAAAGGTGGAGGCGGGCTGTCGCGCGCCCCCACCGGAAGGATTTACTAACTACTGCGTGGTGCGTCCGCGTCCATTGGTGCCTTCAATGCCGCTAAAGAGGAAGCCGGCATGGGGAGGCGCGTGGAAAGGGAAACGGTTGAGATACGGGATATCGTTCGAGTTCACACCGTCGCCCAACTGATTATTGGGAGCGGCACCGAAGCCCGGAACGAGCACGCCAGCGGTGGCACGCAAGCCGATGTCCACTACGTCATCGCCGATGCGGCGGCCACCGAAGGGCCAGCCGGCGTTGTCGCCGCCCAGCGGACCGAGCCGGTTGTAACCAGTATCGGCGGGGCCTTTGGGGGCAATCGACAAGTCAACGCGAGTGATGTCAGGCACGTAAACACCCAGCAAGTCCGTACGCGGCGCCGGAGCAGTGTTCAGGTTGAACACACCCTTCAGCACAGCGGAGACGAAAATGGGATCGCGAATGAAGGGGGCGAACTGCATGTCGTTCACCGGATCGTTGCGGTTCCAACGGTCCTTCATCGGTAGGGGGATCAGCAACTCAACGGTGAGCGGGTTGCCCACGCGATCGATCTGCACATAATCGCCGACGTGCATCGGATCATTGGGGCTGGGGCGGATGGTGATGAACTGGCGCAGCGTAGTGGCCCAGCCGGCGATCCGCGCATTGGGCGCGGTGGGCGCGGTGGGCACCGTGCCATCGGCCGTCAGCATCGTGATCGGCGCTTCGACGGCAATGAGGCTGATGTTATAGCCGGCAAAGCCATCGGCGGCCGCCGGGTAAGCGGCACCTTGGCCTTGATCGGCCGCACCGGCCAGCACCGGGGCCGGGGCACGGAAGTTCAGGAAGTCGAACGTGGCGGCGCTATCGAAATAGAAGGCGTCGTCGCGGGGGCCCGCGAAGACCTTCATGCCATTCGGCAACTCAAACACGGACGGCGCGCCCAGCTTGGCCTCATAGTTCGGCGTGGCCTTCGGACCCTGGTTGGGCGGTGCCACGGAAAGCAGATGGCCATTCTTGTCGCGATCATAAGCGACCGAGGTGCCCTTCTTTAAGTCGCGGACCACCACGGTATAAGTCTGGTAGAGCAGGATACCGGGGCTGTCAATGGAGTCGATTACTCCAAAGTACGACAGGAAAGTGGGATTTTCGCGCAGCGTGGTCTTGAAGACGAAGTCGAGTTGGATATCCGGGGCTCCGTCGAGGTTGCGCGAGTTGTTGACGTTGAATCGGTAAAGGACGCTATCGGAAAACTTGTAATAGCTGGGTCCGTTACCCGGGTTTTGGAAGCCCTGAGCGCTCATACTCATGACGACACGGTCGCTGCGACCGGCCTCATAGCTGCGGAAGATATAAAAGTCGTTCAGGTTCGCGGTCTGGTCTTCGAGGAGCAAGGGCCCGTTGCGATGGCTAGCGGAGAATCCGCTGGCCACCAACACCAGGGCGGCCGAAGCCACTCGAAACATACGTTGGATCATGGGTTCCACCTCCTATGATGGATGTCTGTTCAGCAAATGAGACCGCCCGCTTCTTGTAAGAAAGGGGCGTTCACATGTGGTGAGCTACGAGGGCCAAGGAACTTCGGATGTTTCGGATGTTAAAAAACTTATCTTGGCGACCCCCCCGTTGCGCCCCACGGAAAATTTCGATGCGATCCTCGGAACAAATCGGGCAGTGCGCTGATTTGGATTGGGGGTTTATGAATAACGTACTTGTCATACCTTTGGCCCTGCTCTGCGCAGCGGCTTCCAGCTATGGCCAAGCGGTGTACGGCAGCATCGTCGGTTCGGTAACCGACAGCACTGCGGCCGCCGTCTCCGGCGCCAAAGTCACCATCACCGATACCGGGCGCGATGTTGTCACATCCACGACCACCAACGAATCGGGAAACTTCAACCAACGGTTTCTCATTGTGGGCCGCTATCGCATTCGCGTCGAGGCGGCTGGCTTTAAGGTTCTATTGCAGGATAACGTAGGCGTGTCGGTCGACACTGAAACCCGCGTCGCGTTGCAGATGCAACTGGGCGATGTCACCCAGACGATGGAGGTGAGTGCCGAGGCCGGCATCAAGACGGAACGCAGCGACGTGGCGACTACTTACAACGAAAAAACGGTCACCTACCGGTGCTCAATCGCCGCTTCACTAACTTCCAGTTGATGACGCCCGGCGTGGTGGCCTTCCCCACCTCACTCACCGCGGCTTCCGCCGAGAATCCGCAGGGCTCATACCGCATGCTGGTGAATGGGCAGAGCTTCGCCGGCACCAGCCACTTGCTTGACGGCACGGATAACCATGACGCGGTGCTGGGCTGAATTGTGATCAACCCCACGCTCGAATCCGTCACTGAAGCCAAAATTACGACGGCCAATTACGACGCCGAATTTGGCGTGGCGAGCGCCGGCGTGGTGAGCGCGCAGACGAAGTCCGGCACGAATCAAATGCACGGCAATTCCGGCATGCCGGCCTTCTTCATTAATGGCTACGGCAGTAACCTCTTCCGCTTCGGCTATGCGCTCGGAGTCAATGGCTGTAATTGTCCGCTGATTCAGAATGAGAGCCAGTATCAGTTTGTGAATAACTGGACCAAAATTCAAGGCAACCACACCTTCAAATTCGGCGCCGACATCCGGAGGGCCCTTAACCTGCGCGTACCGAGTGACCGGCATCGTTCTGGAGAACTCAATTTCGATGCCGCCCGCACCCAGGGCCCCACTAGCGGCGGCTCTGGCCTCGCTACATTCCTGATGGGCGATGTCTCCCGTTTCGAACGGTACGTTTCGAACTCGCTCAACGCGAGCGAAAGCCAAAATCGGTGGTTCTTCTTCGTGCAGGATTCCTGGCGTAGTGCGCCGCGGCGTTCGCGGGCAGTAAGTGGATCGCTTGCCGAAAACGCAGGATAGCCTCCGCCCTTCGTCCCAGGGCCGCTAACAAAAAGCCCACCTCATCCTCGAAGGCCGATGTGCGTGGGGCCTGTTGCTCCACCATCGCCAGCGCTCCCGTCGCGTCGCCGCGGGCCTTCAAACGCTCCACGTCGGCGCGCCAATCACTTAAAAGCAAAAGACACAAAAGAATCACTTGGCGAGTAACTCCGCCGCCAGAAACATCGCCATCGCCCCACCGCGTGGGTCACGATCCCAAATCGCCGTGCGCCGCAGATAGTCGTCGAGCTTGGGCTGCTTACCCGTCGACTCACAAACATCCATCAACTTACCGTCGCTGGCCGTACGCGCTTTGATCGCTTCCCAGGCCCGGTCGACCGCGCTTTTGTAGCGCGCGCCTTTCAGCCAACCTTCGCGTAAACCCATATGCAAGGCTGCGGCGATCATGGCCGTGGCCGAAAACTCTTCGTAGGCCGTCGGATGGTCGATCACTTGACGCCACAGGCCGTTCTTCGTTTGATAGGGCAACAGGGCGTTGGCGAGTTTCCCAAAGTCCGAAATGGGCTTCGCCCGATCAGCCACCGGCAAAGCCGAAATCATCAACGCCATCCCGAAGGCGGGAAATGCATTGCCCCGGCCCCAGGCCGCTTCGTCGAGCGGCGAGTGGCGATAGAGTCCATCGGGCCGCAGGCAGAGCTTTTGCATAAAGGCCAAGTGCGCCAAAGCGGCCTCCGCGCGGCCAGCGCGCGCGAGCAGCGGGCAACCCATAAAGACCGAGTCGCTCATCTCGTTGTTCATCGACCGTTGCGCCATGGCGAGGTCAGCCGCGGCGCTCACGCGCGCCTTCGCCTCGGGCGTATCGAATTCGGCGAACAGCAAGTGGCCGGAGAAGTGGCTAGCCGTCGCCTTGGCCAGCGAGTCCTTCTGCCCACTCAGATAAGGCGCTACCAGGGCCGACACATCGGCGCCCAGCCGCTTGCGCGCGATCACCGCGAAGGCGGGAATATATGCCACTTCGTTCAGTTCATGGCCATAGATCTGCGACAGCTCCTCCGCCACTTGGCGCGGAGTCCGCCGTAAACGGCGCGCGCGTTCGAGCGCTAGCGGCGAAGCCACAATCTTATGCGGTAACTTGGTCACCACCGGCACTTGTCCAGCGAGCGCCGCGGCCAACGTCGGCATCGGGCTCGCGGTCAAAACGATATCGGGCGCGGCGCTATGGATCGTCCGCCAGATCCGGTGCGCCAGGGCGTTGTCGCGGTAAGCAACGCCGGCTGGCGGAAACTGCGCGTCGCTGGCGGGCAGGGCAATCACCTCGTAACGCGTCGCCGCCTTGGTCTCGCCAATCACCACGATGCGCGGTGCGGCGCTCAGCGTCAGGGCGAATAGGAAAATCAAGTGTCGCAGCATGGCAGCTCCCATAGTAGTAAATTAGCAATGTGGTAATTTTCACAATTGGTTTGTGGCTGGCCGCCACCCCGGAAGCTTTCACGCAAACGGTGCGGCCGGTGCTCGAGCAGAATTGCGGCGCCTGCCACAGCGCCAAAAGCCGGGTGAATTTCCTGAAGGCCGCTACCGCCGCCGACATCCAGGCCCAACGCGGACTCTGGCGCAATGTCGCCACCCAGATTCGCAATCGCACCATGCCCCCGGCGCCGGCGAAGATCACCGAAGCCGAGCGGCTCGACGTCGCGCACTGGATTGATGACCGCCTCCGAGAAACCGCCTGCGACGCCGGCAGTTTCGCCGGGCCCGCGCTGGTGAAGCGCCTCAATCGCCGCGAGTATCGTAACACCATCCGCGACCTGCTGGGGCTCGACCTCGCCGTGAACGAAGTCTTCCCGGCCGACGGCACCGGCGGCGAGGGCTTCGACACCAATGGCGAAACGCTCTACGTGCCGCCGCTGCTGATGGAGCGCTACCTCGAAGCCGCGCAGCAAATCCTCGATCGCGTCATCATCACGCCGCCGCTCAACCGCACCATCAGCGCCAACGCCATGCGGCCAGACTATACGGGCACCGGTCCCCGCCGCCCGGTCCTGCCCGGCGATATCATCTCCGTGCCGCTGACGGTTTATGCCGACGGGGACTACGAAGTGCGCGTGCTGCAGGAGCGTTCGGACCAACATCCGCTCACTTACACCGTGCTGCTGGACGGTAAGGAAGCCGGCACCGGCACCATCCCGCGTTATGAAAGCAAGGGCCCCAACGGCGCCACGCGCGTCGTACGAGTGAGTAAAGGTAGCCATACCTTCGGCGTGCGTGCCAATGAATATCCGCTGGAGATATATAGCCTGACGCTCAATCAGCGTGTGGGCGAAGTTTCCTCCGAGAAGCGCGCCGCGCACTACCGGCTCTTTCAGATGGAGCCCGGCGAGACGCCCCTGAATCCGCGTGCCGCCGCCCGTCGGCTGATCGCCCGCTTTCTGCGGCAGGCCTTCCGCCGCCCGGTGACGGACGCCGAAGTAGACCGCATCGTGGCCCTTTACGACCGCGCCGCCGTACGCGACGACCCTTACGAGGAGCGCGTGAAGCTGGCTCTAAAGGCCGTACTGGTATCGCCTTCGTTCTTACTGCGGGCCGAACAGCCGAGCGCCAAACCAGGTATCCAACCACTCACTGACCATGAGTTAGCCAACCGGCTTTCCTATTTCCTGTGGTCCACCATGCCGGACGCCGAGTTAGCCACCCTGGCCGACCAAGGCAAGTTACAAGACGCCAAAGTGCTCGCCGCCCAAGTGGAGCGCCTGCTTGACGACCCGCGGTCACGAGTATTCGCCAACTCCTTCATCGGCCAATGGCTCGGCACCAAGGACGTGGGCGGTCGCGTCGCGCCTACTATCAACGACGTCGCCGACTTCTACACGCCCGAAGTCGCGGCCGACTTACGTGAAGAGCCGGTGATGTTACTCCAGCACATCATCGGCGAAAATCGCAGCTTGCTCGACTTATTGAATGCCAACTACACTTACTTAACCGAACGCCTGGTGCGCTTCTATCAGCTGGACCTGCCCCTCAAGGGCAATGTCTTCCAGAAGGTCCAATGGCCCGACGACCGCCGCGCCGGCGTGCTGGGCATGGGCGCGGTGCTGGCCCAGACGTCGAGCTTCAAGCAGACCAGCCCCGTGCTGCGCGGCGCCTGGGTGCTCGACACTTTATTCGGTACGCCCGTCCCGCCTCCGCCGCCGGATATTCCGCCGCTCGATGCCACGGGCGCGCGGAAGCAGAAGATTACCTTGCGGCAGAAGTTACTCCAGCATCGCGAAAACCAAACCTGCGCCACCTGCCACAATCTAATGGACCCCATCGGCTTTGGCCTCGAAAACTTCGACTGGATGGGCCGCTGGCGCACACAAGACAACGGCCAGCCGATCGACTCCGCGGGCGCGCTACCCGGCGGCGATCGCTTTAACGGCCCGGTGGAGTTACGCGCGGTGTTACTCAAGCGGAAGGATGAATTTCTGCGTCACCTTACCGCCAAAGTGATGGGTTACGCCCTCGGTCGCGCGCTGCAGGACGCCGACCATTGCACCGTGCAACAGTTAGTCGACACCGTAGTTAAGGACGGCTATCGCGCCCGCACCCTGATTCGCGAAATTGCCTTGAGTGTCCCCTTTCGCCATTCGCAAGCCGATGCCCGCCTCGCTGAACCACCCGCCGCGCCGCCTAAGCGGCAGAAATTACCGGAGAAATAAGCATGCACAAACCCATCTCTCGCCGCACGTTGTTACGCGGTACGGGCGTGGCACTTACTTTGCCCTGGCTCGAAGTGATGGCCGCCGATAAGTTAGCTGAGCCACCCTTGCGCGCCGCTTTTATGTTCATGCCCAACGGCGTGAATCCCCTGCATTGGACCCCACCCGGCGATGGCGACGACTACGAAATGACGCCGCACTTACAGCCGCTTGCGGGCCTGAAGAACGACTTCATCCTCCTTGAGAACCTTTGGAACAAGAACGCCGTCGGCCGAAATGGCCATTGGCCCAAGGACCCCATCTGGCTTTCCGGCGGCTATGTGCAGCGCACCACCGGCAGCGACCTTGACGTTGGCGCCATCTCGCTCGACCAGAAGATCGCCCAGCATCGCGGCACGGAAACTCCATTGCCCACCTTCGAGCTCGGCATCGACAGCCCCCGCTCCGGCATCGACACTGCCGGGGGCGGCTTCGCGCGTATCTATGGCTCCTTCATCTCCTGGCGCGATCCGCACACGCCGGTACCCAAAGAGATCGTGCCGCAACTGGCCTTCGATCGACTCTTCCGCAACCCCAGCATTAGTTCCGCTACCGCCGGGCTTGACCCTTCGAGCCCCGCCGTCATGGCGTCCTTACAGCGCGACGATACCAGCGTGCTCGACTTAGTCCTCGAGGATGCCAAGCGCCTGCGCCGCCAAGGCAGCACCGCCGATCGCAATAAGTTGGACGAATACTTCGAAAGCGTCCGCAGCGTGGAACAACGGATGGAAGCCGCCATGCGTCCGCAGAAGCGCTGGATCAACCAGGGTAAGTTACCCATGGATCGGCCTGCGCCCGGCATCCCCGCCACTCACGCCGAGCATGTGAAGCTGATGCTCGACATCTTACTACTCGCCTTCTGGACCGATACCACGCGCGTGGCGACCTTCATGTTCGGCGACGCGCAAACGCAGCAGGATTACGGATTCCTGCCGGGCGTAAAGGGCGGCTTCCATAGCCTCTCGCATCACTTGAACGAAGAGGCGAAGCTCGCGCAGTACGAGAAGGTAGTAACTTGGCACTCGGAGCAGATGGCTTACTTCCTGAACCGCATGAAGTCGATCGACGAAGGCGGCCGCAGCATGCTCGATAGCTCGATGGTGCTCTACGGCTCCACCTTGAAGGACGGCAATCGGCACGACCCCGAGAACTTACCCCTGTTACTTGCCGGCCGCGGTAAAGGCACTCTGCGGCCCGGCCGCCGCCTGCGCGCCCCTGCCCTTACGCCGCTCTGCAACTTACACTTGGCCCTCTTACAGCGCATGGGCATCAACGAAGACCGCTTCGGCGATAGCACCGGCGTCTTGGCGGGCTTGGCCTAGTGTTCGCTGTTCTACTCACCTTGGCTGTCGACCCCAGTGCGCTGTTCGTCAATTACAGACCTGATGCGCCCGGCGTCAGCGTCCTCGTCCGTCACGAAGGCAAGAAACTCTTTGAGCACAGCTACGGTCTCGCCGATGCCGAAGCCAAGCGTGCCGCCACGCCGCGCACCAACTACCGGCTCGCCTCCGTCAGTAAGCACTTCACCGCCACCGCGATCCTCACGTTGATGCAAGAGAAGAAGCTGAAGCTCGAAGATCCCATCGCCACTTACTTACCCGGCCTGCCACCCGGCATTACCATAAAGCACTTACTCACGCATCAATCCGGCTTGGCCGACTACGAAGATCACTTACCAGCCGGCGACTTCCAAGTGCACGACAGCGACGTGCTGACAATTCTCCAGAAAGTCCCCGACTTACTTGCGCCACCGGGCACCAAGTATGCTTACAGTAACTCCGGCTATGCGCTACTGGCCTTACTGGTAGAAAAGATCACTGGCCAACGTTACGCCGAAGCCCTCCGTGAACGGGTACTCAAGCCGGCCGGGATGCGGAATACGCTGGCACACGAAGAAGGCAACGATACCGTCGCCAACCGCGCCTATGGCTACTCCGGAACGAGACGTACTGACCAAAGCCGCACCAGCGCCGTGCTGGGCGATGGCGGCATTTACTCCTCGCTTGAGGACCTCGGGCATTGGCTCGATTGCATGGCCCGGAACTGCGTGCTGAACGCCGCCACCCAGCAACTGGCCTTCACGCCCAACGCCCTGCGCAACGGCACGCCAACTGAGTATGGCTTCGGCTGGTTCATCCGCCCACCGCAGCGTTGGCACACCGGCGAAACCATTGGCTTCCGCAACGCGATCGTCACCCAAGCGGGCTACGAAGTGGTGATCCTAAGCAACCGCGCCGACCTGAAGGCGCGCGAACTTGCCGACGCCGTCTTGAAGCTTTATCTAGTGCCTTGACCGCTTGATTCGGTAATTCTAGGATGCGTCCCGCCTAGCCCGTTGCGTAAGCGGTGGGTCACATTTACCAAAGAAACTCCAGCGTTTACTGC
>Ga0105047_10009797_pt1 | contig 15731 bp, 12 predicted proteins | sample MAT04_FD_78384 | JGI IMG/M metagenome (GOLD analysis project Ga0105047, IMG submission 78384) | Freshwater microbial communities from Lake Fryxell liftoff mats and glacier meltwater in Antarctica - MAT-04 (megahit assembly) | ecosystem: Environmental > Aquatic > Freshwater > Ice > Liftoff... | reverse complement strand
GCGTCGTAGAAGTTGACGTACCTCGCGCCGAAGACGGGTGCCACGCCTGCGATGACCTGATTCAGCCCGCGCACGGCTTCGTCCGCAACGCCGGCGATCGGCAGCGACGGGAATTCGTTGTACGGGTTGTGGTAGCCGATCGCGTACAGATCCGCGTTCGGGTGGCGGGCGCGGATGTCACCCAGGATGTTGATGTAATCGGTCTGGACCTGCCCGAGGATCTGCGTCACCAGTGCCCGTTGCTGGGCGGACGAGAGCAGCAGAAAGTTCGGGTCGGACGCGGCACCGTCGAGGTTGTTCTCACCGAATCGGACCGTGATGGTGCGGACGCTGCTGCCCGCCGCTGCCGGCGCGTTGCTGCGGTTGATGAACTCCTGATGCTGCGGACCGGGTTCGGCCGGCCGATATGGTTCGTGTTGAAGCCCTGCCCATCCGACGACACGCGGCCACTGCCCGCAATTAGCTCCCTGAGGTTTCGCCGTTGATGGCCAGGTTCAGCACCGTCGGCCGCACACCGGCGTTCTGCGTTGCAAGGTAATCCGCGAACGGCCGCACGTAGCCGCGATCGCCGTTGGACGGGTTTTGGGTGCGGTTGGTTTCACCGTAGGCACTCGAATCGCCGAGGGTCAGGTAGACCCAATCGGCCGAAGCGCGACCCTGCACCAGGATCGCAGTCGAGAGACAGCAGATGCACGAGAGAATCATTTTCACGGATCGGTTCCTTCCACACAATGGATTTCTCGTCATGGCCATACGTACTTACCACCCGACGCGGTCTGTTTTGGGACAGGAGACCGCGCGGATTGTGCGGATTATTCCAACGATGAGAAAACGAGGTTTATCGCCGGCCCCTTCACCGGGTCGCTATAGTGTCGTCATGGTCTTTGCTCTCAGGTTTGCGAGGTCGGCATGGCGGAACGCTACATCTACACGATTCGCAATCTGACGAAGCACTACGGTAAGAAGGAGATCCTTAAGGACATCAATCTCTCCTTCTATCCGGGCGCCAAGATCGGCGTCATCGGCACCAACGGCTCGGGCAAATCGACGCTGCTGAAGATCATGGCCGGCGTCGACAAGGAGTTTATGGGCGAGGCCCACAAGGAGCACGGCGCCACGGTCGGCTACGTGCCGCAGGAGCCACACCTCACGCCCAACAAAACGGTGCTCGAGAACATCGAGGAAGCGGTCGAGCCGATCCGCAAACTCCTTCGCCGTCAGGAGGAAATCGGCGATGCCATGAGTGTGGACGGCTGCGACTTCGACAAGCTCATGGCCGAGATGGACCGCGTCCAGGCAGGCATCGACGCGACCGACGCCTACAACCTGGAACGCCAACTTGACCTCGCGATGGAAGCGATGCGCCTGCCGCCGGCCGAGGCTCCGGTCGAACAACTCTCCGGGGGCGAACGTCGCCGCGTCGCGCTCTGCAAAACCTTGTTGATGAAGCCGGATCTGCTCCTACTCGACGAACCGACCAACCACTTGGACGCTGAGTCGATCGAATGGCTGGAACGCCACCTTCAGAACTACCCCGGCGCCGTCGTCTCGGTCACGCACGACCGCTACTTTCTGGACAACGTCGCCAAGTGGATTCTCGAACTCCACGCCGGTCGCGGCATCCCGTGGGACGGCAACTACTCCGGATGGCTCGAACAGAAACGCAAGCGGCTCGCGGTCGAGGAGAAACAGGAATCGAGCCGCCAGAAGGAACTGGAACGCGAATTGGAATGGGCCAAGTCCAACCCGCGCGCCCGCATGACCAAGTCCAAGGCCCGCCTGGCGAACATCGACAAGCTGCAGGCGATGGACATGGACGATAAGGACAACGAGTTGTTGATCCGCATTCCGCCTGGCCCACCGCTGGGTGATCTCGTCGTCCGGGCCGAGAACGTCGCCAAGGCCTTCGGCGAAAATCTGCTGTACGACGAGCTGACCTTCAACCTGCCCAAGGGGGGCATCGTCGGCATCATCGGCCCCAACGGCGCGGGCAAGACCACGCTCTTCAAGATGATCGTCGGAACCGAACAGCCGACCGGCGGCAAGCTGACGATCGGGACCACCGTCAAACCCGCCCACGTCGATCAGAACCGAGACGCGCTCGACCCCACCAATACGATCTTTGAGGAGATCACCGGCGGGACCGACTACATCATGCTCGGCAACCGCAAAGTCGCCTCGCGCAGCTACGTCGCCCGCTTCAACTTCCGCGGCCCGGATCAACAGAAGATCGTCGGCAGTTGTTCCGGCGGCGAACGTAACCGCATCCACCTGGCCAAGCTCCTCCGCAGCGGCGGCAACGTCCTGCTCCTCGATGAACCGACCAACGACTTGGACGTCGACACGCTCCGTGCTCTCGAGGAAGCGCTCCTCAACTTCGGCGGCTGCGCCGTCATCATCAGCCACGATCGCTGGTTCCTGGACCGCATCGCCACGCACATCCTCGCCTTCGAAGGGAACAGCAAAGTCGTCTGGTGCGAAGGGAACTTCCAGGTCTACGAGCAGCAACGCCGCGAACGCCTCGGACCGGCCGCCGACCACCCGACGCGCTTGAAGTACCGCAAGCTGCACGTGTGACAGCCTGACGAACATCACCCTGTGAAGTTTCCGTCATGCCCACCTTCTTGAACTTGACGGAGCTGAACAAGCAGATCCAGCCGCCCGTCGCGGGGTTCCTCTTCCAAGATGGGCGCTTGGAACTATTGATGTCCACCGTCGTCTCGCCGCCGCAGACCGCCGTCTTCACCGCCGGCGGCGCTGGTGCGCGTCAACGGGGAGTTGGTGCTGAACGAGCGATCCTACAACCACAACCCGATCGCATTCGTCGCTGCCGAATACTTGATCGTTAACGGTACCCAAGAAGCTGACACGATCGATTTCCGCGAATTCCCCTCGGTCTCCGTCAAGACCGGCATATACGATCATCGGCGGCGACACCATGTACGGTGGCACCGACCACCGAGTTCGTCCCCGAAGAAGGCGACGTTCTCGAGACGACATCGCGATTTTGTAAGCCGGGGCTTTCGTCAAATCTTGCAGCCAGGATTGGGGGAAGCGGATCGCTTCCCCCAATCCGCAGATCACTTCTCATCATGGTCGCTGTCGTCACAACTCCCACGATTCAGCTTCGGCTGACATATCCTGTAAGTCCAAATCAAAACGCAAGTTGCATTTATCGAAACGATTTTGACGTTTTATCTCAAGTTGGCACCTTTGCTGCTTAGGCCATACCAGCCGCAGTTTCGTACCGATCGGCCCACTACCGCGGTCGGGCCTGTGATTACGGATCGCTCGTTCGACGCGATCCCGTTTTGATTCCTCTCGGAGTGCCTCATGCCCAGCTTTATCCGCCCCAAGGCCCGACTTCAGGCACCATTCGTGCGACCGACGCTTCAGCCGTTGGAAACCCGGGACGTGCCGACGACGCTGCTGGGTCTTACGACCGGCAACGCGCTGGTCCGCTTCGACAGCGGCTCACCCGGTACGATCCAGTCGACCGTGGCCGTCACCGGCCTACAAGCCGGCGAAAATCTCGTCGGCATCGATTACCGTCCCGCGAGCGGTCAACTCGTTGGTGTCGGTTCGACCAACCGCATTTACTTCATCGATGCCGTCACGGGTGTGGCGGTCGCCAAGAATGCCGTGGCCTTCACTCCGGCCTTGTCCGGTACGGAGTTCGGCATCGACTTCAATCCGGCCGTCGACAAGCTCCGCATCGTCGGCAACAATGGCCAAAACCTCCGGGCGAATGCCGATACGGGGCTGATCGTCGGTACCGACACCAACCTCAGCTACGACGGCGTGACCTATGACGCCGCCATCGGCGGTGCCGCACCAATACCGCAAGTCGTTGCTGCTGCTTACACCAAGAATGCAAGCACGACCGGCAGCACGGTCACGACGATGTACGTGATCGACTCGAGTACCGACATTCTGTCGACTCAAGGCGGCCCGAGCGACGATGTGCCGGCGATCTCGCCCAACGGAGGCGTCTTGTTCGTGGTGGATAAGTTGGGCTTCGACGTCCTGCCGAACTCGGGCTTCGATATCGAAACCGGAACCGATGCCGCGTTTGTCAGCAGCGGCGCCAAACTCTACTCCGTTAATCTGACCACCGGCGGCAGCGCGTCGCTCGGGACCATCGGCAGCGGCCTGACGATCCGGGATATCACGATCGCCGCGGCTTCGACCGGCGGCGGCACTCTTCAATTCAGCGGAGCCTTGGCCACCTTCCCGGCGGACCGCAGCGCTCTGACGCTGACCGTCAACCGCACCGGTGCCGCGACCGACCCGGTGACCGTCAGCTTCGCCACCGCGGACGGCACCGCACTCGCCGGGGCGAATTACACGGCTCAAAGCGGCACGGTCACTTTCGCCGCCGGTGAAACCAGCAAAACCATTGTCCTGACTGTGCCCACCGGACCGGCGCCCGGTACAGCACGCAACTTCACGCTGACGCTTTCGGGGGCCACCAATGGTGCCACGATCGGCACCAACTCCTCGATCACCGTGACGATCCCCGCCGCAGTCGCCGTGGTATCGAACCGCTTGTTCGCCGTCGGTACAGGCCCGGGCCGGGCCTCGCTGGTCCGCGTTTACGACCAGGCAACTGGTGCGGAAGTCTTCAGCTTCGCTCCTTATGAACCCGCCTTCACCGGCGGCGTCAACGTTGCCACTGGGGACGTCAACGGAGACGGCTTCGACGATGTCGTCATCGGCACAGGCATCGGCGGCGGCCCGCGGGTTGCCGTCTATAGTGGGGCAACCAAGGCCGTGATCGCAGACTTCTTCACTTACGAATCCGTGTTCCGCGGCGGCGTCAACGTCACCGTGGCGGACGTCAACGGCGACGGCTTCGGCGACATCCTCAACGGCTCCGGCGAAGGCGGCGGGCCGCGCGTCCGCATCATCAACGGCGATCTGTTGACGAATTCCGGCGATCAGAATGCCGTGATCGCCGACTTTTTCGCCTTTGAAGACACGGTCCGCAGCGGTGTCAACGTCTCCGGAGGCGATGTGAACGGCGACGGCTTCGCCGATGTGCTCGCCGGGGCGGGCATCGGCGGCGGACCGCGCGCCACACTGTTCGACGGCAAGACCATCGGTACGGCGGGCGATCGACCGGCGTCGATCCAGAACTTCTTCGCCTACGATTCGGCGACCCGCAGCGGCGTGCAGATCGCCATCGGCGACATCACCGGCGACGGACGCGCCGAGATCATCACCGGCACGGGCCTGGGCGGCGGCCCGAACGTGCGGGCCTTCAACGGCACCACACTCGCCCAAGTGCAGAACTTCTTCGCCTATGACTCCTCGACCCGCGGCGGCGTTCGCGTCGCGGCCAAGGATCTCAACGGCGACGGCGTCGACGACATCCTGACCGGCACGGGCCAAGGCAGCCCGCCGGTCGTCAAGGTGTTCCGCAACGGTGTGGAAGCCTCCATGTTCACGGCCTTCGAATCGACGTTCCTGGGCGGCATTTCAGTCGGCTAAAAGCTTCACCGATGTTGTTCGGTTTGCTTCCGCCGGGAAGCACAGTCCAAGCCGTGCGGCTCGGTTGCTTCCCGGCTTTTATCGTCGCGGCCAACCCGCGACCGGAGACTTCATTCATGGCGAATTCCCTTTCATCGACCGATCGTCGCAGCTTCCTGAAGGCCGGTACCGCGGGTGCGGCCGTCTCTGCCGGAACAGTTGTGCTCGGCACTTCCGGCGAAGCCGTTGCCCAAAGCGGCGCAGTGCCGAACCTGTTCCCGAACCTCAACGCCCGTCAGTTCCGCGCGATTCGGGACGACGAGAATGTCCACGTCGAGTTCCTGGTCGAAGCGCTCGGCTCGGCCGCCCGGCCCCGCCCGACGTTTCAAAACCTGAACCAAACAACGGTATCCGCCTTCGTGTCGTTGGCCAAGGCTCTCGAAAACACCGGCTGCGGCGCCTACCTCGGCGCGGTTCCGGTTCTGTTCAGCAAGCAGTATCTGGCCGCCGCCGGCTCGATCGCCCTGATCGAAGCCCGTCACGCCGGTTACCTCAACGTCCTCCAGAATTCGCTCTCGACGGTCGACGTCTTCGGCAATCAACAGCAATTCGAACAACCGCTGACGGTCGCCCAGGTCGTCGCCAACGCCCAGCCGTACATCGCCAGCCTGAACAACGGCCCACCCCTGACGTTCAACGCGACCCCGAGCCGCGCAAACGACATCTCCATCCTGAACTTCGCCCTCGCTTTGGAGTACCTCGAAGCCGAGTTCTACAACATCAACGTCCCAAAGTTCTTCGGCTAAGCCCAAACCGGCCGACACACGCGAACGCCCGACGCCTCGGAATGCCTCACGCACTCCGGGGCGTTTTCACACGCGGGCCGAATAGTGCCAGCCTACCGCTTCTTCTTCGACTTTGCCGTGTCGAAGGTCGCGTTGGCGCCTTGGAAAGGGTGTCGCCCTACTCGGAAGTGAATCGGAGGCTGCGGTGAAGACGAACGGTATTAGGCATGCTTGGTCGGCTGTCCTAGGAAACTCGAAACGACGAGCAACTCGACTCCCACTTACTTTCCCTTGCCCGCTTCGGTCGTGGAAGATCTCGCTTCGCCGTAGCGAATATAGTTGCGGATGTGCTCGACCTCACGCTCCATCTCCTTGGACAGCCGTTCCCGGTCCCGCAGGACTTCAGCTTGTCGTTTTTCGTCGCGGATGAGTTCGTCGTAGGTCATGTCGTAGCTCCTCGTCGCTCCAAGAATGCGATCATCGCCATCTCCAACTGTATTCTAAGACCGAATTCGCCGAGCACTTGTTGAATTTCCGAAAAGGCAGCCTCGCTGAAAAACCCGGGATAGTCGGCATCCACCGCAATCACGGCCTCGGTCGAATGTCCTTCGTCCGTCATGACTTCGCCGAGGTGGTACACAACCAGCGATTTCAGATATTCACTTTGTTTGCCGTCGGCGAATGAGAAGGTACCAATCTCCGATTCTTTGCGACAGTCCGATACGAGGATCGTTCGCTTCTCTTGAATGCATTTGACGACATGTGACGTATTGTCCGAGGCATCGACGCGAAAGAACGCCGGATTAGACTTGTGCGAAGTGAAGGGGTTGTAGCCGGGATTTTTCAGACTGACACCGTGAACCGGCTCCATGGTCCCCGTGCGATTGACGTAGACGCCGACGCGCACAAAAACGCTGCTCGCATCCCGCCGAAGCACCAAAGCCAATTGGTCGAGCAGATCGTTCAGATGCGGATTCGGCGTCAGTGTTTCGCGAACGTGGACAATCGTCGTCTCAGGCCTTCGGTCACGTCGGACTGCATCTTGAACGCGCTTTGTTTTTCGACTCACGCCGTCGCGAATTCCAATCAGCAATCGGCCCAACATTTCCGAAGTGGCTGCCGCCCGTGCGGACTCCGATTTCAAACGAAGATCGACTATGATTTGCACGAATTTCCAAATGCCCGCCCCAACAAAGCTCAGGATGATTGGACCAATCCAATTCGAGCGTACTTCGGCATCGAAAAACGAGCAGTAAATACCTGTGAATCCGAAGAAAAGTTGCAGTCCGTCCAAGCCGAGTTTGATCGGCAACTCGCCGATCCGATGTATCCGTTTGGTCATCCACTTGAAATTCACAAGCAGTATCACGATGGCGGTGAAGCCGAGCAGACACGCGAGCGAGAAGATTGTCGAAACCAAAACCGGGGGCACGAATAATCTCCTTCAGTGCGTGAACTCGTCCCTCCCTCTCAGCTTTCCATCAACAGCCGGATGGGGTCGCTGAAGAGTTGCGCCAGGCGGGTCGTGAACCTCGCACCGTCGGCGCCGTCGATGACGCGGTGGTCGTAGGTCAGGCTTAACGGCATCATCAGGCGGGGGACGATTATGCCGTCCTTGACGACCGGCATCAACGTCGACTTGGAGAGGCCCAGAATGGCGACTTCGGGGTAGTTGACGATCGGCGTGAAGCTGGTGCCGCCGATGCCGCCGAGGTTGGTGATGGTGAAGGTACCGCCCCGCATTTCGTCCAGGGTCAGCTTGCCGGTGCGGGCCTTGTCCGCGATGGTTGCGACTTCGACGGCGATATCGCGGATGCTCTTGGTGTCCGCGTTCTTGATGACGGGGACCACAAGACCGCGTTCGGTATCGACCGCGATGCCGATGTGATAATACTTCTTCAGAATCAACTCGCCCGCATTCATGTCGAACGAGCTGTTGAAGGTCGGGAACTCCTTCAGCGCCGCGACGACGGCCTTGACGGCCAGCACGGTCCACGTCACCTTCGGGGCACCCTTGGCGAGGCCTTCGACGATGCGCTTGCGGCCGGCTTCGAGGTCGGTGATGTCCGCGAGATCGTTCTGGGTGACCCTCGGAATCATGCGGGCGGAGATGGTCAGATTCTCGGCGATCTTCTTGCGGATCGGCGAAATCGGCTTCTTCTCGATCGCGCCGAACTTGGCGAAATCGGGCAGCGGCGGATGGTTGAAGACGTCGACGACGGTGCCGCCGGCTTTGGTGGTGACCGACGTGCCGTGGGACTGAACGCGGCCGCGGACGTAAGTCTTGACGTCGTCGATCGTGACGCGGCCGCCTCGGGCGGAGCCGGAGATCTCAGGTAGGCCGACGCCGAGTTCGCGGGCCAGTCGGCGTGTGGCCGGGCCGGCGGCGACGATGGTCTTGGTGCCGACGGCAGCCGTACCGTTGGTCGCAACGAAGGCAGGTGCGGGCTTGGCGGACTTCGGTACTTCCGCCACGGCGGTTGCCGGCGCCTGCGCGGAAGCAGTCGCAAGCACGGGCGCCGAACCCTTCAGCACGAGCACAACGCTGCCGACCGTAAGCTTGTCGCCCGGTTTGGTGCGGATTTCCTCCACGGTCCCGGCAGTGTCGCACGGCACGTCCATCGCAGCCTTGTCGGTCTCGACGACCAGCACATTCTGCTCGACCGCGACGACGTCACCTACTTTGACCAGGACGCGGGAGACGGTTCCCGAATCGATCCCTTCGCCGAGGTTGGGCAGTTTGAATTCGACGCGGGCATTGCCTGCGGCCACGACGGGAGTTGGTGCCGCGACCGGCGCGGGAGCGACGGCCTTGGACTCCGGGCCGGCCGCGACGGGTGCTGGTGCCGGCTTCGCGGCGCCGTTGCCGCTCATCGTGAACACCGGCGCACCGACGTTGATCTTGTCGCCCGGCTTCACAAGGATTTTTTCGACGGTCCCCGCCGCGTCGGACGGTACGTCCATTGCGGCCTTGTCGGTCTCGACGACCAGCACATTCTGCTCGACGGCGATCGTGTCGCCGACCTTGACCAGGATGCGGGACACGGTCCCCGAGTCGATCCCTTCACCGAGATTGGGCAATCGAAAGTCCATCAAACACCTTCGGTCAATGCGGAATGTGGAATTCGGATTGCGGAATGAAAACAGAAGCAATCAGCAACGGCAAGATTTCAGCTCGGACATTCCGCATTCCGCATTCCGAAATCCACATTGATCATACCGTCCACGGCGCCGGAGCATCCGGATTGAGGCCGAGATCCTTGACGGCCTGGGCCACGACTTCGCGTTTGATCTCGCCGCGTTCGGCCAAGGCGTAGAGGGCAGCAACGACGGTGTGCTCGGCGTCGATCTCGAAGAAACGGCGCAGCGCGGTACGGGTTTCCGAGCGGCCGAAGCCGTCGGTGCCCAGTGCGGTCAGGCGGTTGTCGAGGAACGGGCCGATCTGCTCGGGCAGGCAGCGCATGTAGTCGCTGGTCGCCACGATCGGCCCCTTGGTTTGGCCCAGAATTTTATGCACGTGCGACAGTTTGCCTTCGCCGGCGGGGTGCAGACGGTTATGGCGTTCGACTGCCAGCGCGTCCCGGCGGAGCATCTGGTAGCTGGTGACGCTGAAGACGGTGGAAGCAATCTTATACTTCTCCGCCAGGATTTGCTGTGCACGCACGGCCTCGCGGAGGATGACGCCGCTTCCGAGCAGTTGAACTTCGAACTTCGCGCCTTCGGGTTTGACGGTCTTGAAGGCGTAGATGCCTTTCAGGACACCCTCGCGGACGTGTTCGCCGGGGAAAGCGGGCATCTCGTAAGCTTCATTGTACACGGTGAGGTAGTAGAAACATTCCTCGTTGCGTACATACATGGCATTGATGCCGTCTTCAACGATGATTGCAAGCTCATAACCATAGGAGGGATCATACGCCCGGCACGACGGGATCGTCAGCGCGTTGAGGTGGCTGTGGCCGTCCTCGTGCTGCAGGCCTTCGCCGTTGATGGTGGTGCGCCCGGCGGTCGCCCCCATGAGGAAGCCGCGGCAGCGGCTGTCCGCGGCGGCCCAGGCAAGATCGCCGATGCGCTGGAATCCGAACATCGAGTAGTAGATGTAGAACGGGATCGTGTTGACGCCGTAGGTGCTGTACGCCGTGCCGGCGGCGATGTAGCTGGACATGGCCCCGGCTTCGTTGATCCCTTCCTGCAGAATCTGCCCCTTGGTTCCTTCCTTATACTCGGCAGGCGTGCCCTTATCGACCGGCGTGTAGAGTTGGCCGACGGAGGAATACATCCCGAATGTTTTGTACATCGGCGGCATGCCGAAGGTCTGGCCTTCGTCCGGCACAATGGGAACGAGCAGCTTGCCGATGTTCGGGTCGCGGCAAAGGTCGGTCATAAGCTTGACCCAAGCGAGCGTCGTCGATTGGCCCTTGCCTTCCATCGTCGCGCCGTAACTGAGTTCGAAGTTCTCGCGCAGCGGCGGCGCACAGGGGGTGAACGTGTTGTTGCGGCTCGGGTTGTAGCCGCCGAGAGCCGACCGGCGTTCGTGCAGGTACTTTTCCTCGGGGGAGCCTGCGGGCAGTTTGTAAAAGGGAATCGTCTGCAACTGTTCGTCGCTGAACGGCAGCGCGAACTTGTCGCGGAAGACCTTCAATGCCTCGGTTTCCTGTTCGTCCGCCGTGCCTTTGAAGCTCGAATCGTACAGCTTCTTCGCCTGGTGCGCGGTGTTGCGGGCTTCGGCACCGGGGATGCCGTATCCCTTCACCGTCTGGGCCAGGATGACGGTCGGGGCGCCCTTGTGTTCGACGGCCTGCTTGTAGGCGGCGTAAACCTTGAGCGGATCGTGGCCGCCGCGCTTCAGCTTCAGGAGCCCAACGTCGTCGAGGTGGGCGACCATCGCGCGGAGTTCCGGCGTGTTGAAGAAGTGTTCGCGGAAGTAGGCCGGGCCGCGATAGACGAACTCCTGTTGTTGGCCGTCCACCACTTCCATCATGCGGCGTTGCAGGGCGCCGGTGTGATCGCCGCGAAGCAGCCCGTCCCACTCGGAACCCCAGAGGACCTTGATCACGTTCCAACCCGCGCCGCGGAACAGGCCTTCGAGTTCCTGCACGATCTTGCCGTTGCCGCGGACCGGGCCGTCGAGGCGCTGGAGGTTGCAGTTGATTACCCAAGTCAGGTTGTCCAACTTCTCACGCGGGGCAAGCGTGATGCAGCCGAGGCTTTCCGGTTCGTCGCACTCGCCGTCGCCGAGGAAGGCCCAAATGCGGACGTCGTCCGTCTTCGCGAGGTCCCGGTCGCGCAGGTAGCGGTTGAAGCGGGCGTGGTAGATCGACATGATCGGGCCGAGGCCCATGCTGACGGTGGGAAACTGCCAGAAATCGGGCATCAGCCAGGGGTGCGGATAGGAGCTGAGGCCCTTCTCCGGCTGCAGTTCGCGGCGGAAGTTGGTGAGGTTCGTTTCCGAAAGTCGGCCTTCGAGGAAAGCTCTTGCGTAAGGGCCGGGGCTGGCGTGGCCTTGGTAGAAAACGATGTCGCCGGGGTGCCCGGCGTTGCGGCCTTTGAAGAAGTGGTTCCAGCCGATTTCATAAAGCGTCGCGGCGCTGGCGAAGGTGGCGATGTGCCCGCCGACGTTCGTGGTCTTGTTGGCCTTCTTCACCATTGCCATCGCGTTCCAGCGCACGGCGGACTTGATCTTGCGTTCGAGTTCGCGGTTGCCTGGGAAATGCGGTTCGTCTTCGGGCGGAATCGTGTTGATGTACGGCGTGGTGATGCCGCCGGGGATCTTGGCTTTGCCGCCGAGTTTGGCGACTTGTGCGATCAGTTGCTGCAACAAATACTGAGCGCGATCCGCTCCCCCGTGCTTCAGCACGGCTTCCATGGAATCCATCCACTCGGAGGTTTCCATGGGGTCGAGGTCTTCCGGCGCCGCTTTCGTCAACATCTCGGGGGCAACGTGCATCGAAACGAACCTCGGCGGGAATCTGTCTTGAATGGAAGTCGTGCGGAAACGGGACTCGTCGTTTCACGTCGTCGTCATTCCTTAGCTATATTAGGGCGCTGAAACGCCGTCCATGCCCGAGACGCTTCCATGCGATTCGCTCTGCTGCTGTCGGTCGGACTATTCGGCTCATCGGCCGCCGCCGAACCGCCGATTCGTTCCAAGATTTTGGTCTCGCTGCCTGCAGGCGAAACGACCGTTGGCGACGCGACCGCAGCCTTTGCCAAGGCCGGCAGGCCGTTGGTGCTCACCGGCGAATGGGACGCGAACCGGAAGCTGACGCTGGGCCAGGAATCACCCGAAACCTATCTGGCGGCCCTGCACCGCTTTGCCCGCATCAGCGGTGGACGCATTGCATGGGAAGAGCGCGGCAACGTGCTGAAGTTGGCGACTTCGACCGCGCCGACGATCGCCTCGTTGGACGGCGAGTTCCGCACCGTCGCGACGGAGGTCACCGCACGACGCAACCTGGAATCGGGCCGAGGCACCGTGGAAGTCACGTTGATCTGCCATTGGGAACCGAGCTTCTGCGTCGTTCGCATCGATGGCGAGGCCACGCTGATGAGCGCGACCTTGGATGTCGGCAAAACCACGCATTCAGCGGCCAATACCAAGACCGCGACCCGCGATTCCAGCTACAGCATGACGCTGCGCTTCCCGGATGTGCCGCGCGAAGCCAAGACGATCTCACTGCAGGGCAGCTATACCGTCACGGCCGCGCAGGCGATGCAGACGGTCACCTTCGACGCGGGCAAGAGTGAAGCACAGACCACGCGTGGGCCGCTCGATGGTGAAGTAAGCGTAAAATTCCTGCCGCTTCGTTTGTTGCCGGATCGTTGCGAGGGCATCGTGGAATTGACTTACCCCACGAACTCCGTCGAATTCGAGAGCTTCGAAAGTGCCTTGCGGTTCACCCGCAACCGCTTCGCGTTGATCCGCCCGGACGGCAAGACGATCGCGCCGATCAACGACAACCTGCGGGAAGACCCAACCAAAACCACACTCGTCTACCGCTTCCCGGCGAGTGCGGTCCCGAAGGATCGCAGCGGTTGGAAAGCGGTCGCGACCACGCCGACGCGCTTCCACGAATTCCCAGTCACTTTCGACCTGCCGGGCATTCCGCTGCCGTAAGCGGACCAGGGGTGAAACCTCTAACCTTCCGGCGCCTACGAGGCCGCTACCGTCGCTTCTTCCGCGGCCGCTCCTCTTCTTCGTCATCCTCGTCATCCTCGTCCTCATCAGCTTCGTCGTCTTCGTCTTCGTCCCCGGCTTCCTCGTCCTCGTCCTCGACAGCGCCGTCAACTTCCTCGAAGCCGGCGCGGACGCGGGGATCCTGCAGTGCGATCAGGGCGAAGATGCCGGCGAGCAGCGGCACGCCGAGGACGGCCCCGGCCAAAGCCCAGGCGTAGGATTCCAGCGACTGCATTTGGCTGGCGCCGAAGCAGACCAAGCCACCCCAGATGAACGCGATCACGCCCGGCCCGATCCAGCTGCCGATCGAGTCCGCATATTCCTCGTCGGACGCGGACGCTTCGTTGAACACCAGCGGCCAAAGGCCGACGATGATTGCCATGACGGCGAGCACACAGGTCATCGATCCGGCGGCGATGAGCAGGTTCACCGGCAAGACGAGAATCGCCTGGGCCGGCCCCCGATTCGAACGCGCGAATTTGTCCTGCACATCGCCGTACTTCACCTTATTCTTTTCGGCGAGCTTCTTCTCTTCCTCGGACTCCTGCACGACGCCGTATGGGTTCACGTCGTCATCGTCATCCGCGGCAATTTTCGGTGCATCGGCCATCGGGATCACTCGCGTCGGATGAGGAATGCTTTTGGTGTCATCGTGTCGGCGCCGGCTTCGGGAGGCAAGCGGCGATTCCGGAAATCGTCAAAATCGCAAGCTCAAAGCGCATGGTTCAAAGCTGACCGGGCTTCTGCCACACGCTCAGAATCGCGCTTTGGCCGAGGATGCGCATCTTGAGCTTGCGCGTCGGCGTCCAGTCGTACTTCTGGACCGCGGTTTCGAGCGTGTCCTGCTCCATCACGAGGAAAACGGCGCGGCCTCCGGGTTTGAGCACGCGATTCCACTCGTAGGCGCACTGCATGTAGAGCGGGCCGATTTCCTCGGGTGTGGAAAGCTGCTTGCCGAAGGGCGGGTTGCTGATGATGCGATCGATGCTTTCCTTTTCGAGCGGAAGTCGCTTGGCGTCCCAGCGGGTCAGGTGCGCCGGCCCGGCGCCGCGGACGTTCTCGCCCGCGACGAACATGGCGTTGGGGTCGATATCCCCTCCCAGCACCTCGATCCGGCCGGCCTTGCCGCGCCGCTTCGCGATCTCGACCGCTTCGGCGACGATCGTCCCGCCGCCGCACATCGGGTCCAGCACCGTCATGCCGGGGCCGATGCCCGCGAGCCTCACCATCGCCGCCGCAACCGTCGGCCGCAGCGATGCGGCGATATGGTCGTCCTTGTAGGTGCGGTGCCGCATGGTGCGGTCCGAAAGGCGAAGCCCGCACACGGCCGTTTGTGCCCGGATGGTCAGCCAGATTTCCAGCCAGGCATTTTCATCCTGCGGCTGCCACGCATACGGGATCTTGCCGTTCAGCCCGTCGGCCATGGCATCCAACGCGTCGACGCGGCGGAAGCCATGTTCTCCTTCGCGCTGACAAACGAGATGAAACGTCGGCTTGCCTTTGGTCTTCGGTCGGATGCCGTGGTGGATCTTGAACAGCGCCGGCCAGTCCGGCTTGTTCGCCGTCCACTTCTTGAACTTGGCCAGGTCGTCCGCCTTGTAGGAGATCGAATCCGACCCCCACGCGAGCAGGAACACATCCTCGGTCGTGCGGAGCTGCACGACTTCGGGCGTGATGCTGTTGAGCCGAAAGACGACGATGCCGCGGGCGACCTTCTTGACTTCGCCGCCGAGTTCGCGGTTGATCTCGTCGGCCGCGATCGGTTCGAGGCCGGGCTGCACCATCGCGTACAGCGCGGGGAGTTCGCCGGCTTCGACTTTACGACCGTTGCGGGCCATGCTGATCTCGGGAACGAGGGAATCGAAAGCGTCAGTATACCCGAAGGCGCGAATCATTCGCCGCGAGTTTGTGCGGCTCTCCCTCGACGGCCGTGCGGTCGTGCGCTAAGCTGTCGTTCAGGTTTCGATTTCGCGTTCATGAGTTCCAGAGGGGCAGCGATGAGTATCGTCCGGATCGGCTTGGCGGAGAACAAAGGGTTCGCGAACGGCTACGACGCCATCTTCGGCAAGGGCAAAAAGAAGCCCGCGGCCGCCGCGAAGGCTCCGACCGCCGCTGCCAAGGCGACGACCCCCGCGAAGCCGGCCAAAGGCAAGCCTGCCCCGAAGGCGGCACCCGCTGCCGTGACGAAACCGACCGTCACGACGGCGAAGAGTGCGACCGCGAAGAAGAAGTAAGCTCCACCAGAAACGACCGCAGTTCTTCGTTCGCATCGAGGGCCGAGCTCGTCGGCCCGCCCAACG
>Ga0105047_10009795_pt1 | contig 15734 bp, 8 predicted proteins | sample MAT04_FD_78384 | JGI IMG/M metagenome (GOLD analysis project Ga0105047, IMG submission 78384) | Freshwater microbial communities from Lake Fryxell liftoff mats and glacier meltwater in Antarctica - MAT-04 (megahit assembly) | ecosystem: Environmental > Aquatic > Freshwater > Ice > Liftoff... | reverse complement strand
CGAAGAAGACGAGCGCAGCGCGCGCCCGAACGCCTGACGTGTTAGGTCTTTTCCGTGGCCCGGTCGCGAGCGGCTCCACCGTGGGCACTTTCCGCCGCCACGATGGCCGCCCTGGGGATCGCGCTGGGGTTCGTCTGGCGCATGGCGCCGATCGACGGTGAAGAGCACGAGCGCCACCTCCTCGCGGTGACCACCGAGCAAGCCGGCCTCCGCCTCGCCGATTACCTCAAGTTCAAGGTCTCGCTCCTTACCGGCCTCGCCCGCGAGTGGTCGACGGGATCGATCGCCGACGCCGATCAGCTCTTCACCCGCGCGCTCACCGTGCAGGCCGAGTCGCCGGGCTTCCAGGCGATCAGCTGGGTGGACGCCACCGGCGTGATCAAGATGCTCGTCCCGCTCACCCCGAACCGCGCCGCGCTCGGCCGGAACGTCCACGACACCCCGGCCGACGGGAACGCGCTCGATGTTGCGCTCAAGACCAAGCGCGTGACCGCGTCGGCGCCGATGGACCTCTTCCAGGGCGGCCGCGGGATCGTCGTCCTGGCGCCGGCGCAGAAGGGGGACGCGATCGAGGGCCTGGTCGGCGGCGTGTTCAAGCTCAGCGACATCGTCGAGGACTGCCTGCGGCCGACGTTCCTGGCCGACTACGACGTGGCGATCCTCGACGAGGGCGCGCTGGTCTACGAGAACCGGCCCAACGCGAACAGGAGCCGCTCCGCCCGCACCACGATCGAGGTGCCGGGCCGGACCTGGGAGATCTCCATCGCCCCGAGCTCACGCCGGCCGGCATCGCGGCGCGAGGCCGGGCTGTTCGCGTGGGGCGTGGTGCTCGCGGCGGTGACGAGCGGCGTCGTGTATCTGGCCGCCTCCCGCCGCCGCGCGCTCGGGAAGAGCGAGCGGCAGCGCGACGCGATCATCGACGCGCTCCCGGATCTGGTGATGCAGACGCGCGCCGACGGCAGCATCCAGGCCGTCCACGGCGGCCGGCGGGCCTCGGTGTCGCCCGAGCTCGAGGCCAGGCTGGCCCCCGAGATCGAGAAGGCGATGCGGGCGTCCGAGTCGACCAGCTTCGAGATGCCGGTGGCGACGGACGGGAAGGGCGATCGCTGGCTCGAGGTGCGGGTCAGCGCGATGGCCTCCCAGGAGGGCCTGGCCATCGTGCGCGACGTGACCGATCGCCACCTCGCCGAGGCCGACCAGAAGAAGCTCGAATTACAGCTCCGCCACGCCCAGCGCATGGACGCGATCGGCCAGCTCGCGGGCGGCCTGGCCCACGACTTCAACAACCTGATGACCGCGGTCATCGCCCACGGCGAGCTGGCTCGCGACTCCGCGAGCATAGACGCCGAGACCCGCGAGGACATCGACCACATCATCGTGGCCGCCCGCCGGGCCGCGCAGCTCACCAAGCGTCTGCTCACGTTCTCGCGGCGCCAGTCGATCGATCCCAAGCCGATGAGCTTCGGCGATCTGGTGAAGAGCCTCGATTCGATGATCCGCCGCCTGGTGAGGGAGGCGATCGAGGTCGAGGTGCGGGTCGATCCGAAGCCCTGCTGGATCATCGCCGATCCCGGCCAGATCGAGCAGGTGATCATGAACCTGGTCGTGAACGCCGCCGACGCGATCCCGGTGACCGGCAAGATCGAGATCACCGTTGTGCCGAAGGGCGAGAGCGACGTCGAGCTGATGGTGCGCGACAGCGGCGAGGGCATGAGCCGCGAGGTCCAGGAGCGGCTCTTCGAGCCTTATTTCACGACCAAAGACGTCGGGAAGGGCAGCGGCCTGGGCCTGGCGATCGTCTACGGCGTCGTCACCCAGGCGCGGGGCCGGGTGAGCGTCGATAGCGCGCTCGGGGAGGGGACCACCGTGCGCGTGGTGCTGCCCACGACGAAGGCCCCGACCGCGGCCCAGGTGCTGCGCAGCTCGAGCCCCGACGTCGAGATGGGGACCGGGACCGTGCTCCTGGTCGAGGACGATCCGCTGGTCCGCAAGGCCGCGCTGCGAGGCCTGGAGAAGGCCGGGTACACCGTCGTCGAGGCCCAGGACGGCAGCGAGGCGGTGGGGATCCTCGCCCAGCGCCGGGGCGACATCAAAGTGGTCGTGACCGACCTGGTGATGCCGGTGATGGGCGGCCGCGAGCTGGTCCAGTGGATGACCCGAAACCATCCCGAGGTGCCGGTTGTACTGACCAGCGGGTACGCCGAGGACACGGCCGGTCTGTCCGAGCGGGTGTCGACGTTTCTGAGCAAGCCGTACTCGCCCGCGGAGCTGTCGAAGGCGATCCGGGACGCCATTTCGGGGCACCCGCAATCGTCGGGATGATGCTTGGCGATTGTGCGGTGATGTAGTAGCTTCCGCGGGCTCAATATGAAGGTCACACCGAACTTCGGCGTCATTCCGAATCTCTCGCCCCAGACGCCAGCGCCGATCGCCAAGACCATCGGCACAGGCATCCAGGCCCTCGACCTCGACGCGCTCAAGGCCAGCGCGACCAAGCTCGGGCTGATCGGTGGAAAGCAGCCCGCTGCGACCCACGCCGCGAAGAACACGGCCGCCTTTGCCGACAACGACCTGCGCTTCTCCGCGCCCGACGAGGCCTCGCGTGCGTTCGCCGAGAGCGCGATCGCCGCGATGATCGCCGCCGCGAGCGATCGCGACACCCGCAAGGCCAAGGACGGCAAGTCCACCGCGCCGACCACCGAGCAGCAGCTGCTGAAGCTCGCCAGCAAGACTGCGATCACCCACCTCCGCGTGGTCTACGGCGTCGACGAGAACCTCAAGGGCAAGAGCCCCGCCGAGGTGGACGAGCGCACCCGCCTCTCGACCGCGATCCTCGCCGAGATGGGCAAGCGCCTCTGGAACGAGGTCCCCTACGAGAAGGTGCTGCGCGACATGCCGCAGGTCGCGCAGGCGCTGCTCTCGCCGACGACCAAGGCCGCGCAGGAGTCGATGGCCGGCAAGGTCGAGACCGCGATGCAGGCCCAGGAGCTGCGCCGCTTGCTGGGCGCGGTGAACAAGGCCGCCGACCTCGGCATGACGATCTCACCGGCCGATCAAAAGCTGCTCACGCAGGCCGATCGCGAGGCCGACGCCACGCCCAACAAGTCCTACGGGATGGTGGTCGAGCTGATCGAGCAGGCCAAAAAGGTGCTCAAGAACCCGCCTCCGCAGAAGATGAGCAAGGCAGAGCTGGCGGAGCTGAAGAAGGCCCAGAAGGCCGGCCCGCCGCCCACGCTGGAGCAGATGCTGGCCCACGCCGACAAACGCATCGTCGAGCTCACCGCCGAGATCGCGGGCGCCCCGGCGCCGAGCGAGCTGCAGCGCTTCAAGGGCGCGATGGTCGGCCTCGCCATCGGCGACGCGCTCGGCGGCCCGACCGAGTTCATGTCCCGCGAGGAGCTGGTCGCGAAGCACGGCAAGGTCACCGACATGATCGGCGGCGGCTGGCTGAACCTGAAGCCCGGCGAGTACACCGACGACACGCAGATGGCCGAGCGGATGGCCCAGGCGATCGTGCACAAGAAGGGCTTCGACCTCGAGGAGATCGGCAAGGAGTTCGTCGGCTGGCTGAACACCGATCCCAAGGACGTCGGCGGTCTCACCCGCGAGTCGCTCGAGCTGAAGCGCATCGGCGTCCCCGCCGATCAGGCCGGGCAGATCCCCTGGGTCATGTCGGGCTACGAGAACGCCGGCAACGGCTCGGTCATGCGCGCCGCGCCGGTCGGCCTGCTCACCGCGTTCAAGTCGGTGGACGAGATCGACACCACCGCCCGCGCGTCCTCTGCGATCACCCACGCCGATCCGCGCGCCACCTACGGCACCGCGGCGATCAACTACGCCACCGCGCTGATCATCGGCGGCGAGCCCAACGTCGTGGACAAGGTCGGCGCCTGGCTCAAGGACAAGAACCCGGTGCTCTCCGAGGCCGTGCTCGCGGTGAAGGACATGAACGCAGAGGACCTGCGGACCAGCGGGTATTCCGTGCACACGGTGCAGGCCGCCTTCTGGGCGCTCCACCACGCCAAGAGCTACGTCGATGGGGTCCTCACGGTCTCGAACCTGGGGGAGGACACCGATACGGCGGGGGCGACGGCCGGAATTCTGCTCGGCGCCAAGTTCGGCGTGGAAGGAATTCCGCAAAGCTGGCGTAGCCAGCTGCAGAACCGTGAAGGCCTCGAAGATTTGGCCGTGCAGATTCACGCGCTCGCGAAGGGCGAGCCGTCGATACTGTCTTGAAAGGTGAGACGACGTTGAAAACGAAGAACCTCACCGGAGTAAACCCGCTCCCGCCGATCAAGGTCGTCGACGGCAGCAGCGGCACGCTCGCCAAGGTGAAGGCGAAGCCGATCCTTTCGCAGGAAGGCGCCATCCGCATGGGCGGCCTCGAGGCGAAGGTCGAGGCCAGCGACGCGAAGCTCGGCCAGGCCTCGCAGCTCCAGGCCAGGAAGGGCGCCGAGAAGGCGTACTCGATGCCGCCGGCCGAGCTGACCAACCTCCTGGTCGACGAGATCCTCCGCGCGTTCGACTTCGCCGGAACCCTGAAGAACGCCATCACCGCCTTCGGCGGCGCGCGCGTCGCGCCCGATCACCCCTTCTTCGAGGTCGGCAAGCAGTGGGGCGAGGCCGTCTTCCTCACCAACCTCTTCGCGGCCTCTCCCGAGATGGGCCTCAAGGCGATCGCAAGCGGCCAGTTCAGCACGCAGGCCAGCACCGCGGTCCAGTCGGTGATGACCGGTATGGGCGTCGGAACGCACGGCGCGGTCGCGTTCGGGCAGATGCTCGGCGCGATCGGCGGCGCCGGCACTCCCGACTCGATGGCGGCGGCGATGCACATGCTCGACGCCAGCGCGCCCGACTCGCGCGGCAAGAAGCTCCAGCAAGCAGCCATCCGGAGCGGCGCCGGCCCCGGCATGATGGAGGCGGTCGCGGTCGGCTACGTGGACGCGCGCAACCAGTTCGAGAAGCTGTTCCCCGACGCGCCCAAGACGCTGATCGAGGACCTGAAGACGCAGGGCTCGCGCATCCTGCTGCCGTTCGAGCAGGAGACCTCGCCCTTCATCGAGAAGCTGCAGAACTTCGTCCATTTCCTCCCGCGCCGGCTCGCGCTCACCGAGCAGACCGACGCGTTCGTCACGTTCCCCGGCGGCTTCGGCACGCTGAACGAGGTCTTCGAGGTGTGGCGGGCCAAGCGCCCGGTGAACTTCGAGTCGACCAAGTTCTGGCAGCCGATGCTCGACGCGGTGGAGAAGGGCTGGGCCTCGCGCGGCCTGAGCAGCCCCGAGCTGATGAGCCTGGTCAGCGTGCACGACGGCGTGGGCGAGGGCCTCCCGGCGCTGTTCAAGACCGCCGCGCAGTCCGAGGAAGCGCCGGCGCCCAGCAAGGAGCGCGCGGAGACGATGGCGACGGATCTCATCCGCGGCATGACCACGCTGACGGCGCTGCCGACCGCGGTGACGTTCTTCGGCGGACGCGATCTCCAGGCCGACGATCCGGCGATCAAGGTCGCCGAGCGCATCTCCGGCAAGCTGGCCAAGGCCGGCGCGCCGATCCGCGTGGGCGGCTCGGGCACGATGCTGGCGGCGGTCGCGAGCGCGGCGGTGAAGGCCGACAAGAAGGCCGAAGTGCAGGGCATCCTGCGCGACGGTCCCGGCTTCGATCCGCAGGTCGTCGACAAGCACATCGCGGTGGCCGAGACGGTCTCCAGCGACGCGGTCCACAAGGTCCTCCTCTACGAGAACACCGACGCGTTCGTGGTGCTCCCCGGCAGCGTCGGCACGTTCGACGAGCTCTGGGAGATCGCGTGCCTGATGCAGACCGGCAAGACGCCCAAGCGGCCGATCGTGCTGGTCGACGACGGTTTCTGGACCCCGATCCTCGACGCGATGTACGCGGCGATGGCGCTGGGCGACTCGAAGACGATCTCGATGGACGACATGAAGCTCTTCACCGTGGTGAAGAGCAGCGGGCCCACCACGCCCGCCGATGCCGACAAGCCTTATGCGGTGATGGACGAAGCGAGCGCGATCGCGCGCATCCGCATGCACCGCGCAGAACGAGAAAAAGCATGAAGCCGATCAACTCTACGCAGACCGCCCAATCGCTGAAGGGCCCCGACCTCGTCGCGCTCGACACGCGGCTCAACAATCTGCGCAAGGCCGGGACGCTCACCGACATCGGCAAGGAGCTGAAGGCGATCGCCGCCGCGCTGCCCGAGAGCTCGACGCCGGAGATCGCGCAAGCCACCAAGATCGCGCTCAAGTCCGGCGCGGCCTCGCTGCACCAGATGTTGACCGAGGCCAGCCCGAGCGAAGTGAAGGTGTTCCTCGGCTCGGCGTCGCCGTCGCAGGCGCGCACGACCGCGCGCGAGGCGGGGCTGCCGATCGGCAACAGCGACTTCAAGATCTTCTCGACCGGCGATCCGTTCACGTTCCTCGGCACCCCCGCCGACAAGGACAAGAAGGTCGTCGCGCAGCCCGAGGACGTGGCCGGCAAGACCGTCTACGTCGTCCAGGGCGGCGTGAACGGCGTCGATGGCGTGAAGTACGATCTGCCGACGCTGGTCGCCGAGGCGCTGCAGACCGCGTACGCCGCGATCAGCAACGGCGCCGACCGCGCGGTGCTGATGCTCCCGGAGATCCTCGATCCGCAGAAGAACCCCGGCGACAAGTTCAGCGCGCTCACGCACCGCCTGGCGATCGCGACCGGCATCCACGTCGACGACATCAAGTACGTCAAGGCGCTGAACCCGGGGCAGCTCCAGGGCACGGCGCCGACCGAGGTCCGCCAGGGTCTCCCGTCGCTCGGACCGAAGACCAAGGAAGTGGAGCAGGGCATCACGGCGCTGCAAAACGCCGGGTCGATCGGCGAGCTCGACGCGGCGCTGAAGAAGCTCGATCTCGCTGTCTCCGGTCTTCAGGGCAAGTATCCCGATGCGGCGCGCGCCTACGCGACGAAGACCGCCGACGTGCTCGCCGAGCGCATCTCGCAGCTCGTCCCGGGCTTCGGCGAGAACCAGGTGCTGTCGCAGGGCAACAAGACGGTCGTGCTGGCCGGCCAGTCGAACGTCCCGCTGAGCGAGGACATCGCGCAGGCGGCCAAGGGCGGCGTGGCGAAGTCGACGCTCGAGTTCGACGCGCACGGCCGACCGCACGTCGACTTCAAGGGCAGCGTCGCGGGCAAGGACGTGGTGATCGTGCAGACCACCCGCCAGGATCCCGGCACCGCGCCCGAGGCGATGCAGTCCGCGCCGGCCCTCTTGGCCGAGGCGCTGATGCTCTTCCAGAGCGCGATCGAGAAGGGCGCGAGCGATGTGAAGCTGGTGCTGCCGTACATGCCGTCGGCGCGCAGCGACAAGAACGACCAGAAGGGCGTGGGCGCGTACGCGGGCCTGGTCGCGCGCTGGGTCGACGCGATCGTCGAGGACGCTGCGCAGGTGCAGAACGCGCGCGGCAAGCGAACCGAGTTCAAGCCGCGCGTCGTGCTGGTCGAGCCGCACGATCCGCACAACCCGGTCTTCTTCCGCACGCCGGTCTCGGTGGTGTCGGGGGCCGAGGTGCTGATGAACAGGGTCATCGCCGATCTCGGCAAGGACAACATGGTGCTCGTGCGCCCGGACGAAGGCGCGACCAAGCGCACCGCGAGCCTGGCCAAGAACCTCGGGCTGCCGATGGTCGACGGTCAGAAGTCGCGCGCCGACAACAACGAAAAGGCGAGCGTCGACGCGATGGGCGCCAAGAGCGACGTCGATGGCAAGAAGTGCGTGGTGGTCGACGACGAGATCGCGACCGGCGGAACGATGCGCCAGACCTGCGAGATCTTGAAGAAGAACGGCGCCGCCCAGGTGTACGTCGCGGTGTCGCACGCGAACATGCCGCTCGATCCGGAGAAGCGCCACGAGGCGATGCGCGCGCTCAAGACTGCGGGCGCGACGGGCATGTACCTGCTCGACACGCAGCCGGTCGGCTCAGTGCCGAAGGACCTCGAGGGCTTCGTCCACGTGGTCTCCGCCGCTGACGCGATCGCCGTCGCAGCCAACAGAAAAGCCTAAATTTCTCGGATAACAAGGAGACAACGCAGATGGTCCATTTCAAGCCTGGCTTCGGAAACGTCGGCAACACAGGCGGCACCGGCAACGTCGGTGGCGTCAACAACGACGCCGCGGTCAACCCGCAGACCAACCCCGCGACGCTCGGCCAGCCCGACTCGACGAAGATCGGCGGGCTCGTCTCGACCGCCACGTCGATGCCGACATCGGTCCCCGGCGAGGTGATCAAGAAGCTCTCGCAGGTCGAGAGCGGCAAGACCGTCGATCTCATCTCGAAGCCGACGCGCATCACCTCGACCACCGTCGAGTTCCGCCTCAGCGGCAGCGAGGGGCGCCTCCTCAAGCCTGGCGAGCAGATCTACATGGAGATCCCGCCGCAGTTCCGCGGTCGCAAGCTCGCGAGCGCGCTCTTCGCGCACCGCCAGCAGCAGAGCGACAAGAGCTCGGTGAAGGAAGGGAAGTGGGACAACACGCCGGGCACCACCGCGCTGCACTTCCACTCGACCACGCAGGGCTCGGAAGGCTTCCGCTACTGGAACGCGCCGTGGGGATCGTCGGGCGGTGAGGGCGCCAAGTACGCCGAGCTCCGCAGCGGCGGCGACCCCGAGGTCGAGCGCGAGTTCGAGTTCTTCAAGCAGGGCACCACCGGCGTGAAGGGCGGGGGACACAGCAAGGCCCCGCTCGAGATCGACGCGCTGCGCCTGCGCAGCAACGGCACCGACCCGACGCGCGTGCACCTTGTGCAGGTCACGTTCATGCCGGACAAGCCGGATCACACCAACGAGCTCATCTTCTCCCCGGGCACCAACCTCGGTGACCCGTACACCGCGGCCGGCCGCAGCTACGGCAAGGACACCAGCAAGGGCACCTACCCGGGCGCGCTCCCACTCGGCGGATGGGGCGGCGGCAGCGATGCGACCATCAAGGCGAAGCTCGATTCGAAGGGCTGGAAGATGGACGGCTCGCAGCTGAGCATCCCGCTCGAGGCCGGCAAGAAGTTCACCGGCGTCGAGGTCTCCTGCGGCGACACGCACCCCGACGGCAAGAGCAACAGCGACGGCGAGATGGGCACACAGGGCTATTCGCGCATCTCGATGGGTATCCAGCGCGCGGGCACCAACAGCGTCGACTGGTTCACGCAGGGCGAAGGCGTTCCTCCGCAGGGCGTCATCTTCGGCGGACCGAACCAGGAGAACTTCGTCGCCAAGCCCGGCGACAAGCTGATCATCAGCGCGTCGAGCGACACCACGTACGTGATGGGCGTTCGCACCTGGCACAACGACTGAGCGCGATGATCAAGCGCAACACCCAGAAGCCGATCGTCGTCGATCAGCCGCAGCAGCAGGTCGTCGTCACCCAGACGACGTCCGCTGTTCCTGCGTCCGAAGTGAAGGCGCCGACGCCCGAGGCGGCGAAGCGGGCAAGCCCAAAGACGAAGGTTCAGGCTCTGCCTGACCGAGTCGACGGCGCGCAGGGAGCCGAAGGCGACCGGAGTCGTCAGTTCGGCTTCGCGCGCTACGGCGGGATCCTCTCGCTCGGCGAGACGCCCAAGGCGACGCCGAAGTCGGTGGCCGAAGGCGTGCGCGTCGTGAAGGACCTCGCGGGCCTCGCGGTGAAGTACGCGCAGGCTGGCAAGCCGCGCATCGCCGAGGACGTGATGCGCGACGCGAAGGACTCGCTCGCGGTCTTGATCCAGGCGACCGGAGGCGAGGTCTCGCTGCATCCCGGCAAGTTCAAGTCGACCGTGGGTCAGGCGCAGAAGGCAATCGACACCGCGGCGAAGGAGCTCGAGTCGCTGGCCGGATTGAAGCCCATCGGCGATCGTAAGGACGAGGTGAAGAAGAAGACCGTCCTCCTCTTCGGCCTCTCCGCCAACCCGCCGACGGGCATGGGTGGGCACGCGGGCATCGTCAGCTGGGGCGGAAAAGATCTGCGCGTCGATCTGCCCAACGACGAGGAGCCGAAGAAGGCGCGCGAGCAGGTCGGCATCGACGAGGTCTGGGTGCTCCCGGTCTACAAGCACGCGTTCGCGTCGAAGTCGAACCTGCTGCCGTTCGAGCATCGCGAGGCGATGGCCAAGATCGCGTTCGGAACGCTGCCCGGCCTCGAGGGCAAGGTGCAGGTGAAGGACACCGAGAAGCAGGTGATCCAGAACGCCTTTGCGCAGGCCGAAAAAGACGGCGTCGCGCCGGAGAAGGTGCGGGTCGGGACCGTAGACGTGGTGCGCGCGCTCATGGAAGAGCACCCCGACACGCAGTTCGTGCTCGCGCTCGGCGGTGACACGTTCACCGATCTGCGCGGCGGAAAATGGAAAGAGGGCGACACGCTCCAGCAGCTGGTGCCCATCGTGGTGCTGCCGCGCGCAGGCGTGGACGGCGTCGCGGGCACCGAGAAAAACGCCCCCAAGCTCACAGACATCAGCTCGACCAAGGTGCGCGGATCGATCGACGAAGCGTTTCTATCCGAAGCGCTGCATCCGGACGTCCTGGCGTACATCAAGGCGAACAAGCTCTACGCGTTCGGCGAAGCCACCGTAGATGGAGACAAGAAGTCATGAAAAAAGTTACCGGCGGCGACAAGCCGATCCTGCTCCCGACCGACAACACGACGAGCGCTCAGAGCGCCCAGAAGACGGGCGAAACGCAGAAGAAGGCCCCCGTCCTGACCACGGTCGACGGGAAGGACTCGTCGTTCGCACCGCGCTTGTTGCAGGCCGCGAAGGCTCGCGACGTCGACAGCGTGAAGACGCTGAGCACGCAGTGGATCGCGGCCCAGACCGACTACACCGCGCTCACCGACGGTATGCTCGCGATGTCGAACTTCCTCCGCGTGTTCGGCTCGGGTGAGAGCGACCCGAAGCTCTACGCGAACATCCTCGCGCTCGAGCCCCCGCCCGATCGCCCCATCGACGCGGCGACGCTCGAGCTCAAGGGCGGCCAGATCGAGGGCATGGGCAAGGTCCTGCAGCAGATCGCCACCGGGCACCTGAAGGGCGAGATCGACATCCAGGCCGGCGACATGCTCACCGCCAAGGCGCTCCTGATGGCCGCCAACATGGGCCTCATGACCGACGCGCTGAAGGTGAAGATGGTCGGCTGGAACATGCTCACGCCGCAGCTCAACAAGGGCCACGTGAGCTTCGAGCTCGGCATCCGCGAGATGCCGAAGGACTCGAAGACCAACTTCTGGGTGGTGGGCGGCATGAACAAGGCCGTCGAGTGGGTGAACAACCTGCGCATCTCGCCGGAAGCGGTCGACTGGATGAAGACCAACGCGCTCTTCAAGTCGTATCCGAAGGAGTTCTTCGAGTACTTCACGCCGCCGACCCAGGCCGATGGCACCCGCACGCCGGGCGGCCTCTCGGACTTCGAGAAGGACCTCAAGAAGGTGAAGATCGAAGGCCTCCCCGACGGCGAGCCGTACGTGGGCGGTCCGATGATGCGCGTCTCCGGCCCGCCGGCGGCCGTGGAGTTCATCGAGTCGAACCTGATGCGCCTGGTGACCAGCGCGACGACCGTCGCGACCGCGGCCGCGCAGATGACGATCGGCGCCGAGGGCAAGCCGGTCGCTTACTTCGGCCTTCGCCGCGCGCCGGGCTTCGGTGACGACACGACGGGCATCTCGGACGCAGCGGCGCTCGGCGGCATGACCGTCACGAGCGATCTGATGGCCGGGTTCATGGGCGCCAACCTGACGGGCACCATGGAGCACAGCATCATGATGATGCTGAAGACCGTCTTCAAGCACGACCCGCCGCGCGAGTTCACCGCCAAGGAGCAGAAGCTCGCGGCAGACTACCTGCGCCAGACGTGGAAGGCGAACGAGCCGGGTCTCTCGGAGAAGGATATCGAGGCCAAGATCAAGGCGCAGCTGCCGGACGTCCTGACCGAGGCCTACGTGTTCGCGGAGTACTCGTACAAGAACGACCGCGCCGGATCGGTCGCGCTGATCGACACGTCGCACCCCAACATCGGGACCGCGGCGGCGATGCTCGCCCAGGAGATGATCTGGGCCGAGCACGGCAAAGAAGCGCACATGAAGGCGATCCGCCTCGACTCCGGCGTCCTGCTCGCGCAGGGCCTGCAGTTCCGCGGCGTGCTCAATGACGCCGGCATGGAGAAGCTGAACATCATGGCGACCGACGGCCTCCTGCCGGAGACCGTGAAGTTCTTCGAGACCATCGAGAAGGAGATCCGCAAGATCGGCCCGGACGGGAAGCTCCCCGAGTCGTTCTACAAGCTCATGGAGAGGGCTCCGGAGAGCGTCGCGGAGAACGCCGAAGAGAAGAAGCTGATCATCGACATGGCCGAAGGCCTGGCGAAGTCGGGCGGCCTCAAGCCCGGCCAGCCGCTGTTCTCGGGCTACGGCGCGGGCGAGAAGATCGCCGACTCGGTCAGCACCGTCGGCCGTCCCGGCATCGTGTACAAGGCCGCGCAGCTGACGTTCCCCAGCGAGACGAAGGGCGGCGAGAACATCACCGTGCCGCTCGGCAAGCTGGCCAGCCCGAGCAAGGCGACCGGCCCCGAGCGCGAGCTGTTCGCGCGCATGGGCAATGACGGGAAGATCGCCGAGTGGCTGATCGCCAGCCCGAGCGAGGTCGACAAGGCCGGCGGGAAGATCCAGCGCCTGATGCGCACGTTCCTCGAGAACGGGCAGGTCAAGACCAACACCTCGCAGAAGGCGGCGGTGGCCTACGCGGCCTCGCGGCGCGAGCAGCTCCCGGAGAACATCCGGAACGGCGACAAGGCCACCCTCGGGATGACCAAGCAGTACAAGGAAGAGTGGCTGGACGTAGTGCGCGAGAGCGACTCCACGCGCGTGGACAAGTTCGCCGCGCACTTCGACAAGACCTGGCCGACCGTCGAGCTCTGAGGGGCGCGGAGCCTCGCTACGCGTCCGCGCGTCCTGGGATCGCGTTTTCCTTCGATTTGACAGCACCGCTGGCGGCGGTGATGATCCTTCGCACCCACGCCCGGTGAAAACCGGGCAGAGTGCCCACCCGTGAGTAACGTTCCTCCGTCCCCGCGCCTGACCCAGCCGCCGGACCCCATGCTGGGGACGCTCTTCGCCAACAAGTACAAGATCACCAAGAAGCTCGGCGAAGGCGGCATGGGCACCGTCTACCAGGCGACCCAGACCCCCATCGACCGGTTGGTCGCGATCAAGGTCCTCCTCGGCAAGCTCGCCCAGGACGAGGTCGCGGTAAAGCGCTTCGAGCTCGAGGCGCGCGCCGTCTCGAAGATGCAGCACCCGAACACGGTGACCATCTTCGACTACGGCACCACGGACGACGATCGCCTCTACATCGTGATGGAGTTCTTGCGCGGCAAGACTCTGTCCGACGCGCTGCGCGCGACCGGTGTCGGCCTCGACGAGCGCCGCGTCATCCACATCGTGCGCCAGGTCTGCTCATCGCTCGGCGACGCGCACGCAGCGGGCATCATCCACCGCGATCTCAAGCCCGATAATATCTTTCTGACCGAGACCGGGGGCAGCAAAGACTGGGTGAAGGTGCTCGACTTCGGCGTCGCCAAGATGGCCGACAGCGAAGGCGCCTCCACGCTCACGCAGACCGGCATGATCTTCGGAACGCCGAAGTACATGTCGCCGGAGCAAGCCGAAGGAAAGCCGATCGATTTCCGCGCGGACATCTACGCGATCGGCGTCGTGATGTACGAGATGCTCACCGGGCGTCCGCCGTTCCTCGCCGACACGCCTGTCGCGCTGCTGCTCAAGCACATCCAGGAGAAGCCGAAAGCGTTCCGCGTGCTGCGCCCCGATCTGACCCTCTCGCCCGAGATCGAGATGGTGACGATGAAGGCGCTGGCGAAGGACCCGGATCACCGCTACGCGCGCGTCGAGGAGATGGCGGCCGATCTCGAGGCCTGCCTCGGCTTCGTCGGGACCGGACAGCAGCGGGTCGTCGAGACGTCGACGCAGCAGAACCAGGTCACGAGCAAGCCCACGCCGACCGAGGTCAACCCGAACCAGGGCGGCCCGGGCAGCGATCTCAGCCTGCGCCCGCCGAACGCGCTGCCCTCGGGCCTCTCGCTCGGCCTGATGGACGTGCGCCGCGCGCAGACCGAGCCCGCGCCGCCGATGAACAGCAGCCCGACCGGCGCGACCGGCGCGGCTCCGGCGCCGTTCAGCCTGCACTACCGGCCCGATCCGGCGACGATGGGCATGAACGCGGGCGTCGGCCCGATGAGCGCGACCGGCCCCATCTCGGCGGGCAGCGGGCCCGAGACGCTCGGTGGCGGGGTCGGCGATCTCGATCTCTCGCGCGGGCTCCGTGCGACGGACAAGCCCAAGCTCCCGATGGCCCTGATCGGCGGCGGCGTCGTCGCGGCGCTCGGCCTGATCGGCTTCCTCGTCACGCGACCCACCGACGACGGCTCGGCGACGAGCCGCCCGCTCGACTCCCCATCGCCGAAGCCTTCCGCGACGGCCGTGGCCACCCCGGAGCCCACGCCGACGCTTGCGCCGGTCACGCCGACGCCGACGCCCACGCTGGCCGCCTCGCCGGTGCCGTCGCCGACGCGCACCCCGGGCGGGCGCCCCAGCCCCACGCCCGTCGCGTCGGTGAGCGCCGAGCCCAAGGCCCCGCGCGTCGCGCTGCGCTTCGAATCGAACCCGAGCGGCGCGATCGTGCAGATGAGCAGCGGCGAGCAGCTTGGTCGGACGCCCTTCGAGAAGGAGTTCTTGAAGGGCAACGATATGCTGCGCGTAACGTTCACGCTCACGGGTCACAAGAGCGCGGAGGAGATCTTCACGCTCTCCGCGAACCGCACGATCCGCGGCGAGCTGGCCCCCGAGCCGGTGGTCGCGACGCCGGCCCCGTCGCTGAGGGCCTCACCAGCCGCGACGCCCGCGGCGTCGGTGCGCGCATCGCCCGCCGCGACGCCGACGACCGACGACAAGGTCGACGAGCTCAAGTAACGAGGCGAGCCGCCTTACGGCTGCGGGACGGGGACGATTCCGCCGGAGGGGACGCCCGAGGCATCGACGCAGCGCAGACCGACGTCGCCGAGCGCGGTCTCGGTGTTCGGCTGATCGCGCTCGCTGCGCACGAAGGTCCCGGCGCGCGAGACCTCCGGGGTGGAGGTGGCGTAGTTGCCGCCGAACGCCGCGCCGATCGAGCCGCTCGCGAACGAGAGCTTCCGGTCGGTCAGGCACAGCGGGCGATCGCGCACCCGGCCGTCGCTCACGTGACGGTACGTGCCGAAGATGCAGACCTCGTCCGAGGGGCAGGTCGGCTCGGCGTTCGGATCACCGGGCAGCGGCGCGGTGCAGAACCACGGGAGCGACTCCGCCCCACCGCGAATGACCGGGATCAGATCCGACGACCACTCCGACGCGTTGCCGGTGAGGTCGTAGACGCCCTGGGTGGTCTTGTCGAGGCGGGCCGCGCCGACGACCACGCCGCTCTCCTCGATGCTGATCGGCTGCGGCTTGCCGCACGGCTTCAGCACGCCTTCGGCGCAGGTCCCACCGGGCACCATGTTGCCGGTCGGGAACGCCCTCACGTCCTCCGGGATCTGCGGCGCGTTGGCCTGACGGATGGCGATCGCCTCGATGCCCGTCGGCAGGCGCCGGCCGACGAACTCGCAGAAGCGCGTGGCCTCCGCCTGGCGCACGGAGACGACCGGGCACTGGTCGAAGGCACCCTCGTCGGCGCAGACCGGGGCCT
>Ga0105047_10009794_pt1 | contig 15736 bp, 10 predicted proteins | sample MAT04_FD_78384 | JGI IMG/M metagenome (GOLD analysis project Ga0105047, IMG submission 78384) | Freshwater microbial communities from Lake Fryxell liftoff mats and glacier meltwater in Antarctica - MAT-04 (megahit assembly) | ecosystem: Environmental > Aquatic > Freshwater > Ice > Liftoff... | reverse complement strand
TCCTCCAGCCAGTAGAGGGCGTTGTGGATGAAGAAATCGCGCACCGCCTCGGCGCCCTCCGCGTCGAAGTTGATGGCTGCGCCCCAGGGCGTGTGGTGGCGCGGATTGAAAAAGTCCGGCGCATAGGCGTGCAGATAATTACCTTCCGGCCCGAAGTGGTTGTAGACCACATCGAGCAAGACCATCAGGCCGCGCGCATGGGCTTCCTGCACCAGCAGCTTGAGCGCTTCGGGACGGCCGTAGCGGCTGTCCGGCGCATAGAGCAAGACGCCGTCATAGCCCCAATTGCGTGCGCCGGGAAAATCCGCCACCGGCATCAGCTCGATGGCGGTGACGCCCAGCTCGGCCAGATAGTCGAGCTGCTGCCGCACGCCGTCGAAATTGCCGCTGCGGCTAAACGCGCCGATGTGCAACTCGTAAATCACCGCCTCTTCCCAGGGGCGGCCGCGCCAGGCCTCGTCGCGCCATTCGAAAGCCAGGGGATCAATAACCTCGCTGGCGCCATGCACGTCGTCGGGGTTGCTGCGCGAAGCCGGATCGGGCACGCGTAACTCGCTGTCGATCACATAGCGATAGCGCGCGCCGGCGCCGATTCCTGCCACGCGCGCCTCGTGCCAGCCCTGGCCCTGCCGCGCGAGCGGCAGCAGGCGCGTCGCGCCCCGGTCGCTGAGTTCGAGTTCGAGTTCAACGCGCGCGGCCGCCGGCGCCCAGAGCCGAAAGCGCGTCGCGCCGTCTTCAATTTGCGCGCCGAAGGGCATACGATGCGCGCGCCGCATCAAGCATCCTCCGCAGGTATTTCCTGCAGCAACGCCAGCGAGCGGCCTTGCAGGGGATAGTGCTGGCCGCCCACGTAGCGGCCATCAACCGCCAGCCCGGCCGCATAGTGGGTATCGAGCATCACACACCAAGCGTGGCCGGGACGCAGTTGCGGCAGATTGAAAGCGATCTCTTCATGATGCGCACTGAAGAGCAGCAGAAAATTATCGTCCTTCACCGGACGGCCACGGCGGTCGCGCTGATCGAGCGCGTCGCCGGCAAGGTAGAGGCCCAGCGAGCGGGCAAAGTCGTGCGCCCATTCGTGCTCACTCATTTCCTGGCCGTCGGGCTTGAACCAATGCACATCCTTGGCGCCGCCGCCGCTTATGGCGTGCCCTTGCAAAAAATGCCGGCGATGAAACACCGGATGGGCGCGACGCAGGCCGATGACGCGCTGCACGAAGGCGACAAGCTCCTGATCCGCCGGCGACAGATTCCAGTTCAGCCAACTGATTTCATCGTCCTGACAATAGGCGTTGTTGTTGCCGCCTTGCGTATGGCCCATTTCGTCGCCGGCGACCAGCATCGGCACGCCTTGCGAGAACAACAATGTGGCGAGGAGGTTGCGTTTTTGGCGTGCGCGCAAGGCATTGATCTCGGCATCATCGGTCTCGCCTTCGACACCGCAATTCCATGACAGGTTGTTGTCGTTGCCGTCGCGATTGCCTTCCTGATTGGCGTCGTTGTGCTTGCCGTTGTAGCTGACCTGATCATGCAAGGTGAAGCCGTCGTGGGCGGTCACGAAGTTCACACTGGCGTAAGGCTTGCGCCCGGTGTGTTCATACAGATCGCTGGAGCCGGTAAGCCGCGTGGCGAATTCGCCAATCAGGCCGCCATCGCCCTTCCAGTAGGCGCGCACCGTATCGCGATAGCGGTCATTCCATTCGGCCCAGCCGGCCGGAAAATTGCCGACCTGATAACCGCCCTCGCCCAGATCCCAAGGTTCGGCGATGAGTTTGACCTGCGATAGCACCGGGTCTTGCAGCAGGATGTCGAAGAAAGCGCCCAGCCTATCCACTTCATGCAGTTCGCGCGCCAAGGCCGACGCCAGATCGAAGCGAAAACCATCGACATGCATTTCCAGCACCCAATAACGCAGCGAATCCATAATGAGCTGCAGCACGCGCGGATGCTGCAGGTTGAGGGTATTGCCGCAGCCCGTGAAATCCATGTAGTAGCGCGGATTGTCCGGCACGAGGCGGTAGTAGGCGGCATTGTCTACGCCGCGGAAGGACAGCGTCGGACCAAGCTGGTTGCCTTCCGCCGTGTGGTTGTACACCACATCGAGGATCACCTCGATGCCGGCCGAGTGCAGCGTCTTCACCATGGTCTTGAATTCGCTCACCACGCCACTAGCGCTGTAGCGATGGTCGGGCGAAAAAAAGCCGATGGAGTTGTAACCCCAGTAGTTGCGCAGCCCTTTCTCCACCAAGTGACGGTCGTCGACAAACGCATGCACCGGCATCAGCTCGACGGTGGTGACGCCTAGCCGCTGCAAGTGTTCAATCGCCGGCCCCGTGGCGATGCCGCCGTACGTGCCGCGCAACTGCTGCGGCACGTCGGGGTGACGCATGGTGAACCCGCGCACATGCATTTCGTAGATCACCATGTCGTGCCAGGGCACTTGCGGCGAACGATCATTGCCCCAGGAAAAAGCCGGATCGATAACGCGGCACTTGGGCATGCCGGCGGCGTTGTCGCGACGATCGAAAGACAAGTCTTCGTTGCGATGGCCGATACGGTAGCCGAAGTGCGCATCGCTCCAACGCATTTGGCCGACGATGTCCTTGGCGTAGGGTTCGATGAGCAGCTTGTTGGGGTTGAAGCGGTGGCCGCGCGCCGGATCGTAGGGGCCGTACACGCGATAGCCGTAGAGCAAACCAGGACGCGCATCGGGCAGATAGCAGTGCCAGATTTGATCGGTCCGCTCGCGCACGTTGATGCGTTGCAGTTCGCGCCGGCCGGTGGCGTCGAAAAGGCACAGCTCAACCTTCTCGGCATGTTCCGAATAAAGCGCGAAATTCACGCCCTCGCCGTCCCAGGTCGCGCCGCGCGGATAGGGCTCGCCGGGCCACACGGCGCTGATGATGTCTGCCATCTGCACTCCCTCAGATGTCGTAGCGGGTGATGTCGGGCAGATCGCAGCCCTTGGGCACCACCGTCACGCCGCCTGCGCTGACCGTGTAGCGAGCGCTATCAGCGGCGGCATCGTAACCGATGCGCGTGCCCGCTTCGATGACGTTGTAGCGGTCGACGATAACGCGCTTGAGCCGCGCGCCGCGACGAATCAAGGTGTAGTCCATGATGATGCAGTCGTCGATTTCCACATCTGCTTCGAGCACCACCTCGCGCCGGATCACCGAGTTGCGCACGCGTGCGCCCTTGATGACGGTGCCGGCGCTGAGTACGGAGTTCTCAATCTCGCCAGTGACGATTTTCGCCGACGGCCCTTGGTAGTTGCTGGAATTGATGAACCAGCGCGGATTGAAGAGATTGAAGCGCGGCTCCAAGCCAAGGGTATCGCGGTTGGCTTCGAAATAGGCGTCGATAGTGCCGACATCGCGCCAATAGGATTGATCTTCATAGGCGCGCAAACCGGGCACGTAGTTGTCGGCAAAATCGTAGGCGACGACGCGGTGGCTGTGTATGAGGCGGGGCAGGATGTGTCCGCCGAAGTCGCTCTCGCCGCGTTCCTTCGCCTCCTTCAAGGCGGTGAGCAGCACATCCGTCTCAAACAGGTAGTTGCCCATCGAGGCATAGGCGCGGCTGGCATCGTTGGGCATGCAGGGCGGGTTCTTCGGTTTTTCCAGAAAGCCTCTGATGCGGCCGTCGGAGCCCGCATCGACGATGCCGAAGTTAGAAGCCTCCTGCAACGGCACCGGCAGCGTCGCAACGCTGACATGCGCCTGCTTGCGCTGATGAAAATCGATCATCTGACGCAAATCCATGCGGTAGATGTGATCGGCGCCAAACACCGCGACCATATCCGGCGCATGCCGCTCGATCAGATTGATATTCTGGTAGACCGCGTCGGCCGTGCCCTCAAACCACTCCGGCCCGGCGCGCATCTGCGGCGGCACCACGGTGATGAACTGGCCGGGAATAATGTGCGACAGGCCCCAGGATTTGTTGACGTGCTCGATGAGCGACTGTGACTTGTACTGCACCAACAGATAAATGGAGTGGATATCCGAATTCACCAGATTCGAGAGCACGAAATCCACAATGCGATAGCGTCCCGAATAAGGCACCGCCGGCTTAGAGCGCTCTGCCGTCAGGGGATGCAGGCGCGCCCCCTGTCCGCCGGCGAGCACCATAGCGAGGACTTTCATGGCGTTTCCCCTTTGTGGTTATCGCGGTTGTTGTCGTCATTGTTGTTCTTGTCGATCTTGCGCAGCAACGCATAGAGCGGAATGGCCAGCCAGTCGGGCCGGTTATCCATCTCATAGCGCAATTCGTAGAGCGCTTTTTCGATCAGGAAAAGATCAATCATGCGCTGCGCCGTGTCTTCATCTCCCGGCCAGGATGGGCAGCCTTGGATGGCAGACTTGTAGCCTTTGAGGAAGGTCGCCTCCGTTTCGCTCTCCCAGTCCTGCGCCAGCGGGCCGAGCAGCTTGCGGTCGGCCGGGCGCTCCGTCGTGCAGCGATTCACGGCCACGGCCGCCGCGTAGCTGAAGGAGCGCAGCATGCCGGCCACATCGCGCAGCGGTGAGTGCTTGACGCGGCGCTCTTCCAGCGGCCGCGCCGGCTCGCCCTCGAAGTCGGTGATGAGGAAGTCGTTCTGTACTAAGAGCACCTGGCCGAGATGGTAATCGCCGTGATAGCGTGTCTTGGCGGCGTCGATGTGCGGCGGCAGGCCATGCCGGATGGCATCGAGCAAGGTCGGCCGCAGTTCCATCAGGCGATTGCAGGCGGTGTGCAGCTCGTCCGAGAGCGCCATGCGGTGCTGCTCCAGCGCGTCGAACGTGACTACCGCTTCGTGTTGCAACTGCGCCAGCCATGCAGTGATATCTTCGGCGCGTATCGGTTCAGGGTCGAAGCCATTATCACCCGTCGTTTTTCCGAAGGCCTGATGCAGCTCGGCGGTGCGGCGGCCCAGCGTTTCCATTTGCGCCAAGAAGAAGCCATGCGGGCTTTCTGCTTTGGCGGGCAGCTCTTTCCCGATATCGGCCAGATGCTCGGCGAGAAAGCGTTCGAGATAATCGACGGCATAGCTCCAGCCGGCGCCCTGATTGTCCACATAGGCTTGCAGCAGGGCCAGCGTTATGATCTGCCCGTCGCTGCGCCGGTATTCGGCGGAGCCGGCCACCGGCACGATATGCGGGAACGGCGATTTCTCCGTGAGGAAGCTGCCGACTTCGACTTCCGGATTGGTGCCTAGCTGTAGGCGCCGATAGCCTTTGAGGAATAGCTTGCTGCCAAAATAAACCGCCGTGTTGCTTTGTTCCAGTGCGGGATGGCGCACCGGCTCGTCGATGCCGATGGCCAGTCCCTCCATGGCGCGCGTGCTGCGGCATTCGAGCCGGCCCTTGCCGAAAGGCAGCGACAAGCCGTCCGCCATGCCCTGCGCCAGCGCGCGGCAGAAGCGGTCGTCGCCGAAAGCGCCATAGAGTATGCCGACACGCGCTTTCTGTCTGACCTTGGCCAGCGTCCACGGCGCCAGCGCCAGCAACCGGTCTTCGCCAACCTCGTCCTCCCACCCAACGGCCAGCGGCAGAAAATAAGTCTGCGCTTCGATGCCTTCGCAATACACGTCCAGCACCACCAATAGCCAGCTGCCATCCGGCGTATTCCACTCGCCCTGTTCGGTCAGTTCGATGCGTTCGATCTTGCGCCCCTTGGCGGCAAACCAGCGCTTGTTGGACAGATAGGGCGACAACACCTCGTGCTGCAACTGCTCGCGCGTTTTGCTGGACATAGCACGCCGCACCGCGCTGGCGCCTGCCTTGCCGCCGGAGAAGGTAAGCCAGCCCTCGATCATGACCAGCACCGGCAACTCCGGCCGCGCTAGACGCTCCTCATGCCAGTAGGGCACTTCAACATCGGTGGCAAGGCGGAAACTGTAATAGCCATAGCCCTTCAGCGTCAGCAGATAAGGCAGTTCGCCGATGGGCGGAAAGGCCGTGCGGCCCAGCAGTTCCACCGGTACGCGCCCTTTGTAGGCGGCCAGATCAAGCTCCACCGGCTGGGCCATGCGCGATAGATTCACGACGCAGAGAATGATCTCGTCCTGCCACTCGCGCACGTAGGCGAGTATTTTTCGATTGCCGGGTTCCAGTATGGTCAGCGCGCCGCGACCGAAGGCCTGATAATTCTTGCGCACAGCGATCAGGCGCTTGGTCCAATTGAGCAGCGACGAAGGATTGCGGCTCTGCGCCTCCACGTTCACCGATTGATAACCGTAGATCGGATCCATCACCGGCGGCAGGAACAGGCGCTGCGGATCCGCCTTGGAGAAACCGGCATTGCGGTCCGGACTCCATTGCATGGGCGTGCGTACGCCATTACGGTCGCCGAGATAAATGTTGTCGCCCATGCCGATCTCGTCGCCGTAATAGAGGAAAGGCGAACCGGGCAAAGTCATGAGCAGAAAATTCACCAGTTCTATCTTGTCGCGGTTGTTGTCCATCAGCGGCGACAGGCGGCGGCGTATGCCGACGTTCACACGCATGCGCGGATCGGCGGCATACATGCTGTACATGTAGTCGCGTTCTTGATGCGTGACCATTTCCAGCGTCAGCTCGTCGTGGTTGCGCAGGAAAATGGCCCACTGGCAATTGGTCGGGATGTCTGGCGTCTGTTGCATGATGTCGACGATCGGGTAGCGGTCCTCCTGCGCCACCGACATGAAGATGCGCGGCATAACCGGGAAATGATAGGCCATGTGACATTCATCGCCCTCGCCGAAATACTCACGCACATCTTCCGGCCACTGATTGGCCTCGGCCAGCAACATGCGATTCTTGTAATGCTTGTCGATCACCGCGCGCATCTGGCGGATCACCGCATGCGTCTCCGGCAAGTTCTCGTTTGCCGTGCCCTCGCGCACACACAGGTAGGGAATGGCGTCCAGACGCAAGCCGTCCACCCCGGCGTCGAGCCAGAAACGCATGATGCGGATGACGGCCTTCACCACTTCCGGATTGTTGTGATTGAGATCCGGTTGATGAGAAAAGAAGCGGTGCCAGTAATAGGCTTGCGCCACCTCGTCCCAGGCCCAGTTGGATTTTTCGGTGTCGGTGAAGATGATGCGCGTTTCGGGAAACTTCTTGTCGCTATCGCTCCACACGTAGAAGTCGCGCTTCTTCGAGCCGGGCGGCGCGCGGCGCGCGGCTTGAAACCATGGATGCTGATCGGAGGTATGGTTGATGACCAGTTCGGTGATGACTTTCAACCCGCGACGATGCGCTTCGCGGATGAAATTTCGCACGTCGGCGCGGTCGCCATAGTCGGGGTAGACGTTGCGGTAATCGGATATGTCATAGCCATCGTCTTTCATCGGCGAGGGATAGAAGGGCAGCAGCCAGAGCGTATTGACGCCCAAGTCTTGCAAGTAATCGAGCTTTTCGGTCAAGCCCGCGAAGTCGCCGATGCCATCGCCATTGCTGTCGAAAAACGCCTTGACGTGCAGCTCATAGACGATGGCGTCCTTGTACCAAAGCGGATCGTCGGCCCAGGCGGCCGCCTCGGCGCTCAATGGTTCGGCGACGCGTTCATCGGCGCTGGCTTTGGCCGCGCCCGATTTCGTTGCACGTGATTTCCCCAGGCCTTGCGCCGTGATGAGTGGTTGGTCCATCGTGCTATCTCCATTCAATCGTATCGCCTCGCTCACAAGAAGTAGTCGAAATCGCGCTCGGTGCGCAGCCGACGGCGCAGACTGAGAATGTGCACAGGCGAAGCTTGCGGATCGAGGCGGATGAAATTGCGCGGCCCTTGCCACAGAAAGCGCGCGCCGGAAAGCAGATCGTGCGCTTGATAGGGCCGATCTGCCTCCATGCCCAGTGCTTCCAGCGGCAGTTCGATCCAGCCCGACTGTGCATGGTGCGGGTCCAGGTTGGCAACCACCACGATGCTGTCGCCGCCATCGGTCTGCGTCGCATCCGATTTGCTGTAGCACAACAGCATGTCGTTATCGACATCATGAAAGCGCAGCGTCCAGTCAGATTGCAAGGCCGGGTTGTCGCGTCGAATGCGATTCAAGCGGGTGATGTAATCGCTGAGACTGTCGGCGCGCTGCAAATCCCAGCGCCGCAATTGGTACTTCTCCGAATTGAGATACTCCTCGCCGCCGGCGTCGCGGGCTTGGTGCTCCATGAGTTCGTAGGCCGGCCCGTAGATGCCGTAATTCGCTCCCAGGGTGGCGGCCAACGCTGCGCGCAGCATGAAAGCGGGGCGGCCGCCATACTGAAGAAACTCGGTGAGGATGTCCGGCGTGTTGGGCCACAGATTGGGGCGGAAATATTCGCGCGACTCGTTTAGCGTCAGCTCGGTGAAATACTCGATCAACTCGCGCTTGGTATTGCGCCAGGTGAAGTAGGTATATGACTGGGTGAAGCCGAGTTTGGCCAAGCGATGCATGACGCGAGGCCGGGTGAAGGCTTCCGCCAAAAAAATAGTCTCCGGATGCTCGCGCTTGATTTCGCCTATGAGCCATTCCCACATGGCGAAGGGCTTGGTGTGCGGATTGTCCACGCGGAAAATGCTTACGCCCTGCGCGATCCAGAAATCGAAAACGCTTTTCAGCTCCTCCCAAAGCGGCTGCCAATCGTCCGTCTCGAAGTCGAAGGGATAGATGTCCTGATATTTCTTGGGCGGGTTCTCGGCATATTGCACCCTGCCGTCGGGCCGCCAGCGAAACCACGACGGATGCGCTTTGACATAAGGGTGGTCGGGCGAGCACTGAAAGGCGATGTCCATGGCCAGTTCCAGGCCCTGTTCGCGCGCAGCTGTGACCAGCTTGCGAAAATCCGCCAGCGTGCCGAGCTGAGCATGCACCGCCTTATGCCCGCCATCGGCGGCACCGATGGCCCAGGGGCTGCCGGGGTCGATGGCGGCGGCTTGCAGCGCGTTGTTCGGCCCTTTGCGATAGCCCGCGCCGATTGGGTGGATGGGCGGCAGATACAGCACATCGAAACCCATGCCGGCGATCGCGGGCAGGCGTTTTTCGCAATCGGCGAAGGTGCCATGCTCACCGGTCTCGGCGCAGGAACGCGGAAAAAGCTCGTACCAGGCGGAAAAGCGCGCCCGCAGCGGTTCGACAACCAATTCGAGATTGCGCTCGCATTCCGCCACGAAGTTGCGCTCGCCGTGCACCGCCATCAGGTGCGCCAGCTCGCTATCCAAACCGGCGGCGTGGGCGCTGGCGGGCGACAACGGCGCGCGCAATCGCGCCACCCATTTGGCCAGGTGCGCAGCGGCTTCGTCTTGGCCGGCCGCCTTGCAGCGTTGCGCCGTGCGCTCCACCAATTCCGCGCCAACCAGCAGCGCTACGGCAATATCCGCTTCGTTCTGACGACGCGCCAGATCGTGGCGCCAGGTGAGAAAGCGGTCTACCCAGGCGATCACGCTGTACTCGTAGCGCCCCAGTTCATCCACCGCAAACTCGGCCTGCCAGCGATCGTTGCCCAGCGCACGCATGGGCGTTTCGTGCCACGTCGACTCGCCGGCCTGGCGATGCCGCAGCAGACCGCGCAGGGCATCATGGCCGTCGCAGAAAATGTCCGCCAAAACCGTCACGCGCTCGCCAACCACGCGCTTGATGGGAAAGCGGCCGCCATCGACTTGCGGCCGGAGGTTTTCAATGACTGTGCGGCGACGGCCTTCGAGGTTTTTTAATTGGCTCATAGGTGCGCCCTCAAGCCGTTCGCACGGGGCGGAAGAACACCAGACTCAGCGGCGGCAAGGTGATGATGAGCGAGTGGTACTGGCCTTGCGCCGCCACCGGGGCCGCTTCGACGCCGCCCAGGTTACCCATGCCGCTGCCGCCGTAGAGCGGCGCATCGCTGTTGAGTATCTCCTGCCAATAGCCACCGGATGGCACACCGACGGTGTAATTGTGGCGCGGCACCGGCGTGAAGTTGCAAACCACCAGCACGGTATCTTCAGGCCGCCGGCCGCGACGCAAAAAGCTCACGGCGCTTTCTTCCCAGTCGTGGAAGTCGATCCACTCGAAACCGTCGGCGGCAAAATCCTTTTCGTACAAGCCCGGCTCCGCGCGCAGACAGCGATTTAGATCGGCCACCCAGCGTTGCAAGCCGGCGTGCAGGGGGTATTGCAGCACATGCCACTCCAGGCTCTCTTCGTGCTGCCATTCGCGTCGTTGGCCGAACTCGCAGCCCATGAACAGCAGCTTCTTGCCAGGATGCGCCCACATATAGCCGAAGAGCAGGCGCAGATTGGCGAACTGCTGCCACTCGTCACCGGGCATCTTGCCGATGAGAGAGCCCTTGCCGTGCACCACTTCGTCGTGCGACAAGGGCAGCACGAAGTTCTCGGTGAAGGCGTACCAGATGCTGAAGGTGATCTGGCCGTGGTGATATTTGCGGAACACCGGATCCTGCTGGAAATATTTCAGCGTGTCGTGCATCCAGCCCATATTCCACTTCATGCCAAAGCCGAGACCGCCCATATAGGTGGGGCGCGAGACCATGGGCCAAGCGGTGGATTCTTCGGCGATGACTTGGGTATCGGGATGGTGGCGATAAACGGCTTCGTTCAACGTGCGCAGAAACTGCATGGCGTCGAGGTTTTCGCGGGCGCCGTGCACATTGGGTATCCACTCGCCTTCTTTGCGCCCGTAATCGAGGTAAAGCATGGAGGCCACCGCGTCCACGCGCAGTCCGTCTATATGATATTTGTCGAGCCAGAAGAGCGCGCTGGAAATGAGGAAGGCGCGTACCTCGTTGCGGCCGTAGTTGAAAATCGCGCTGTTCCATTCTGGGTGGTAGCCCTGGCGCGGATCGGCGTGCTCGAACAGATGGGTGCCGTCGAAATAGGCAAGGCCGTGCTCGTCGCTGGGGAAATGCGAGGGCACCCAGTCGAGAATCACGCCGATGCCGGCTTGATGCAACTGATCGACCAGGAACATGAAATCCTGCGGTGTGCCATAGCGCGCGGTGGGCGCGAAATACCCCGTGGTCTGGTAGCCCCAGGAGCCATAGAAGGGATGCTCGGTGATGGGCATCAATTCAATGTGGGTGAAACCCAGCTCGCGCACATGATCGACCAACAGCGGCGCCAGTTCGCGATAGGTGAGCGAGCGATTGCCATCCTCCGGCGCACGGCGCCAGGAACCGAGATGCAATTCGTAGATGGACATCGGCGCATCGAGCGCGTTGGCGGCGCGGCGCTGCTTCATCCAATCGGCATCGCCCCAGCTATAGCCCAAATCCCACACGCGAGAGCCGGTACGCGGCGGTGCCTCGCTGAACAAGCCATAGGGATCGGCCTTGTCGACCTCATAGCCGCCGCGTGCATGGATGTGATACTTGTAGCATTCGCCGACACCAAGCTTGGGCACGAAGCCTTCCCAGATACCAGAACCGTCGGGCCGCTCATGCAAGGGATGCGCGCGCTTGTTCCAGCCGTTGAAGTCGCCCACGGCGGAGACAAAATCGGCATTCGGCGCCCATACCGCGAACTGCACACCATGCTGCCCATCCACACTGCACAAACGGGCACCGAGTTTGTCGCCTAGGCAGGCATGCGTGCCTTCCTTCATCAGGTAGACGTCATGCTGGGTCAGCAGACTGTGGGATGTGACCGATCGCTGTAGCGTTTGGGTGTCGTTCATCACGCCCTCCCGTAGGTGGTTTCGTCGGCTGGCTGCACATGTTGCTCATCGCGCAACTGCCGGAGTGCGTCAGCGCCGAGCTCGAAGGGCGGCGCGCTGCCGTCCTTCGCCTGCCCAGCATAGACCGTGACATGGGGAAAGGGTATCTCGATGCCGTGCGCATCGAACGCCCGCTTCAATCGACGCAGAAATTCGCGCCGCACATTCCATTGTTCTATGGGCGCCACCTTGAAACGGCAGCGCAGCACCACGGCCGAATCGGCCCAGTTTTCGACACCGACAATCTCGACATCTTCGAGTATCTTCAGCCCAAACACAGCGTCGGCGCGCATTTCATTGCCGACCGTGCGCATAATATCCAGCGCTTCATCGACATCCTCTCGATAAGCAACGCCGACGTCGACAACGGCGTGCGCATAACCGCGCGTCATGTTGGTTACGGTGGTAATCGTGCCGTTGGGCACGAAATGCACATTGCCGTCGTAATCGCGCATGCGCACATAGCGCAGGGTGATTTCCTCGACGATGCCGCCCTTGCCGCCCGCCTCCACCACGTCGCCTTGACGCAGTTGATTCTCCAGCAGCAGGAAGAAACCGTTGAAGTAATCCTTGATCAGGCTTTGCGCACCAAAACCCACCGCCACCCCCACCACGCCGGCGGCGCCCAGTATCGGCGCCACCGCGATACCGAATTCGCCCAGGATCAAGGTACCGGCGACCACCGTGATGACAACCGACGCGGTATAGCGAAAAACGCGGCCTAAGGTAACCAGCCGCCGCACTTCCTCGCCATCCTGAATCGAGCGGCTCATGTAGACGCGGAAGCTGCGGATCAGGTGATGGGCGAAACGTTGCGCAACCAGGGCCAACGTCAGAATGACCATTACGCGCAACAAAGCCGCCCACTCGCTGCCCAGGCTGACAATGTCTTTGATGAGCGACGATTCGGACATGGCGGTGCGGCTCCCTTCATTCCTGACGGCTCGGAAATCCGGGCGGCTTGCCCGGCGATCAGCATATGCGTCAACATACGAGATCAGTACTACCGCGCTGTCCCGCTAGCGATAGTTGACGTGAAACTATGTTTGGGCAATATAATATTGCACAAAACTAAATACGAAGCAAGTTTACGCTTGCCCGAATAACTATCGACAACCCGCCCAGAAAGGCTGGAATGCAATTGGGGATACAACTATGAGTGGCAACAATCAGCCTTGGTTTTTTGAGTATGGCCTGGCGCGCGGAACGCGAGCGTTGGCCGCGCGGCACCGCGCTTAGACCATCATGGCAAAACCGGTTGGCGCGCCAGCAACAAAGAAAACTAGCGCTTCCGAAAATGCGGAGGATGCCTTTGCCCATATCCTGCAAATCCTGCGGGCAGTGCAGTCGGGCATGCAATCACTGGAGGGACGGAATGGCCTGAGCGGCGCGCAACTATGGGCGCTGTGGCAGTTGTCGGCTTCACCCGGACTGAGAGTGACCGAATTGGCGCAAGCGCTCTATGTGCGACACTCGACGGCGAGCAACCTGCTCGACAAGCTGGAGCAAAGAAAGCTGATTCGCCGCGAGCGCAACGAATTCGACCGCCGCGTGGTCAGCGTGGCGTTGACGGCGCTAGGCACCAAAGTCGTGCGCGACATGCCCGGCCCCTTGCATGGCAAGCTGCGCAACGCCTTGCAGGATATATCGCCGGCAGCTTTGAACGGCCTGAAGAAAGGCTTGACTGAAGTGCTCGCCAAGCTGACGTAAGATGCCGGCGATGGGCGCGTCGCCTGGTTTACGCTGCCGTGCCGCCCTGCACGCATCGCCTGCGTCGCCCGCGCAACGATTGCCCCCATCGGCGCCCCTGCCCCATGGGCAACAATGAAAGGTCTAGCCATGCAACTCGCGGTCATTCTAAGCATCCTGGTGGCGTTAGGCAGCGTGTCTTTCGCTTTGCAAAACAGCATACCGGTGACGGTGACCTTCCTGGTGTGGCGCTTCGATAGCACGTTGGCCATGGTGCTGCTGATTGCCCTGGCGCTAGGCGCCATCATCGTGGCGCTGGTGTCGACGCCGGCCACGCTCAAGGCGCGATGGAGCGCGGCGCGCTTGCGCAAGCAGGTCGCCCAACTCGAGGCCGGCCGCAGTGAGCAGGACAAACGCACCGCCGAATTGGAAGGGCATCTCACCGCGCTGCGCCCGGCTGACAGCGCGCCCGAAGAGGCCAAGCCCATCATGCCGACTTTTCCCATGACGGATAGCCGCTATTAACGTTGCGCCCCTGCTATGCAAATAAAAATACGCAACCTCACCTCCGCCGATTTCGATGCGGTTATCGCATTGCAGCGCCGCGTTTATCCGACCATTCCGTCGTGGACGCGGGAGCAGCTTGAGAATCACCTGCGCATCTTTCCGCAGGGACAGTTCGTCGCCGAGATGAATGGCCGCGTTATCGGCGCCGCCAGTTCTCTGGTCATACTTTGGGACGACTACGGGCTCAATCACACTTGGCTGGGTGTCACCGGCAACGGCTACTTCGCCACCCACGACCGTGCCGGCAAGACGCTCTATGGCGCGGAGGTCTGTGTGGATCCCAAGGTGCGCAGCCGCGGCGTTGGACACCGTATTTACCAGGCGCGGCGGCGCCTGTGCCGCGAGCTGAATCTGAAGCGCATCATCGCCGGCGGACGCTTGCCCGGCTACGCCAAGCACGCCGATGAAATGACGCCCGAGCTGTATGCCATGAAAGTGGTGTGGGGCGATTTATTCGATCCGGTGCTGCGCTTCCAGTTGAGCAAGGGCTTTCATTTCTGCGGCGTCATGCCGGGCTATCTGCCGACCGATGCCGATTCCTGCGGCAATGCGGCGCTGATCGTTTGGCTCAACCCGCGCTACAACCCGAAGAAGCCCACTGGCCTAGAAAAGGACGCGACATCATGAAAGTGCGTATCGCAGCAGTGCAATACAAGTTGAGGCCGATTGACGACTTCGCGGGTTTCGCCAAGCAGGTGCATTTCTTTCTCGACGCCGCCGCCGACTACCAACCGCAGTTTGTACTGCTGCCCGAAATCTTCACCACACAACTACTCTCCTGCATGGATAACGAGGATGCTTACGCCGCTGTGCGAGAACTAAGTAAGCTGACCAATCGCTACATCGAATTACTCAAAAGCTATGCGGTCGAACATGGCTACTACCTCATCGGCGGCACCCATCCGACGCTGCGCGACGGCAAGATTTACAACACCGCCTACTTATTTACGCCGCAGGGGAAAGTCTTCACCCAGGACAAGCTGCATCGCACGCGTTGGGAAAAGGAAAAGTGGCAGACCAGTCACGGCGATCAGCTCAACGTGTTCGAAACCGAATTTGGCCGGATCGCCATTCTCATCTGTTACGACGTCGAGTTCCCCGAACTGGCGCGCGCCGTCTCCGAGGCTGGCACGGAAATCCTATTTGTCCCTTCGTGCACCGACGATCGCCAGGGTTTTCTGCGCGTCCGCTATTGCTGCCATGCACGCGCCATCGAAAATCAGGTTTATGTGGCCATGACCAGCACCGTGGGCAGCCTGCCGGTAAATGGCTTGCGTCTGCACTACGGTCAGGCGGCGATCATCACGCCTTCCGACTTCCCGTTCTCGCGCGATGGCATTGCCGCGGAAGGCGTCATTAACGAAGAGCAAGTCATCGTCGCCGACGTCGATTTGCAACTGCTCGATGAAAACCGCCTGAAGGGCACCACCATTCCGCTGCTTGATCGACGCACGGAGTTCTATCGCCAGACCAGCGCGTTGCTGGTCGATGCGCGCGCCGACGCTACGGCGCCCCTGGTGCGCGGCGCGCCCGCCGACGCCTGAATGCCTGCCGCGCCCAGACCAGCGCCGCGTATTGACACACTCTGAGGGGCCGCGCAAAATCCGGGCCGCAACGGCGCCCTGCAGGCCCGCGCCCTATCAGCCAGACCACGCAGCCCTTTCCCGGAGATGACCACTATGCGATTCACCTTAAAAGGCATCACCCTCACCGCCAGCGTGACCATCGCCGCGACCGCCTTGATGGCTTGCGGCAAGGAAGAGCCACCGCCCCCACCGCCGCAAGCCCAGCCCGCACCGCCACCGGTGAAGCCGACCATCACGGTAAAGATTG
>Ga0105047_10009793_pt1 | contig 15736 bp, 14 predicted proteins | sample MAT04_FD_78384 | JGI IMG/M metagenome (GOLD analysis project Ga0105047, IMG submission 78384) | Freshwater microbial communities from Lake Fryxell liftoff mats and glacier meltwater in Antarctica - MAT-04 (megahit assembly) | ecosystem: Environmental > Aquatic > Freshwater > Ice > Liftoff... | reverse complement strand
CATCTGGGCCGACGCGTACAGCGGCTTCGTCTTCACCAGCGACTGGTGGGGCAATCCGCTCCCGAGCGGCATCTATCGCGCCGTCATCATCGCGAACGGCTACCAGACGGCCACGCGTATCGTGACGGTCGGCCTCGGCGAGAACGCCGATCTCGGGCTGATCTTGCTCACCCCTCGCGCGACGATCGCATCGATCTCTGCGCTCATGATCGACGGTGAGACTGGCCGTCGCGACGGCGGTCGAGCACTTCGAAGCTCGCCGTTACACTGAAGCGATCGCGTCCTTCCGCGCGGCCTACGCGATCCGACCCGAGCCCGATCTGATCTACAACATCGCGCGCTCCTACGAGCGCAACGGCAACGTCGACGATGCCCTGACGAGCTACCGGGAGTTCATCGCCCAGCCGGGCTCGACCGCGCAGCTCCGTGCCAAGGCGCTCGACAACATCGACGCGCTGCAGAGGGAGAAGACTTCGCGGGCAGCCAAGGCCTTCGCGCCGCCGCCTGCACCCACCCCGGCCGACCCGATCTCGGTCGCGCCGGTGGTCGCCAAGGCGCCGCCGCCGGAGAAGTCGCACGCCCGGCAGTGGGTGATGATCGGCGCGGGCGGGGTCGCGGTGATCACCGGCGCCATCTTCGGCGTCGTCGCGCAGAGCAAGCAGACCGACTTCGACCGCGCCACCACCGTGGCGGCCAAGGAAGACGCCAAGAGCAGCGGGCAGACCAGCGCCCTCATCGCCGATATCGGCCTCTTCGGGGGCGGCGCCGTCGCGGTGGCCGGCCTCGTCTGGCTGCTGGTCGACAGCGGCGAGGAACCGGCCGTCGCGCTGTCCCCGCTGTTCGGCGCAGACAGCGTCGGGATGGCCGTGCAAGGCGCCTGGTAGTCTCGGCGCCGCCTACGCGGCCAGCACCGCGCTCGGCACCAGACCCAGTCTCTCGTAGCGCGAACGCATGCGGCTCAGGCCGGCATGGTCGATGTGCGAGACGATCCGATCGTCGCCGCGGTGATAGAAGTCGCGGACCACCGATACGTCTTCCGCGCCCAAAAATGCGTGCAGCGCTCGCGCCGCCTGGTTGTCCGGCTTCACCGTGAACCACACGCCGTCGATGCGATCGTGCAAAGCACCCGCGAGCGCCCGCAGCAGCTGGAGCACCACGCGCCTGCCCTGATAGTCCGGGTGGACCGCCAGGGTCGTGCAGTACGCTTCGCGACCGCGCAGGAAGCAGAGCAAGTATCCGGCGATTCGATCGCCCGACTCGACCACGAAGCAGGTGTCGTGGAAGAAGTCGCAGCAGAGCCGGACATAGTATGGCCCGAGCACAGATTCCCCGTCCGACGCGAAGATCTGCTCCTCGAGCTGCATGATCTGCGCGAAGTCCCCGCTCCGCATCGGCCTCGTCTTGTAGCTACTCATGAGTCACGTCTCCTCTCCGGCCGCTTGCTGACGGCCAAAAGGGCGAGCCCCTCGAAGAGGAGCTGGGCGCCCAGGTGCACGGTGATGTCGGCGTGATCGAGGGCTGGGTTGACCTCGACCAGGTCCATACCGCAGGGGCGGATGCCTTTGAGCGCGCGCATGAAGGCGATCGCCTCGCGCGCGCTGAGGCCGCCGGGGACGGGCGTGCCTGTTCCCGGGGCGAAGGCGGGATCGATCGCGTCGACGTCGAAGCTGATCCAGGTGGGGAGCGAGCCGATCTTGGTCAGCAGCCGGTTGGCCAGCCGGATCACGCCGATCTCCATCACCTCGTCGATCGTCGTGATCGTGCCGCCGTGCCGCCGGCTGACCGCGTCGTCGTTCGCGGTGCCCCAGGTCGCGCGGATGCCGACCTGGTGCAGCTGGCCCTTCGCGATGAGGCCCTCCTCGAGTGCGTGGCGGAACGGCGTTCCGTGGTGGAACTGCTCGCCCCAGAGCTCGGCGCTGCTCGTGTCGAGGTGCGCGTCGATGTGGATGACGGCCATCGGTCCGTTGGCCCGGGCGAAGGCGCGCAGGGCGGGGAGGGCGATCGAGTGGTCACCGCCCACGAGGAATGGGACCGCCTCCGCGGCCAGGACGTGAGAGACCTCGGTCTCGATACGCTCGCGCGCGCCGGCGGGATCGAACGGCGGTGTGACGATGTTGCCGCCGTCGCACGCGCGCAGTGTTCCGAAGACGTCGATCTGGTGCGCGGGGTGATGCGGCTGGACGAGCGCGCTGACGCGACGCAGGTGATAGGGCGCGAGGCGAGCGCCGGGCTGGTACGTCGTGCCCCCATCCCATGGAACGCCCAGGATCACCGCGTCGGAGCCGCGATACACGCCGGCATCTCTCTGATCGAAGCGAGCCATCGGGAGGCGAAAGAAGCTCGCCTGAGCGCTGCGGATGTATTCGAGAGGATGGGCTTGCGTCATGAGTGGCTCGACTTCTGGCGGTGGAGCGAAGTGACCACGGCGTGTGCGGCCGTCGCGAGGCTGATCGCGTCGGGGAAAGAGGCCGAGTCGAGCGGCGATCCGAAGGAGAGGAGCACACGGGTGCTCGGACGCGTGGTGGCCCGGAGATAGTGTGGAACGAACGAGTCCCTGCCCACCCACGACATTTCTCGCGATACGTAGCGCAGCGCGATGGGGATGACCGGCACGCGGGCTTCCTGGGCGATGACGAAGAGGCCGCGATAGAACTGCAGCACGGAGTCACCGTTGCTGGTGGTCCCTTCCGGGAAGCCGAGGATGGAAGTGCCTTCGGCGGCGATGCGTGAACCTTCGCGGATCACGGCCGCGCCACTGGCGGGCTCATGTCGATCGACGAAGAGCACTCCGAGCGTTCGCATCGTCTCGCCGAGCACGGGCCAGGCTGCCGCCTCGATCTTCGCGACGGGGACAATCGGCACGAAGCTCGCAATCAGCAGCGGATCGAGATAGCTGACATGATTGGCTACGAGGACCGCAGGCGCAGTCGGGAGCCGACCGGTGCACTCGATGGTGACGCCGTGGGCGTCGAGCAAGTCACGGGCGAGGCCAGATAGTATCTGGGCGCCCGTGTCGTGACGCCTCCCTTCGTCCAGTAAGGCCATGCGCGCACGCGCTTTGCGCACGGCCAGCACAGTGGCCACGGTCGCGGCGAGGCGGGTCGCCGATCGGGCGACGTCACGAGAGGTTTCGCTGAACGCTTGCAACGACGGCACAGTCGCCGACACAAGTGTCCGGGACGTCGCGATCACGAAAATTCGAGGTAGCGATCAGGCGACGCGTTCCGCCGCGATCAGCGCGAGGCAACCCCTCACCGCCTCGTCGACCGCCGCGGACATCGCCTGCGGACGCGGGTTCATCCACCAGAACGACGACCCGCTGAGCTGCCCCCAGGACACCCGTCCGACCTCGATGGTGAGCGCGAGCGTCCCGAGCTCGTGATCGAGCCAGTCGTCGAGATCGCCGGTCGTCGGGTACCAGCCACGCGCCTGCATCACGCGATACGGATCCACTTGCGCCCCGACGAACGCAGCGGCGCGCGCGAGATACTCTTTCTCTCGGGGAGACGCGATCGCCTCTGCCTCGGGCTCCGAGAGCGGGTGCGTGCCCCGAAAGTATGGAGACCACGCACACGACGAGCCACGTGTTGCGTGCCGCGGCGGGCGTCGGGAAGTTCCGGTTGAGATCGACGCCGCGCGCGTTCGTCCGTCGCAGCGCGTGCAACCCGTCCGGGTTGACGATGGGTACGAACACACAAGCGCGATCGGGCGCGCGCCGCGCGAGCTCCAGGAGAGCGAGCGAGCCGACGACCTCCACGCCGTGCACCGCCCGGGTACCCTTCCACACACACACGCTGCCAGCGAAGGGGCCGGCCGGCGAGGCCCGACTCATTTCTGTCACCGTGACGTCGCGCGAACGACGATCGCGCGAGAGACAAAGACGCATGACCGCGCCGCTCTTCTCGATCGCATCTGTCGTTGGCCCTTCGTACGCGGACGTGGCCGCCGCGGCAGAGCACGCCAGCGCGTTGGTGTTGCGGCGCATCCGCCCTGGGCAGTCCCATGCCAGCCGGGCCGACGCGGACGCGATGGTCGGCGGGCTCGCCGGAACGGAGCGGTGCGCGGTCGCGACCTTCGTGGAGACTGCTTTCGGCGAGCGGAGCGCGCTGAGCCGGGAGGAGATCGCTCGCGCTACGTGGTTCATCGCGCTGGAAACCGCCGAGAAGCGCCCGGGCAGCGGCATGAGTCAGCTCGGGCTCGCGATCGCACGCGGCGAGGTCCGTCAGGCCCGAGCGCTGCCCGCCGAGCGGCGGGCGATCGCCCACCTGACGTTCGCGAAGCTGGCTGCGGAGTCGCTGGGACCGGCCTTCGATCGGATGCTCGTGACCCCGCAGGCAGCGGAGATCCACCGCGTCCGGACCCTCCTCGACGTCTTTGCGCCGGCGTACCCGACGAAGGGATCGAAGGATCCGTGGGCGACGCTCCGTCGCTCCCTCCGACGCGGTGATGCACGCGAATCCATCGAGAAGCACCGCGCGTACATCGCGAGGCCGAGTGAGGCGCTCGACCGGTCGCGCTCACGCCGAGATCTCGGCCGCGTGTTCTGGGGCAGTGTCGCGAAGCGACCGAAGTCGTCGTTGAGCGGGATCGAGAACGTCGCGCGACTGGTGGCGGGCATGATCTCCTGCGTGCGCGAGGAGCTCGTCGATCCCGCCGGCATCGGCGCGGCTCGCGAACAGCTCCGGAGCGCGCTGGAGGTCGCGGCCGAGATGCCGGAGGTCATGCTCGGAGACGAGACCCTCACCACGCGGCTGACGGCGTTTCTGGTCGAGGACATCGAGCCCTCCGAGCTCGACGCCGATCTGCGCGCGTACCGGCGACGTTTGATCGCGTGAACCTGCTAACGTTCGTCCGTGGCCGCGAGCCGACCCATCGCCGACTACGCGCTGATCGGTGACTGCCACGGCGCCGCGCTCGTCGGGAGCAATGGCGCGATCGACTGGGCCTGTATCGAGCGGTTCGACAGCGGCGCGGAGTTCTGCGCGCTGCTCGACGCGGAGCGGGGCGGCACTTTCCAGATCGTCCCCGTCGACACGTACCGCGCCACGCGCCGCTACCTGCCCGACACCAACGTGCTCGAGACGACCTTCGAGACAGCCAGCGGATCGGCGACGCTCGTCGACTGCTTCGCGATGCGGCGGGGCGGCGCGGAGGAGCCGTACAGCCAGCTCCTCCGGCGGGTCGAGGGGGTGCGGGGCACGATCGCGCTCGACGTCCTGATCCAGCCGCGCTTCGACTACGCGACGCTCCATCCCTGGCTCCGGCACCACCCGAAGGAAGACGCTTACTCCGCGGTCGGCGGCGATGACGGCGTGGTGATCACCGCGAGCTGTCCGCTCGAGCACGATCGCGAGGGCGTGTTGTGGCGCGCGCGCATCGAGGTCACGGAGGGCGAGCGCGCACGCTTCACCGTCACCGCGTGCAGCCCGCATCGGATGGTACCCTCGCCGGTCAGCGCGGTGATGTTCGAGGCGCGGCTGCGCGCGACCGTGCGCTGGTGGGAGCGCTGGACCGCCAAGGGACGCAACTCCGGAGCTACGGATCCCGAGTCGGTTCGATCCGCCCTGGTTTTGAAGCTCCTCACCTGCGCGCCGACGGGCGCGATCATCGCGGCGCCCACCACGTCGCTGCCCGAGGAGATCGGCGGCACGCGCAACTGGGACTATCGCTTCACGTGGATCCGCGACGCGACGATGACCCTCGCCGCGCTGATGGCGACCGGGCACGCCGAGGTCGCGGTCGGCTTCAAGCGCTTCATCGAGATCGCGACGGCGGGGCGGCCCGAGGAGCTGCAGATCATGTACGGCTGCTACGGCCAGCGCCGCCTCACCGAGATCGAGCTGCCGCACCTCGCCGGCTACGAGGGCTCGAGACCGGTGCGCATCGGGAACGGCGCGGCGACGCAGACGCAGCTCGATGTCTACGGTGAGCTCCTCGACGCCGCGGTGCTGTGGCGTCGCGCGGGGAGCGAGAGCACCGATGAGGGCTGGCGCTTCCTGCGCGACCTCGTCGACATCGCCTGCGAGCGTTGGCGCGAGCCGGATCACGGGTTGTGGGAGATGCGGGGCGAGAAGCAGCACTTCGTATACTCGAAGGTGATGTGCTGGCTGGCGATCGCGCGCGGGATCGAGCTCGCGAGAGAGGACGATCTCGAGTGCGACAGCGAGCGCTGGACCCGCGTGCGCGACGAGATCTTCGAGGACATCCTGGCCAAGGGCATCGATCGCCAGAGAAACTGCTTCGTCATGGCGTACGGATCGACCGAGCTCGACGCCAGCTTGTTGCGGCTGCCGATGCTCGGGTTCGTCGACGCGCGAGATCCGCACATGCTGGCGACGACCAACGCCGTCATCGAGGATCTCTCGTCCGGGCGGCTGATCCGCCGCTATCGCATGGAGGCGCGCCCCGGTCGTGAGGGCCGCACCGAGGGCGCGTTCCTGATGACCACGCTGTGGCTGGTCGACGTGCTCGCGATGTCGGATCGGATCGATGAGGCGGAGGCGCTCTATGCGCATGTGATGTCGCTGGCGAACGACGTCGGCCTGTTCGCCGAGCAGTACGATGCGGCGCGCGGGATCCAGCTCGGCAACTTCCCGCAGGCCTTCACGCACATCGCGCAGATCACTGCCGCCGAGCAGCTGCGGCGGGTCAAGAAGGGCAAGGCGCCGGCGAAGCCGCTCGCCGAACGCGACAGCGAGCGCGAGGCGCCGCGGCAGACGGTGCAGCAAAAGAGCGCGCGCTGATGTGCCAGCTGGCCCCCCTCACGCGGTGCCTCGTCCCCATCGCGCTCCTCTTTGCCGCCTGCGCGTCTGCGCCTCCCCGTCCTCCGGTGACGCCGGGCGTGGTCGTCGTCTTCGAGGGCACCTGCGACGCTTCAGGCGCCGTCGCGCTCGATGATCATCGCTTCGCCGTCGCGGACGACGAGAACAACGTGCTGCGGGTCTATGACGCGGAGCGCGGTGGCCTGCCGCTGTGGTCGCATGACCTCACCGTCGAGCTCGAGCTCGGACCGGCCGCCGAGCGGGAGGTCGATCTCGAGGCCGCCGCCAGCATCGGTGACCGCGCGTTCTGGCTCTCGTCGCACGGGCGCACCAAGCAGGGCGGGCGCGTCCGCAGCCGCTTGATGCTGTTCGCCACCGATCTCCCGCACGACGATCCGGAGATGGAGCTCGAGGGCCGGGTCTACCGCACGCTGCTCCGCGATCTGCTCGCCGATCCGCGATATCAACGGTTCAAGCTCGCCGAGGCCGCCCAGCGCGCGCCGCAGGAACCGGGTGGGCTCAACATCGAGGGCATGACCGAGACGCCCGACGGCCGGCTCCTCCTCGGGATGCGCAACCCGATCCCGGAGGGCCGCGCGCTGTTCGCCGTCATCCTCAACCCGCTCGAGCTGGCCGAGGACGAGGGCGCGGTCCAGCGCGCGCGGCTGGGTGATCCGTTCACGCTCGATCTCGACGGGCGTGGCGTGCGCGGGCTCGCGTTGTGGCACGGCGAGTACCTGATCCTCGGTGGCTCGTACACCCACCAGGTCGAGACGCAGCTCTTCCACTGGGACGGCAAGGGCGACCCACGCCGCGTCGAGGTCGACCTCCTGGACTTCAACCCGGAGACCTTCTTCACCGCGGAGGCGCGCAAGGAGATCATGATCCTGAGCGACGACGGCGAGGTGGAGATCGACGGCGCGCTTTGCAAGAAGCTGCGAGACCCCGCCAAGAAGCGGTTTCGGGGGATCTGGGTGCGGCCATGACTGGTCGTCGATCGGGCGCGTCGCGGACGGAATGAATTTCGAAAATATATGTAGACAGTATAGTAGGCCCGTCCCGAGCACGTGAGTCGCTTCAGAACGCGCGAAATGGCTCGCGGGATCATTCTCTCGCCTGCGTCGCCTGTAGAGCCACCAGACGCTTCTGCGTCTCCCTCGCAGACGTCTCGTTTTTAGCCCGAAAAATGGGTCGTGCTACACGTCGTTCATGCGCGCCGCCCACGACACCGAATGGCAAACTATCGACCAGACCCTCCTCGGGCTCGCCGCACGTGCGGGTGACCTCGACGCCGAGATCGGCCGCTGGCTCATCGTCGCCTCGCGCGAGAACGTCCACCGCCATTTCGCATACCCGTCGTTCGCAGAGTATGCCGAGCGCCGCTTCGGCTTCAAACCCCGGGACACCCGCGAGCGGTTGCGCGTGGCCGAAGCGCTCGAGTCCTTGCCTGCGGTGCGCAGTCTGCTGGCGTCGGGCGAGCGCTCCTGGTCCGCGGTCCGCGAGATCACGCGCGTCGCGACGCCCGAGAACGAGTCGACATGGGTGGCGAGCACCGAGCGCCTGACAGTGCGCCAGATCGAGCGCATGGTCGCCGGCCGGAAGCCGGGCGACGATCCCACCGACGCGAAGGATCCGCTGCTGACGCCTCGCCGTCTCGTCTTCAACCTCGAATCGGAGCGTTTAGCGGAGTGGCGCGAGGCCGGGGAGGCAATGCGCAAGGTCATCGGCGCCGGCGCCTCGGACGACGAGGTCTTTCGCGCGATGTGCGAGATGGCTCTCGGGCAGCGCGACGAGACCGTGCCCGGCTATCAGATCAAGATGACGGTCTGCACGCGTTGCGACCGAACCTGGCGCCAGGCCGGCGGCGACGCGATCGAGGTCCCGCCGTCGGTGGGCGAGCGCGCGGCGTGCGACGGCGAAGTGGTCGGCTTCGCGTGCGTCGATGAAGGTATCGCCGAACCCGAGGAGGCGACCCACGTGGACCCGCTTCCGGCTGCGATCAGCGAGATCCTGCAGAAGGCAGGCCCGCGCGGGCTGGTGCGCGCGATATCATCGTCGTGCGGGATGAACCTCCGCACGTTCCACCGCGCCACCCGCAAGCGCATCGCGCTCCGCGATAACAACCGCTGCACGGTACCCGGCTGCACGAACACCCGCTTCATCGATGGTCACCATCTCGTGCCCCGATCCAAGGGCGGGAAGCACAACGACGATCAGGTCGCGTCGCTCTGCAAGCAGCACCACGACGCCGCGCACGACAGCCGCCTGGTCATCAAAGGGAAGCCGAGCACCGGGTTGACGTTCTTCGATGCGCGCGGGGAGATCTATGGGTCGCGACCCACGTGGGTCGCGCAGGCCAACGAAGGGACATGAGCTCGGAGGTCGTTTGGCAGCCAGGGCATCGGCTTTTGGCGACACGGCGTCGCGGAGAGCATCGTTCTAGCGCGTTTTCCGGATTCGGAGGAGGCGCACGCAAGTGAGTGCCCGAAACGATCGCGCGAGGTGTGCGACGACGAGGCGCGCGGTCGAGATCGCCGAAGAGATAGTTGGTCGGCCGCCCACCGAAGCCTTGCGAAATTCGTTCGCGAATGTCCACCACCGCGCCGCGCCCTCCGGAGCAGCCTACGTCGAGGGAGTCGAGGCAGGACACCCACGCGAAGCCAAGGTCGGGCTTGGGCTGGGCGCTTCGGATCCGCGGCCGAAGCCTCACACGCAGCTGGGCAGGGCGCTCCGGACGGGCTTGGGCATCGGAGGCTGCGTCACCCTTGGGCTGGATTGGGCGCCTTCGTCGCCACCCATGCGCCGAACACAGCATTTCGGCATCGTTGCGCGCTTCGCGCGCTCAATCACCCAACGCGAGCGCGGGTCCTTCCGGCTTCGCCTCCAGGACCCATGCTCACGTTGGCTGACCGAAATGCCTCTCGTTTACGGCGGTGACCAGAGGGAGCATGAGCGCAGTGCGCGTCCTCGAAGTCGCGGGATACGAGGTTGTCGACATCAGCCGACCGCGGTGTTGGCGAATGGTTCCGCGACCACCTGGTGCTCATCCTCGTACACAACGAAGCCTATTCGAGCGAGATCGTGAATGCGCGTGATGTGCTCGTGCGCGGAGTCTCGAAACCAGCTGATGCCCGTAGCATTTCGGCGGTAGTGCGCCTTTGATGTCGTCCGGTTGAACCGAGTCGGCACGGCCAGATTTGCGGCCATCCAAGCGAGAATACGAGCCAACTCCGCGCGATCGTGGGGCGCGAGATCGCCTTGCTCCCGCAGGCGTTAGGCCGCGCTGAAGACACCATTCGGCAGGCCGGAGTCCGGATGACGCTCGGGAAGAACGAATCGGACGAAGGCCATGGCCACCTGCAGTCTATCTCACCGAACCACTGCTCAGGTCAGGGTCCACTCCAGAGCCGGTCGGTCCACCTCCAGACGCCCCTTCGTCACGAGCATCGAGAGCGCCCAGGTACAGATCGCGGGGATGCCAGTTCGACGTGTCGACTCGAGCGCGCGCGCAGCGCTCTTGCTGAGCTTCTTCGGCTCGTTGAGCCACCAGACCAACAATGAGCTTCGACAGCGCGATCGCCTACGCGCGTCGACGCCGCACGAACGCCATCAACCCCACCAAGATCCACACGCCCGTGCTCGCCGGCGTGCTCGTCGCGCAGCCGCAGCCGTTGTCCGGTGCCTTCTCGACCGGCGCCGCATCGGGGCGCACGACCGCAGCGGCATCCGCGGACACGACCATCGCTGCATCCGGCGCAGCGGCGCCCGCATCGGAGGCCACCACCGTCGCCGCGTCATCCGCGATCACGCCGGCATCGCTCGCCGGCACCGCCGGGATCGCCTCGACGCCGACCGTGCTCGATCGCGCCTCGATCTGCGTCGCGCCCGCGCCCCCCTGTGCGCCCACCGCGGTCAGGAACGCCTGGTTCACGATGGTCCGCGCGGCCGTGGTCGTCTCGACGCGCGCCCGGAAGGTCACCACCGCCTCGAGCCCCACCGCGAGCGTGCCGCCGCGGGTCGCGCTGGCCGCCGCGCCGAGGCGGAAAACAAGCTCGGAACCGGTCCACTCGGCCTCGTCGTCGCCCGTCGCATCGGTCCGCGTCGTCGCGCTGTACTCGATCGACTCGGGGACGTAGCTCAGCCCGCGCGGGAGCGGATCGCGCATCACGACGTCGATCGCATCGTCCCCGCCGGCGTTCTTCGCCACCAGCCGGTAGCGGAGCTCGTCGCCCGCGACGACGGTGCCGCCGTTGATGTCGACCACGCTCTTCTCGAGCTCGAGCCGCGGCACGATGACATCCACGCCCAGCGCGAGCAGGTGATAGACGACGCCTTCTTGCGTGCCGCAGGTGAACGTGACGTCGACGCTGGATTGCGACGGCATGAACGCGCTCGAGACGTCGAAGGTATCGAGATCCATCTCCTCGTTCACGCGAAAGGTGCTCGGCCGCCGCGCGATCGGACCGTTTACACCGGTGACCGAGCTGTTGCCGATGTTGTTGACCGGGTTCTGGGCGTTGCTCACGCGCAGCGTCCCGACCGTGATCGACTCGCCCGGAAACTGCGCGGCGCCGTCGGTCGACCAGGCCGTGAGGAGCGCGCGCGGGGCCATTCCGCTCGGCGTGCGGAAGCTCGTCAGCGGGAAGACGGTCGAGCCCTGGAAGCAGTTGAGCGCGCCGTCGTAGAGGTTCACGAGGAACGGCGGCGAGCCGTCCTCGTACGTCACGAACAGCGTCCAGCTCATGATGCGGTTGTACGAGTGCGTGGCCGGCGAGAGCAGCGCGTCGGCCACCAGGTACTCTCCGCTCGAGGTGACCAGCGACGTGACGTCGAAGCGGGCGAGGTAGCCGACGCCGAGAGAGATCGACTGGTAGCCCTCCGGCTCGATGGTCACGTACGGGGCGCCGGTGACGCCGAGCTTCACGGCGAAGGCCGCGGTCGCGGTGGGGATCCATGGGGGGCCGGTGATCGCGGCGGTCGTGTCGCTGCCGAGGCCGCTGACGTAGAGCGTCGCGCTGCGCACGATCGCGCCGGGCGGGAGGTCGAGCGTCGCCGCGGACGACATCGTCGTGGCCGGATCTGTGTCGACGTCCACCGGGATCATCATCGACGTGTTGTTGGAGCACGCGCCGGTGCCTGCGCCGGGACAGTCGATCAGCAAGTTGCCGACCGTCACGTACGCGCCCTCGACCAGCTCGGTGCGACGCAGCGTGAGCTGCGCGTGCGCCGGCGCAGCGACGGAGACGAGGAGAGCGAGCGAAGGAAGTAATTTAGCGAACACGTTCCACCCATCCCAGCACGTTGATCCAGAAGCGTCGAATGTCGGGCCCATTGCGCCACTCGGAGTCGAAGGTCACCCACTCGTCGCCCCATACGAACGCGCGTCCTTCGCCGCGCTCGACCGCGATGCCCACCGGTCCTGTGGCGAGGCTCGCGATGTACGTCGCCGTCGCGGTGCCGACGAGCGGCGTGCGGGCGACGCGGAACCCTCCGGAGAACGTCACGCGCGCCAGGCTCGACGTGGTGACGTGCGGGACGAAGTCGACGACGTCCTGGTTCAAGAGCGGGTTGATGTACTCGACGCCCAGCGGCGCGAGCAGTGATCCCGGGTTGATGAGATCGGAAGGGCCGCCGGTGTAGCCGGTGAGGCTGATCAGGCCGCCGCCGGCCTCGACCCACTCCGTGAGCAACGCGGCCTCGCCCGCGCTGTACGCGTGCGTGAGGCGATCGAGGAGCAACACGTCGTACTGCGCGAGCAAGAACGGCGTGATGCTCGCGGTCAGCGTGGTGTGGATGCGGACGACGTTCACGCCGTTGCCGGTCAGCCAGGCCACGAAGTCCGAGGATCCGAAGACGCCCGCGGTGCCGAGGATGGCGATACGCCGGCAGTCGTTGATGCCGTCCGCCGCGATGTCGATGTCGTCGACGAGGCCGTTGCAGTCGTCATCGAGCTTGTTGCAGGTCTCGGGCGTCGACACGCACGCGCCGTCTCCGCTCATCGCGTCGGGGTTCGCGGCGTCGGGGCTCATGACGGTGGCGGCGTCGGGGGTCGAGCTCGCGTCGAGCCGCGCCATCGCGTCGGGGAAGGGTGAGACGCTCGCGTCGTCGCGCGCGATGACCCGCGCGTCGGCGGCGATGCCCTGATCGACGGTCGTTCCGCAGCCACCGACCCAAAGAGCGAGGACGAGCAGCCTCTTCATGGGCGGCATATACCGTCCTAACGCTCGTCGATGGAAATATTTCAGGTCAGGCCGGGGAGGGGGCCCTGGTGGCTCGCGTGGCTGCTTCCGAAGTGCGCATCGGTCCCGCCCATGGCCTGCAAGATCGAGGTGTACAGGTTGTGGAGCGACTCGTTCGATGCGTACGTCCGCGTGTTGGGGTCGGCGACCGCCGCGGTGTTGTAGTCGATCATTCGCCCGGTGCGGAACGCGCCGCCGCCGCTGCCGGCGAGCAGGATCGGCGTGTTGTACGACATATGCGTGGCCGGATCCGAGAACTCCGAGGTGTTGAGCAGGACGCTGTTGTCGAGGATCGTGCGTCCGCCCTCCAGGAGCGCGGGATCGTCGAGGCCCTCGACGATGATGCGGACCAGGTCGGTGCGCCAGCGGCGGTTGTCGAGCATCTCCGCGATCCACGCGTCGTGCTCGTCGCTGTTCTGGCCGGTCTCGCCGACCTCGCGCGCGTAGTGACCGAGCGAGTGGCCGATGTCGTACGCCGAGTCGACCTGCAGGCCGGCGGGCGTCCAGGGCGTGAGGATGTCCGAGATCTCGAGGTTCGCGACGTTGGTGAGGCCGCAGCGGATCGCGGCGACGATGATGCGCGCGTGGAGCGGGCTGACGACTTCGGCGTTCCGCACCGCGCCCGGATCGTTGGGAGGCGTGCAGATCGGCGGGAGATCGGCGCTCTCGATCGCGCGCTCGAGGGCACGGAGGTGCTCGAGATGCGCGTCGACCACGACCCGATCGGCGGTGCTCACGCGGGCGCGGAAGCGGGCGAAGCTGCCGAGCACGCCGTCGAGGATGCTGGCGCGGCGGTGCTGCAGGCGCGTGAACGCCGGGTCCGGCGCGGGGGTCCCGGTGACGCCGGCGAAGATCGACCGAAACGCGACGCGTGGATCCGAATCGCCCGAAACATCTTCGTTCGCAGCGCGAAAGTAGGGCGTCCCGTACTGGTGGCCGCGCACCTCGAGGTGGATGCGGTTGAAGCGCACCGGCTGCGTCACCGCGAGCCGCTCGGCGATCACGTGGTCGATCGAAGGGCCGCGCGCGCTGGGATCCTCGCCGTCCTGCACGTCGGCGCAGGTCAGGACCGTGACGTTGGCGGTGCCGTGTCCGCCGGTGCCGTACTGGTGCTGGCGGATCCCTGCCTTGTTGTCGATGCTCTCGAGCAGCAGCAGCTTGCGGGTGAAGGGCACGAGCGGCTGATGGATCGGGCCGAGCACGAGCTGTTCGGTGCGCGCGCCGGCGCGCCAGTAGTCCTCGCCGTGGTGGCTATCGGTGCCGTCGTGCTTGCCGCGGGTGGTCTGGTTGCTGATCGTCCCACCGTGCGCGAACACGGTGAGGAAGCGCTTGTTCGCCGGGACGCCCTGGGCGAACGCGTGGCCGTGGGTGTACTCGAGGAGCGGGAGACCGATCGCCGCCCCGCCGATGCCCTTGAGAAATGCGCGTCGACCGCTGTGAATCAATTTCCACCTCCGATGACGATCGAGCCGAAGGCCTCGCTCGCGATGAGATCGATGATCAGGCCACGAAGGCTGCCGGTCTCCAGGAACTGCGGCGTCGTCACACGGGCGAAGCAGCCATTCAGAGGGTCGACCGGCTGACCGAACGCGGCGCTCGCCCAGCGGCGCGCGAAGCAGGCCCGCGCGGTCTGGCTGGTGCCGAGCGTCCTCGACATCTCGATCGCGTCCACCACCGGGCCGTCGGCGTCGCTGCCGCTGAGCTTGCCGCTCGAGTCGATCGCGAGGCCGGTGCCGAGCTCGAGCGCGCGATACTTGCCGATCGCGTCGTAGTGCTCGAACGCGAAGCCGGTCGGGTTGATCAGCGCGTGGCATCCGGTGCACGAGCCGCCGCTGGTGCGGGCCTCGACGTCTTGCCGCACCGTGCGCACGGCGGTCGTTCCGTTGCCGGTGTCGACCGTGCCGCCCACGACCGGGACGTCGTTCGCGTTCGGCGGCGGGTCGCCGAGGTTGTTGCAGAGCAGCTCCTCGATCACGAACACTCCGCGGCGGATCGGTGACTGCACCTTCGCGGAGCCGAACACCCCGAGGAACGCGGCGCGCGTGAGGATGCCGCCGCGCTCGCTCTCGTCGAGCTCGACCCACTTCCACTGGCTGCCGGTCGGCGCGCCGCTGGTGACGCCGTAGAGCGCGGCGAGCGGCGCGTTCATGTAGGCCCAGCGGCTGCTGAGGAGGTCCTCGAAGGTGCCGTTGTCGTCGAGCACGACGCGCTTCACGAAGGCCTCGATCTCGGTCTTCATCGCGTCCTGGAGCGCGGGCCCGTACTCGGGGAACAGCGCGGAGTCCTTCACCGCCTCCTCGAGCGCGTGGTGCAGGCGCCCGCCGTCGAGCTGGAGCCAACGCCACACGAAGCGCTCGATCGTCTGGGCGGCGCGCGGGTCGCGCAGCAGGCGATCGGCCTCGACGCGCAGGCCCGCCGGTTCGCGCAGGCGCCCGGCCGCAGCAGCGGCAAACAGAGCGTCGTCGGGCATCGTGCCCCACAAAAAGTAGCTGAGCCGCGACGCGAGGCCCCAGTCGTCGACGGCGTACGTCCCCGGCGCGCGGCTGCCGTCTCCGTCGTCGACGTAGACCGTCTGCGGCGACTGCACATGCGCGGGCACGGGCGCCGACCTCTATTGCTGGGGCGCGTCGCCCAGCTCGGCATCGGCTCGACGTCGTCAACGAACGCGCCGGTGCGCGTAGATCTCGGCGGGTGGTCGGAGATCGCGGCAGCGCAAGATCACACCTGCGCGACGCT
>Ga0105047_10009792_pt1 | contig 15738 bp, 14 predicted proteins | sample MAT04_FD_78384 | JGI IMG/M metagenome (GOLD analysis project Ga0105047, IMG submission 78384) | Freshwater microbial communities from Lake Fryxell liftoff mats and glacier meltwater in Antarctica - MAT-04 (megahit assembly) | ecosystem: Environmental > Aquatic > Freshwater > Ice > Liftoff... | reverse complement strand
CGTGTGTACGTCGGTGTCTAAGCCCTCGTCCTGAAGACAGGCCCGAATTTTTGTGATCGCTTCGTCGGCGCCCTTGTTGGTGCAGGTACCACCGCTACATAAAAAGAGGTGCCGCTTGACCTCAGTGATGTTTTTGATTGCCATACCCAATTACAGCCGCTTGACAGTCGGCACAACAAAGGTATCCCTATTTGCAACCATGTTGCAAATAGGGATAAAACTTTTATTGGAACGTGTTTTTCGGTAACTGTTATGCTGCTGGTTGGTGGCTCACGGCTTTTGCCGTTGCACAAACTGCCACAGGGCCAATGCCCGTAAACTGCTGTCAGACCGGACGTATTTCGGGCGTACCTGCCGATAGCGTTCCAGTACCTGCACGGCCTGTCGGTAGAGCGTCGAGTCGATGGCGTTGGGCGGGGTTCCTTTGGGCAGGGCGTAGGTGAAATGGCCCGCCTTGCCCGATGCCACCGGAATCTGAAAGAAATCACGCTTCACAAACTCTTTGGTCTTAGCCTGACGTTGCCCGGCTTCCACGAAGAAATCAACGGCGTGGCGCGGGTAGCCGAACAGGTAGCCGTAGCCACGCCAGCGGTCGGCGGCATTTTCGTACTCGATGGTGTGGATAATGATTTCCGGTTCGCTGGTCGGTACAAACCCCCACTGGCCAAAAAATGCCTGATTGTCAGCCACCATCCGGGCCACCCGGCTCCGGCGGTACGCGCTGATCTGCATTACCCGCTTTCCTTCGTAATCCTGCCGGAAGGGGTTGATGATGAAGCCCACATCGGGGGTTTCGAGCGCGTCGAGTACCCGTTGCCAGCGCGTGAGTTTATCGAAATAGACCTGTTTCTGTTCCGGCTTAATAGCGTCGTGTACCCCCGCCGAGTCGAGGCTGGCGATGGGCAGGCTGATGTCGCAAATCGTGCTGATGGGCTTCAGATCGGCCATGAGCGTGTAGAGGGCTTCGTTGTTAAAGCCGAGTGTCAGTAACGAATCGGCCAGTTTTTGGTCGAAATCAATGGGCTGAGTACGTCGGGTTTGTAAAGCCGGGCCACGCCTGGCCGGGGCGCAACCGATAAGCAGGAATAATAGGATTGGAAGAAGATGTTTCATTTGGTTTGTAGAGACGCATATTCGCCGGTCCCGCCGGTGCGGTCTTATCGTGCGTAAGCAATTGGCTATAAATACAGTAAATGGTAGTTAAGCGAGCCAGTCAACCGATTCCCGGCATCAGTAAACTGCCCACTGAACTGAAAATCAACCCGGTGTAATAGGTTGCCAAATCGTTTGATCCGAAAATCTCGCCCAACGCTGCCGTTGAGCAGGGCCGCGCTTGTGGTCTGAATCTGGTAATCAGGCCGGGTCAGGATGGTGGTCAGTCGGGTAGGCCGTAAGGCGTTGAATTGGGTAGCAGGTATCCAGCGAACGCCCGCCGTTGCGCCAACCTGCCAGGCTCCGCCATCAGACCGTTCCCACCGGCGCAGAACATCGTAATGCCCCGTGAGTCGCACCGCCGACCAGTTGGTTTGGGTAATTTTATCTTGATAATCAAGCGATTCAGCCAAGAGTCGTACCCCGTCTCGCCGAAACACACCCGCCGTTTGCCGCCAGCGGGTTGCGTCTATTGCTGCCGTTGCCAGCAGGTACGTTGCTCCGGTTGTGCGGAGAATCGGATCGGTGCCAATGCCATTACGAACGTCCGTCCGAAGTGCCACCCGGCTCCCGCCCGCTGCCACCGGACGCACATACGCGACCAACCCGTCGAGGGTGGTTTCAGCAAACTTGCCCCCGGCTTCGGGCGAGGCCACGCCTTCACGGATGGTTTCTCGCCGGAACTGACCGCCCACCTGCCCTAACCAGGACGGCGATTGCGCCCCTGCCGACGGGTTGGTATGGTGCAGTGTTTGTAAACGCCCCTGCCAGACGGTGCCGCTCACGAGCCGCTCGGCGGTCACGACCGGCGAACGGCTAAACGAACCGTAGCCCCGCAACCTGTAGAGCAGCGGGTAGTCAGTTGCGAAATACCCCACTTCGTTTTCTTCCTGCGTCGATTGTCCACCCGCCACTACTCCCCAACCCCAGCGCGGCCCGGCCTGATACCAGACCGATGGCAACACGCCCAACTCCCGCACCCGATAAAACGGCTTCGGATCGAGCAGCCGCGACCCCTGCCCTACGTGGTACGGCACGGTCAGCCCCAGCCGCCACCGTCCCAGCCGGGGGGAGGACAGGGCCACCCGTGCCCGGATGTGGTCGCGGGTCCAACGGGCCGCGTCCGGCTCGCCCGCCAGCGTGTCGGCCCACAGATACGGATTGCCGTTGAACGGGTCGTAGCCGTGCGAAAAGCTAATCTGCTGGTCCCGTGTTTTTTGGTACGCAAACTCGCCATAGACCAGCCAGCGGCCCACGCTCCTCAGTCCTTCGCTGCTCAGGGCATAGGCCGTTTGTTGCCGGGGTGCCTGTGGTCGCCGAAAATCGCCGGTGTTATGGGTAGCCCCCAACGTGGTGATACCGTATCCAAACGACTGCCAGTTTGGTAGTCCGGCGGCATTCTGACCCGTCAGCCAAACCGAATTTCCCAAATTGGTCAGCCCACGCTGTAGGCTATCGGCGGGTGTCGGATCATCAGTTTGAGCCGGGCCACGCTGAGCCAGTACAGAACCACCGAGTAGTAACAGCCACAGCCAGCGCATCAGTTGAAGGCTTTCGGGGTTGGTTTGGCTAATTTCTCGAAATCGGTGGTCGAGTTGTTGGCATCCTGCAATACCCGTCGCGTCCCGATGGTGCTGCTGGTTTTGCGCCGGAAACTTTGCTGATTGTAGGTATCGTCAGCAAAAACAAAGCCCGCGTCCAGCGCGGTCGGAATGCGCTTAAAACCACCGCTGTTGCCGTTTTGCAGGGCCTCGAACGCATCGATCACCAGGGCGTTCGGCACCCGGATTCGGGGCAGAATGGTGGCGGCTGCACCGGGGATAGCCACTTTATCAAGCGCGTCGAAATTATCGGTTCGGAAGATGACCAGCCCCGGTCCGAACACGGATACCAGCCAGTCGAAACCGCCCGTAAAGTACAGTCGTTCGAGGTTCGGTACATCGGGCGCGTCGGCATCGCGGCCGTCGGGCCGTTCGTTGAAAGTCTCCCAATCGGCTTTCGAGAGGTCAACGGGGCTGTTGGGGTTCAGGGCGGCTTCTTTGTGGTTTACGCCGTCCTGAGCAATAATAATGCTCTGCCCCGGTGCCAGGGGCCGCTGCCGCCCCGTACCGGGAATCCGCCAGACGCTGTTTACATACACGTTCTGTTGGAATGTTCCCTGCGTCAGGCTGCTCGAACTGAACTCAGTCGCTCTACTGGTGGGGTTAATCAGGCCCGATACGCCATAGGCATCGGCAATGCACAGCCCGGCCAGAAACACGGTATCGGTCGAGTTGTTGTAAATCTCCACGAACTGATCGGAGAAATACGTACCGCCTGCCGGGGTTCGGGAGCCGACATAATAAACTTCTTTGATCACGAGGTTACCCAGTGCCGAGCCGCTCAGCCGCAGGTCGATGATGCGGGCGCTGGGCGTTTCCATAATCACGACGTTGTTCTGTACCGCATTTAACTCGACCCGCTGGCGGATACCCGTCAGCGTACCGGCTTCGGCATCGGTTAGCGAACGGCTGGCCGAGAGGTTATACGTACCCGGCAGCACGCCCTGAAACACGGCCTGCCCCGACGCATCGGCAACGGCGGTGGTACTGGTGGCATCGGCGGTGTTGGTCAGCATGACCCGCGTGCCGGTGGCGTTGGGCTGGTTGTAGGTGGCCGGATAAAGGGCGTTAACGTTGAGCGTAACGGTCGGAATCGGATCGTCCTGTTTGCAGGACCAGAACGCGCCAACCGTAAAAAGCAGCATGATGAACCGGGTTGCGTATGTCATTGTATTTTTCATAAAAAATTGATTTGAAATAGATTAACTTAAAAACTCAGGTTGATTTCGGCTCCAAAAAACAGCGGCTCATTCCGCCGGATGTACTGCCCGCTCTGGGGATTGAATGTCAGCGGGCGGTTGCCGGTAACGTTGTTGGCGTAGAAAGAAAAGCCGTAGCCTTTGGCCCATTCTTTGGTCACACGCAGGTTTATCAGGTGCAGCGGGGGCGGCTCAAACGGTATCTCCTGGCGGGTGTTAATTACCCGGCGCAAATCGGTAAACTCCGCCGATGCACCCTGTTCCGGGGACAACAAAACTGTTTCGCCCCGGCGGTTCACGTACCCAACCGGGTTGGGGTTGAGCGGTTCGCTTTGGTTGGTGTTGGTCCAGATAGTTTGCCACAGGGCCGAGACCACAAACCCCAGTTTAGGAATCCGGTGGATAAGCCGGAAGCTGGTATTGAACCGGGCCGCACTCCGATTAGCCGCACTCTGGTAAATGGCTATTCGCTTCGGAACGGTCTGGGTTGTGTAGGCCCGGTCCGCATCCACAATAATCCCATCATCCACGCTGCCGGACCGGATATAGGCTCCGTTTAGCTGAAACCGGGTGCGTAAGCTGGCCCATTCGGGAGTCAGCAGCGAAAACTCAATGCCCCGATTATCGTAACGTCGGTTGGCCACGGGTATGTCGTAGCCGACAAACACGGTGTCGTAGCGGGTCGGCTGTTCACTCAAAACGGGCGGTTTGCCCGCTGGTTTGGCGGCAATGTCGTAGCGGGCCAGGGCGTAGGGCTGCACAAGCCGGTTGGTGCCAAACGCGCCCGTTGTGGTTTCCCAAAACAGCGACGCTGACCCGTCGAACCCGCCCCGTTGCCCGTCGATGCCGATTTCAGCCTTACGGCTCTGGTAGGGCCGAATGCCGGCGTTGACGGGGTCAATCACCCGCGTGGTCATTAGCAAGAGCCGTTCGGCGGGGTTGTTGGCGAAGTAGTTGACGTTGACCAGATCGAAAAAGCGCGGCCCCGGATACAGCACGTCGAGGGTCGGTGCCTTGCCCGTTACGCCCACGCCTGCCCGCACAAAAACGCCCGGCAGGGTTTCAAGGGCCACATTAAGCCGGGGCGCAGGCACCAGGCCAAGCCGACTGCTGAACGGCCCGTCTGGCTGTACATTATCGAGCCGGAACCCGGCCTGAATAATATATGCGCGAGTGCCAAGTTGCCCCGTCAGCTTGTTTTCGACGTAATACGATAGCTGTTGCAGGGCTGGGATACTGCTGTACGGTCGGGGTCGTTCGCCCACGCCGTAGTTCTGCCGGGGCGGGCGCGTCGGGTCGAACTGTCGCCCCTCGCCGAGGTTTACGTCCAACCGATACTCCACACCCGCGCTGATGGCTTGCGTGATGCCCAGTGGCCCATCGCCCCGAATGAGCCAGTTGGCTTCTACGTTGGCGTAGCCGTTCAGCGGGCGACCGTCCACCGTCAGGCGGCTGAGGTACTCGCTTTCGCCATACCGACCAATCAATATCGAATCGGTCAGGGCCGTTGAGAGCGGGAACAAATCGCGGGTAATCAGTTCCTGGGTGTATGCCTGCTGGTTGGCGTAGGTCAGCGCGGCCACGTACCGGAGACTGTTCAACCCCGCCCGGCCCGGTCGCCAGCGGCCTTCGGTGCTGAGCTTGCCGCCAACGTCGCGGGCAAACCGCTTTCGTTGGGTGCGGCTGTCGCTGGGGTCTATTTTCTGATCGTCCAGTGTTCGGAAGCCCGATAGAATAGACGTGGCAGTGAACCGTTGGCCCTGACGTTTCCACGCCACTTGTCCGCTCAGCCGGGTGTAGGTGTTGGCCCGGTCGCGGGGGTCGTCTTCGGCTCGTAGCAAATCTGCGCTGACATTCAGCGTGTTGACCTTGCTTTTCCCGATATGAAACCCACTGACGTAGGCTGCCTGGGCCAGCGTGGGGTTGAGTCGCACGCGCATTTCTGGCCGCACCACGCCAATGCGCGAAGTGACGATGACCAGTCCCGACGTCAGATCGCCGTAGCGGGCCGAAGGAATACCGCGTATCACCTCCACCGATTCGATATTGTCGGCCCCAATTTGTCGAAGGTCAATGCCCCGCCCGGCGACGCTCGAAAACACCGGCAAACTCCCCGGCGACGAGTTCAGGATGGTCTGGGCCGTTTGCAGATTGGCGTTGTTGGACAGCGGCACACCGTCCTGCACGATGGCCGTGCCGAGCGCGTTGGCCCGGAGTGCGTCGGCTCCCGTTGGCACCTGCCGGAGTGTCACCTGCTGAGCCACGCCGAGGTTGGGGTTGGTGGCCAATTGCCCCGGCACGAGTTGCAGCACGTCGGCCAGGCTGGTGGGCTGTACGTGAATCAGAGCCGATTTATCAATCACCGACGACGAACCGATCCGTTGCTCCTTCGCCACCACCACGACTTCATTCAACCCGAACGAACGGTCTTCGAGCAGCACCGTGAGCGTGGTGTCGCGGGTGGGTCGGAGGGGGAGGATTACAGGCTGTTTGCCCAGCAGTGACACGGAGATGGTGTGCGACCGATTTGGTAACACCGATACCAAAAAATGCCCCTGTCCGTCGCTATACGTTGCTTCGCCGGTAGGTTGCAATTGCACCACCGCCCCGGCCAGCGGCTGTTGTGTGAGTGCGTCACGTACCTGCCCCGATACCTTTACCCACTGACCCACAGCCGTTGAGGGAAGAAGACTCCCTGCCATGAACCAGAAAAGTGGGTAGTATTTTTTCATCTGGCCGCAAATATACCATCACAAATGCAACAGCGTTGCATTTGTGATGGTATATTTGCCCAACAGCAAACCACCCTTTTCCTCGTTACCGCATGAAATCGTACCTATTCCTACTATTGATGTTGGCAACAACCTTGCCGGGGGGGCAGTTGACCACTTGCCGGGCGAACCCGAACGACTGACCTGGGCGCGACTGCATGATGTACAGTTCAAAAAAAAATGGTATCCCCAGGAAAATCTGGTGGCCCTCTATCCCACGTTTGGCCCTGGCGTGAAAGCTTTGAACGGCAAAGCCATTGCCATTCAGGGGTACGTGATTCCGATCGATCTTGAAAGCGGTCTATATGTGGTGTCGGAGTTTCCGATGGCGGCCTGTTTTTTCTGCGGTGCCGCCGGGGCAGAGTCGCTGATTATGCTCAAGTTCAAGCGATTGCCCCGGCAGTTTCGTACCGACGAACGGCGGTCATTTTCAGGAACGCTGCGGCTCAACCGCACCGGCGGACCGACCGACAACATCTACGAGCTGAACTACATTCTGGAGGGTGCCGAACTCCTGCCTGACCGCTAACCTATATGGACACCATTGCTGAACAACTGCGGGCCAAAGGCGTTCGGCCTACGCCCATTCGTATCACAGTGCTGCATCTGCTCACGCAGTCCCCGCGGGCTTACACCCACGCCGACCTGGAGCGGACTTTCGAACACGCGCTGGATCGGGTCAGTCTTTACAGTTGTCTGTTCACCCTCCTCGAAGCCGGACTGATTCAGAAACTCATCGACTCGAAGGGTGCTTGCTCGTATTTCTACGAAGCCGTTCAATCCGCAGGCAATCAGCCCCATTTCAAGTGTTCACAATGCGAAACCGTCGTGTCGCTGCCCGAACTACCCGAAGCCTATATGAACGCCGTGCGTACGTACCGGATCAATACCATTCAGGTACTCGCCGAGGGTACCTGCGATAACTGCCAGCCGAAATCACCTGCGACATGAATAAACACATACCCAAAGATGTAACCCTGCTGACGGGGTTTCTGGGGTCGGGCAAAACCACCCTGCTCAACACCCTGATGGCCCACCGGCCCCAAACCCGCTTTGCCCTCATCGAGAACGAATACGGCCAGGAAAACATCGACGGGCAGTTGGTGGTGCGCCCCGACGTGGACATCACCGAACTGAGCAACGGCTGTTTGTGCTGCTCGCTCAATAACGAACTCCTCGACGTGCTGGAAGCTCTCTGCGACCGGCGCGATAACTTCGACGAACTCATCATCGAAACCACCGGCATTGCCGACCCGGCCAACGTAGCCGTGCCGTTTCTGATGCTGCCGATGGTGCAGCGCGAGTTTACCCTCAAACGGGTCATTTGCCTGGTCGATGCCGAACTGATTGAAGACCAGTTGCGCGATACGGAAGAAGCCATTCAGCAGGTTTCGTTTGCCGACTGCATCCTCATCAATAAAACTGACCGGGTTTCGGTGGCGTATATCGACCGGCTCGCCGAAACGCTGCGGGGCCTGAACCCCTTTGCTACGGTACTGATTGGCAACCGGGACAGTTACCCGGTTGCCGAACTGATGGCCGTGGAACGCAGCGACACCCAAGCTCCCAAACCCGCATCGCTGACGCTTACCCGAAAGAAGACCGGAGAAAGCCACCTTCACGAGCACACGCATACGCACGACCATCCCCACGCTGAAAAACCGATCAATCGGCTGGGTACGCTGCCCCACCGCCATCACCACCATGAACACAGCGATATTGTGTCGCTCAGCTTTCGGTTCGAAGAATCCTTCGACCTCACGAGTCTGTACCACCGGCTGTTGTCGCTGCTGTTGTTCAGCCGGGCCGCCGTTGCGGGGAAGGACATCTACCGCGTAAAAGGCATTGTTTATGATGCCAGCCGGAACGAACGCTGGATTGTGCAGTCGGTCAGCAAAACCCTGACCCTGACCGAAGGCGCATCCTGGGCCGACGATGAAGACCGCATTACCCGCATTGTGTTCATTGGCAAGCTGTTGAAACCGGCGGGGTTCGAGAAGATGCTCCGGCATTGTCTGACCAAAGAACCCGTCTGGAACATTACCAACTCGGCCACGCTGCTGGCTACGCCGACGTTATGAAATCAATCTTTTTACTGCTGACGCTGTTGACGGTTGCTGGTTTGTCTTATGCACAATCACCCCAAGCGGGGTCGCTGACGGGTATCGTAACGGCCAACGGGCAACCCGTTTCGTTTGCGACGGTGGCCCTGGCCAAAACCAAATTTGGGGCCGTTGCCGACTCGGCGGGCCGTTTCTCGCTGTCGGGCATCCCCGCAGGACGCTACGAATTGCTGGCTTCGGCGGTGGGGTATCTAACTCAGAAACAGCCCATCACGGTGCAGGCCGGGAAGCCACTCGATCTGATTATCAGCCTGCCCTCGGCCCAGAATTTCCTGAATGAGGTAGTCGTGTCGGGTACGCTCAAAGAAGCGTCGAAATCGGAAAGCCCGGTGGCGGTGGATATTATCACGCCCAAATTTCTGTTTAAAAACCCCACACCGAGCATTTTCGAGGGGCTTTCTTACGTTAACGGCGTTCGTCCCCAGCTCAACTGCAACGTGTGTAACACGGGCGACATTCAGATCAACGGGCTGGAAGGCCCCTACACGATGGTGCTTATCGACGGCGTGCCGATTGTGAGTGGTCTCTCGACGGTGTATGGCCTGACGGGCATTCCCAACAGCCTGATCGAGCGGATCGAAATCGTGAAAGGCCCGGCTTCCACGCTCTACGGCTCCGAGGCAGTGGGCGGCCTGATTAACATCATTACCAAAAACCCCGCAAAAGCCCCCGTGTTTGCTGCCGATGCGTTTGGCACGAGCTACGGCGAGCTGAACGTTGATGTGGGGGCCAAATTCACGGTGGGTCAGAAGGCTACGTCGCTGTTGGGCGTGAACTACTTCAACTACCAGAACCCGGTCGATAAAAACGGCGATGGCTTCACCGACCTGACCCTGCAACACCGCGTTTCGGTGTTTAACAAGTGGCAGTTTGTTCGCAAAGAAAACCGACTGGCCACGATTGCCGCCCGCTATTACTACGAAGACCGCTGGGGGGGCGACGTGCGCTGGACCCGCGCCGACCGGGGGGGTGACGATCGCTACGGCGAGAGCATTTTTACCAAACGATGGGAAGTGATTGGGGCCTACCAGTTGCCCGTGCCGGGGAAAGTGACCCTGCAATACTCCTTCAATGACCATAACCAGAACTCTTATTACGGCACCACGCCCTACTTTGCCGACCAGAAAATTGCCTTTGCCCAACTGCTGTGGGACAAAACCGCCGGGCGGCACAGCCTGCTGGTTGGTACGCCCTTCCGCTACACCTACTACGACGACAACACGCCCGCTACCGGCACCCCCGAAGGCCGCAACCGCCCCAGCCAAACGTACCTGCCCGGTGTGTTTGTGCAGGACGAAATCAGTGTAGGACGCGATAAACTCCTGCTCGGCGCACGCTACGACTACAATTCGATCCACGGCAACATCTTTACGCCCCGCATTGCCTACAAAATGACCCTCAACCAGACCGACGTGCTGCGGCTCAATATCGGGAAAGGATTCCGGGTGGCCAACGTCTTTACCGAAGACCACGCAGCCCTGACCGGCGCGCGCGAACTGGTGATCCGGGAAGCCCTCAAACCCGAACAAAGCTGGAACGCCAACCTGAATCTGGTCAGGAAATTCGTGACTGGCAACTCATTCATCGGGCTGGATGCGTCGGCGTTTTATACCCACTTCACCAACCGGATTCTGCCCGATTACGACACCGACCCCAACCAGATTATTTACGACAACCTGGCCGGTTACTCCGTCTCGCGTGGGGTAAGTCTGAACCTCGATGTCAATTTTGCCAGTTCGTTGAAAATCATTGCCGGGGGTACCTTCGTCGATAATTATTACGTAGAAAACGGCCTGAAAACCCGCCAGATTCTGGCCGAACGGGTGTCGGGCGTAGCTACGGTTACGTATGAGTTTGCGCGGGCGGGCCTGACCGTCGATTACACCGCCAACGTCTATGGCCCCATGCGGCTGCCGCTGTTGAGCGAACTGGACCCCCGCCCCGAATACTCGCCCGTCTGGTCGATTCAGAACATCCAGCTTACCAAACGGTTTGCCAGCGGCCTGGAACTGTACGGGGGCGTAAAAAACCTGCTCAACTTCCGCCCCCCGGCCAACGCCATTGCCCGCCCGTTCGACCCCTTCGATAAGAGCGTGCAGTTTGGTGCCGACGGGCAGGTACTGGCCACGCCCGACAATCCCTACCGCCTGACCTTTGACCCCAGCTACGTTTACGCGCCCAACCAAACCATCCGGGGCTTTCTGGGGCTGCGCTACACCCTGAAATGAACCCTTTTTTTGATTGCCCATGCGTGTCTGGTTTACTGGCATTGATTTATGCCTGCTGACGGGCCTGGCCTGTCAGCCTAAAAAGAAGTCCGACGCACCCACCGGGATGCGAACGCCGGTGGCGGGCTGGGGTCTGACTCACCGCGATACGACGCTTATCATGAGCGACGGTTCCCGCAATCTATACCTGTACACGCCCGACCTGAAGCGCGTGGGGGAGCTGTCGGTTTACGATGACAAAGGCCCGGTACCAATCTCAACGAACTCGAACACGTGAACGGGTACGTGTTTGCCAACATCTGGCAAACCAACCGCATCGCCCAGATCGAACTGGCAACGGGCCGGGTGGTGGCGTACCTGAACATGGCGCGTGTAGTACCGCCGGGCATCGACACGAAAGAAAACGTACTGAACGGCATTGCCTGCGAGCCAACCGAAAACACCCTGTACGTGACGGGTAAAAACTGGCCAACGCTGGTAAAAATCGGGCTGGACAGCAAAAACCAGGAAAGCGGGTTCTGTAAGTTTCTCCGTTCCTGTTCAGCACCGCATTAGATTAGAGCGTCCTGATGACTACGCCCCCTTTTCGGCTGTCCACCTCATTCGAGGTTTTACGTGAGGGTTTAGAGTTTAGTTCAGCCTGAACCAACCCACGGCAAACACGACTCCCGCTACCAGCAGCAATTTCAACAAGCCCCCGCTTATGGAAAAACCGGGAGCCGATGACTGAAACGACCAGGCCGGAAACTGCGCGTAATCGGCTGGAGTAAGTAGTTCGTTTTTAAAGACTTTAGGCAGAAAGAAGCCATTCCAGCGACTATGAAAATCCTGAATCTGCCGCAGGTAATCGCGGTGGGCCGCTGCCGACGTACCTGCCAGACCATTGAACAAATCGAGCGTGTTCACGGCGGGCAACAGCCAGTTCAGGCGCGATACAGTGGCTTCGCGGTTGGCAACGGCGGTCTCGTACTGGTCAACGAGTGGGGCCAGCGTCTGGTCAACGGCTTCGTTGCGGGCGTAGTAAGCCCGGAGGTCCGGGTTCCGTTTGGCGGTGTCTTTCGGAAAGTAAAAAGCGGGGTGACGGGCGTAGTACGGTTTCAATACCACCGAATCGGGTTGTTCGGAACTGTATTCGTCGCGTACCAGATTCTCGAATGTGCTGCGGTCGGTGGGCTGGCTCACCGTCAGCCATTGCTGCATCAGCGCGGGCAACACCAGCACCAGCACCAGCCAGCACCCCAGCAGCGTGAGGGCGTTGACCGCCGAGCTTTTCTGGAACGACACCACCGTAAAAATGACCGCGCCCCAAAACAACCCATACACCACCGAAACGGCCAGATAACGAAGCACCAGCCCTGAACTTTCGGCCAGATCAATACCCAGAACCGGTATGGTCAGCAGCGTAATCAGTACCAGAAAACTTAGCAGCAGCCCCAGCCGAAGGGTCAGTTTAGCCAGCACCACCTGCCGCAGTGTAATGGGTTGCGACAGCAGCAGCGAATACGTTCCCTGCTCATTCTCCGACGATAAGAGGTTGTATGACAAGACAATCAGAAAGAGCGGCAACAGAAAAATTACCACAAACGCCCAGTCGAAATGGCCAACCGACAGTTTTTGAGGGTTGGCAATCTCCTGCTGAAAAATCTGCCGGAAAATGGCCCGTCCCCACACGTCCTGGTAGTACGGAAACAAATCGCGCATACCGAGCGAGAGCGGAGCCAGGGCCGACGGTTCGTGCAGGGCGTAGCGGTAGCCTTCGGGTACGTTCACCTCGAAGGCACTGGTGGCGGTGGCCCATTTTTGGCGGTTAGCGGCAACGGTGGTATCGAGTCTGGCCCAGGCCGCGAGCGAATCGAGCCGGGCGCGTTCATCCTGCCGCAGGGTGGCTATCGTTTCCTGTTGCCGACTGATAAACGTTTTGCCGTAAATCAGGGCGTAAAGACCCGATGCGAAGGCCAGCAGGCCCAGAATTTTCAACGCCCGGCCCCGCGTCAGGATGCGCCAGTCGTTTTTCAGAATCAATAAAAAGGGATGCATAGTGAGGTTCGGGCGTTAGAAGTTTCTTAAACAAGGTCAATCGTTTTCAGGCCGCGCTGAACGCTCCAGACCAGCAGCCCACCAAAGAGCAGCAACGCCAGCACCGACAGCCCGTGCCGCCCCAACGCCCAGCCTACCGACGGCAGCTGGTACTGAAAATCGGGCGTTTTAGCCCAGAAATCGCGGCTAACAGTCTTGTCCCAGTCGCCGGTTTTGGAGAACGTTTTCATCTCGTTGTTGAGCCGCTCCACCAGCCCAAACCGGTAGGCTTCAGCTTCGGCTTTGAAGTCCAGAAAATGGTCATAATCAGACCCCGACAGGCCCATCGAGAGGTCGCGCACGGCCAGATAGGGGTTTAAAAATCCCGCTGCGGTGGCCAGACTGTTCTGCTTTTGAAACTGGTTCTGGAGTTCGCCAAAGTGCTTCTGATAGACCAGGCTCGTGTATTTTTCGCCTTCCTGCATCACAATCCCGTCGAAGTTGACGGGCAGTTGCGATACCGAATCCACGCCATACTGCGCCAGGATTTTCTTTTCCAATTCTTTAGCGCGGGCATCGGAGGGGTTATGCCCGTCAATACCTTTCTCTACGTCTTCGTGCAGTTCGTGCTGAAAGGTATAGTTGGAGGGGACTTTGAACAGGCTCTCGCCGAGGTTGGCGGTGGCTTTGGGCAGCACCACGCAGGCCACAATCCAGATGCCCAGCAGCGTGAGCAAACTGGCCCGCGACGATCCGGCCCTTGCCGACACAAATACGCTGCCGATGATGAACAGCCCGAAATAAATCACGTACAGCCCCACAAACAGCCCCAGCCGCAGCAGGGTGTCGGTGGTGGGGTCAAAGCCCGTTTGGGCAAACAGCAGCGTACCGGCCAGCAACAACGCCGGCACGACCACCAGCCCGATTACCCGCGCAAACCCGGATACCTTACCCCAGAAAATAGTCGGCACCGACGCGCCCTGACTCAGCAGAATTTTCAGCGTATTCTCCTCCCGTTCCTGCGTAAAGGCGTTGAAACACAGGAAAATAATGAGCAGCGGAATAAGCAGTTGCAGCACAAATGCAACGGTCATCTCCCCAAACCGAATCAGCGACGTAGCGTCTTCGGCCTGACTGAACTTGGCATCGTTCTGGCGGTGTCCTTCCAGATACACGCTCGACCCGGTGTAGGTATCGAGGCCGAAATCCAGAAAGCTCAGGTCTGATTTGGGCCGGAACGCAAACGTACCGTAGTGAGCCGCTGAGTGAGGGTTCTTCTCGGGTTGCCCCAGCCAGGCCGCCCGCGCCGACTCGCTGGCCCGCGCCCGTTTGTCGGCCAGCGTCTGGTAGTTGCGAAATCCCGTCCAGGTGGCCACCAGCAGCAGGAGCAGCACCAGCACACCCGCCACCACAAACCGCCGGTCGCGGAGGGTAGCGGTAAATTCTTTGTTGGCAATGAGGTTCTTCATAAATTTGATTAGTTATGCAGTAAATAGAAAATACAGATGAATACAATCAGCATTCCCGTCAGCCAGGGATTAGTCGAGCGTTTTCGGCAACTTCCCACCCAAAAACAAAAACTGCTGAAAGCAAAAGTCGCTACATTGCTGGAGCAGGAACTTGCGCCTTCGGGCGCTACTGACATGAACCTGACCGACTTTCAGGAAGCGATGAACATGAGCAACGACGATATGGTACTTACCTTCGGAGAGGTTTACCTTAACCAGCGAAGTTGGGTATCCACGCATGAATAATCTGGTTTACGTGTTGGATACGAATACAATTATCAGTGCCATTTTCTGGACCGACTCCATCCCCGCTTTAGCCCTCAAAAAAGCCCAGAACGGCCAAATAATAACCTCACAGCCCATTGTCGATGAGTGGCGTGAGGTGCTTCACCGCCCCAAATTCGACAAGCTAAAATCGCTTGAGCACCGATTGGCCGACCTCAACAATATTATCGCTATCTGCCACATTATCCCCGTCACTGTTTCCATTACGGCCTGCCGCGACCCTAAAGACGATATGTTTCTGGCGGTTGCCAAGGAAGCCAACGCTACGCTCATTGTTTCAGGCGACAAGGATTTACTCGACCTGAATCCCTTCGAGGGTATCCCCATCATTACGGCCCGTGCGTTTGTCGAACGTGGTGATGGCTAAACCGTTTGCAGGTAAATAGCTTCGAGTTCGTTGGCGGTCAAATTGGTGGTTGGCATGGTTTCGACCAGTTGGCCCGCCCGCATGATGCCGATGCGCGTACCCACTTCTTTGGCCCGGAAAATGTCGTGCGTCGCCATCAGAATGGCCGTACCCGACTGGCCCAGATTCAACAGCAGGTCCGTAAATTCGTTGGCGGCTTTGGGGTCAAGGCCGCTCGTGGGTTCGTCCAGCAGCAGGGCTTTGGCTTGTTTGGCCAGCGCAATGGCAATGCCCACTTTCTGCCGCATCCCCTTCGAGTAGGTGCCCACCCGGTTGGCATGGGCTTCGGGTTGCAGCCCGGCGCGGGTCAGCAGGGCGTGCAGTTCGTCGGGGGCGTGCCGAAATCCGGCCAGCGAGGCAAAGAAATCGAGGTTTTCCAGGCCCGTCAGGTTGGGGTAGAGCATGACCGTTTCGGGCAGGTAAGCCAGAAATTTCTTGGTCTCCTGCGG
>Ga0105047_10009790_pt1 | contig 15739 bp, 13 predicted proteins | sample MAT04_FD_78384 | JGI IMG/M metagenome (GOLD analysis project Ga0105047, IMG submission 78384) | Freshwater microbial communities from Lake Fryxell liftoff mats and glacier meltwater in Antarctica - MAT-04 (megahit assembly) | ecosystem: Environmental > Aquatic > Freshwater > Ice > Liftoff... | reverse complement strand
GGGGCTGTTTGTGGTGTTGAACGATGGTCGCGAGGCGAGTGGCTTCTTTGACTGGACGCGCCCGCAGCAACGATCCGTTTTCGTCAAGTTTACGCGGCAGTTCGGGACCAGCGGTTGAGGGCGAATGATGGCGTCGATTCGCGAATTGCATGGCAATGCGAACAACAGTGGCACGTACGTCGAGAACTGGCTGACGGAGTTGCGCGGAGAGGTTAAGAGGTAGGCACTTCCAGCCACCGCGCCAGAAACCCCGATACATTCGCCACTGCGAACGAAATTCCGCTAAGGTTTCGCTCGCGCGGTACACCGGGAATTGGTCGCGGGTATATCGATGCGCCAACCGGTGACAGATCAAATGGCCCCGCGAGTTCGGCAACCAGTTCTTCTCGCGCAATGTCGTCGCGCCCGACAACACCAATCGCACCAGCGAGCGATCCCGGCAACCAACGTACTGCGTCGGATTCGTACGCGGACACAACGCGCGTGCCACGCATCGCGGCATAAGATACCGCCGCCTGAAGCAGGGCTGCGTGCTCTGCGTTCGCTGTGCCCAGCGACAGGTTCACAATCTGACACTCGTGATCTGCCGCCCAGTGAATGGCCTCCGCCAGCGTGCGTGCATCGGTTGTGAGCGCACGATCAAACACTTTGACCGGCACCAGTATCGCGACGGGTGCTTTCTCGCGGATCGCCGCAGCCACGGCCGTCCCATGACCAATTCGATCGAGTGTATCGCCTACCGAATGCACGAGTGACACGCCGACCGCAACCTCACCCACATGCGAATGTCCTTCTGCAATTCCGCTGTCCACCACCGCAACGCGCACGCCTCGCCCCGTTCTCGCGGCGAATAGCGCGTGATCGAGCTTGAGCCGAGTGACACTCATCAATGAAACTCAACCGCCAACGGCGAACAGTTCAGCAAACGCGCCGTCACGCGTCATCAATTCCGCCGGTGTCCCGTCATCCGCAATCTTGCCGTCGGCCAAGCGGATGACGCGATCGGCGCGTTGTGCCAATGTCAACCGATGCGTAATCACGATGGTCGTGCGTCCGCGCATTACTGCTTCATAGCCTGAAACCACCTGCGCCTCAGTGGCCGGATCGAGCGCGCCCGTTGCCTCATCGAGTACGAGCACTGCGGGATCGGCGAGGAATGCGCGCGCGATGGCCAGTCGTTGCCGCTCGCCCGCAGACATGGCGCGCCCACGTTCACCAACAATCGTGTTCAGTCCTTCCGGCAAACGCGTCACGAGATCGGCCAGTCCACTCGCGCGTACTGCTTCCAGCACGTCGGCCTGCTCGGCATCGGGTCGCGCAAAGCGAATGTTCGCTTCCATCGTCGTGTTGAACACAAACGGATCCTGATCAACCACAAGCACGTGGCGTCGGACGTCGGCGATCTTGAGGGATTTCAAATCATGACCATCGAGCGATACGGAACCCTGCTCCGGATCCATGTGTCTGGCCAACAGATCGGCAATGGTGCTCTTGCCAACGCCGCTCGGGCCGACAATAGCGATGTGTTCGCCAGGCTGCACAGTGAGGCTCACGTTGTCGAGCACCGGCGTTTTGCGATCAAACGAAAACGTGACATTCCGGAACGTCAGCGCGCCGCGCGCCGATGAAAGCGTCGTCGAATCGGGTGCCTCGACCACCTCGATTTTCGCGTCGAGAATTTCGTGTACGCGCCGCAACGAGACGCGTGCGGTGGCCACGCTGGCGTACAACCCCATCAAAGCCTGTATGGGACCGAGCAGTCTCACTTGATACGCCATGAATGCTACCAGCGTGCCCACCGTGATCGCTCCGCTGATGACACGCCAGCCACCGACAAGAAAAACTGCACCGGTGCCAAGCGACAACAGCAACCCGGGTAGCCCACCAGCAAAGTACGTGAGCCTGCGCATCGCCATCAGTGAACGTACAAAGCTGTCATTGCGAACCCGGAATCGCACCACCTCGCGTTCCTGCGCATTCATTCCCACTACCAGCTTCATGGCCAGCAGCGTGTCGATAAGAAACGTGCCGATTCCCGCACTTTCCTCGCGCAGGATCGTGATTGACGCTTCGAGTTTGCGACGATACTTCACAAGCGCCCACAACGCCGCCGGTAACAATGCAAGACTGGTGCCGAACAACAGCGGATCAAGCAACACCAGAATCACCACAGTACCAATCAGAAACAGAACGCTGCTCACCCAGGCCAACGCCACATCGGTGGCAACTCGCTGAATCTCACCAATGTCGTTGTTGAGCCGAGAGACAATCTGGCCCAGCGGCATGTGCGCGTAAAAACGCGGCGGCAGAGCCTGCAGATGTCGAAAGAGCGCCAGCCGCATGTCGAACAGTATGTCGGCCGATACTTTGGTGTAGCGGAGCCCGCTGAACACGTTCAGTGCAAAGCTGGCCAACGTGATGCCGAAGAACTGCACGACAATTCGCGTCAACACGGCGCTGTCTCGTCCCACCAGTGCGCGGTCGATGAACGCGCGGAACAGATAGGGAAGGAAGAGCGCGAGGGCAGTACTCACCAACGACAGCACGAGCACCAGCACCAGTCGTCGCCAATGCGGCGCGACATACCCGAGAGCGTGCCGCACGTCGGAAGGAATCCGACGCCCGAGCATGCGCGACCACACGCTGGTCACGGCCCGCTCAGCGACCGGCGCCAGGTGCCTTGGTGGGAATGAGCACCATCTGCGTCATGTCGGCGTCGAAGGTGGCAGTACGCACCTTCTTGAAGGTTGTCGCATCGTACACGTCGATCGTATTCCCTGCGACATGCACATACAGATACGCGCCGTTGGAACTCACTGTGAGACCCATGCGCGAGCGCCCCTGGAATTCCGTCTTTCCCACTACGCGGCGATTTTCGAGATCGAACGTCCAGAACTGGTAGTTGCCAACTTCCGAGTGAATGCCGTACGCCTTGGTTCGATCGGGTGTGAGTCGAAAACTGGTGGCAACGCTGGGGCCAAGGGTGTAGTAGTCCACCGTACGATTTCCCAGGTCAACGCGAGCGACGCCCATTAACGATCGGCGATTCACCGGATCTGACATGCGAAACAGTCCGGTATAGAAACCAGGATCGTCATACAAGTCTTGTCCGAACCCCGCGTTGATGCGTCCCATTCCCTCTTCGTAGAAACTTTGCGAGAGGTCCCACCGGTCCACCTGTTTCAGCGTCAGCGCGTCATACACCAACACGTCGTCGGCAGTAAAGAAGTACATCAAGTCGCCCGACGGCGAGAAGATGATCTGCGCGTTATCGCGCTCCTCGTCTCTGGGCCAGGCGATCGTATCGGTTACTGCGCGTTTGGCCAGGTCATACCGCAACAACATCGGTTTTGAAATTTCATACCGGTCGGAAAGCTTGGTGAACTTCTTCACCAGCATGATCGCAAACCGTTCTTTGGGGTCGACGTTGATACCGTCGATTTGTACCGTCGTGGTACCGCTATTGAGTGTGAACTTTCCGGTCGTCTTGCGGCTCGCAATGTCCACGATCTCCACCCAATCGCTGCGGGGATTGCTCACGTAGAAATGCGTGCGATTGGTGGAGAGCGTGAGTCTTGTAGGAATGCCGATGGACATCGTAATGGAGTCGCGCACCGTCAACGTCGCCTCGTCAATCACGAGGATCTTGTTGGCGTATGTGCCCATGTAGATCGATCCCGACGGCGCTCGGACCGGACCGGGTTTCGCCGACGCTGATTTCGCCGACGTCGGTTGCGCTGCCGCCGGTTGCGACGACAACACACCCGGCCTCACGCACATCGCGCCTATCAGGAATGCGCTGGCTAACGCGCCCGCTCGCGCGCCGAACCGGTTTCGTGTCGAACTCATGGGAAGATGAGGTCGATCTTGCGCCAATCCTTTTGCGCCGCCGCGCACTTGGAAACCCAGTCGGGCGCGTGATTGTACAAATCGGGCACATGCGCCGGCCAGAAACAGGTGATGTGACAATCGTACAGGTCGCGCTCGACCGGCTGGCACAGTCCCGCCGTGCCGCCGCTGGAATCGACTTCCCAACCCGGCGAGAACACAAACGAGCACCCCAGCGGAATATTGGGGCCGGTTGGATTCTGCAACGCCACCACGTCCTGCGGACCGAGCGTTTGCTCGTCCACGCGCCGAGCTTTCTGGTTCACTGCTTTCAGTCGAGCCATAAACGATCCTCAGTCAAACTGCTGAAGGAACTCGGGGCGACGTTCGGCGATCGTCGCATACACTTCGAGACAGGTGTTCGTCCAACTACGAATCCACTCGCAGTAATGCAAGTTGGCCTGCTGCGTGTCGCCATATCGCGTGTGCGCTTCGTGATAACATCCGCCAGCACACAGCGGTCGGGCCCAGCACGTACTGCAATCGGTCTTGTTTTCAATGTGGTGACGCGCCAGGTAGTCGTCCTGCAGCGCGCGATCGACACCGCCGGTGACCGTGCCCAATTTGTGCGAGTCCGAACCCGCGAACCGGTGACACAACGCCACATCGCCATCGGTGGCCACACCCATCAGCCCCATGCCCGCGCCGCACGGATGTGACTTGCTGAGGCCCTTGTGTATCTCTTCCAGCGTGTCGCGCACATTGGAAAACCGGTGCCGCTTGCCTGCCAGGGCATACTCGAGATATTCAGCTGCGAGGAACTTGAACTGCGCCAGCATCTCAAAGAACCCTTCGTCCTGAATGGCATAGTCGCGTTGCCACGACGTGGTTACCGGCGCGAATCCCACTTCAAAGAATCCCATCTCGTCAGCCAGATGCCGATAGATGCTGACCACATCCAGGTTCTGTTTCGTCAGTGTCACGCGCGCCCCAACCGGACGGCGCGGCTTCCGCGCCAGGAACTCCTTCACGTTCGGTGCAACGGTGTCGTACGATCCCATTCCGTTCTTGAAAATCCGGAACTGGTTCTGCTGCTCCCGGCCTCCGTCCATCGACACGGTGACACCAACGTCGTTCTCCACCAGCCAGTCGATGATTTCGGTGCGCAGTAACGTGCCATTCGTGGTGAGACTCACGTCCACTGCTTTGCCCAGCACAGCGCCCCGTTCCCGTGCATACGCCAGCGCGCACTTGAGCACCTTGAAGTTGAGGAGCGTCTCACCACCAAAGAACGTGAGATGCACCACCTTCTGGTCGCCCGACTCGGCGAACATGAAATCCACACTCTGCTTCGCCGTGGTCTCGTCCATGAAGCGAGGCTTGGTGGACGCTTCCGTGATCTTGTCTTCGCCGTATTCGTAACAGTAGGTGCACGCGAGATTGCACTTGCTGGTCACGTTGACCACCAGCGTGGTTAACGGCACGCGCTTTCGTGGTGGCGGCGCAATTGCCGGGATGGCGGCGGCGGTGACATCGGCACCCGGCTGTGGCAATCGCTTTTCAAACGCTTTGATGGCGCGCACGCGCACCAGTTCCTCGACGGCCTCTTTCACATCGGGCAGCGGGAATTGCGGCGCGAGTGACAGCGCGAGATCGGCCGGTTCGTAGTCACGTTCGCCGAGTGCGTCGAGTACCGCCACTGAGACGTCGTCCAGGCGAAACACTGCCGCGGATGGCACGAGATACACATAGGGCGCGCCATCGCCGGCGAAACGATGATACTCACCACGACGAAACATCGTGGTCGTGAGTCTTGCGGCCGGCGTGTCGGATGTCGCGGCCGAGGGAGTGATTGAAGCGGTCATGGCGCGGTCCGGGCTGGCACAAAACGCACGTACAGCGGCACGGTGACAATGAGTTGGGCGCGAGCGCGCATGGGACGCGCGCCCTTCTCGGGGGGTTGCCACGTGCCGACCACCCAGACATCGCCGATGTTGTTGCGACTGCCGCTGCGTAGCGGATTCGGACCGTCTATTGCCGGTGTGAACAACCCCTTCGCGTCAATCTTGCCCACGAACTTCACATCGTCATCCGAATACGTCACGCCGTATTCTTCAACACTCCAGGTGGCGTCAACAAGCCCAATCTCGAAATCGTCAGGGGTGTCCTGCTTGTTGTCGGCGCCGTTGTGGTAAGCGATCGCATCAAACTGCTGGAACTGTTTGGGAAAACCCACACCGCCGGTGCGTGCCAATCCGGCCAGCGGCGTCACCTTGATGCGACTCACCTTGTCATACACCGCGACTGCGGCGCGACTGGAGGCGCCCGCGACAAACACATCGCGCGCACCAATCGCGGCAGCAGAATCGACATCCACCTTGAGCGCGATGGAGTCGGGCGTTGAACGCACCACACTCGTCACGTGCACACCGGGTCCCAAATCAATAGCTCCTGCTTGCACTTGTGTTGGGAAATTGGCGCCAAAAATCGTGAAATCCTGCCCCTTCACGTTCGACTTGAGTCCGCGGTGCGACACGCCACCCACCATCACGCCGCCGGTGACACGCGCGAATGACACATCCATACCGAATTCATCGTAGCCGCCCTTGTACCAGCGACCCGACATGGATTGCCAGCCCGGTTCGATGAACATCACTTCACGCATTCCCGTGTCTGCAGCGCTTTCGGTGGAACGGCCGCGCCACTGGAATCCGGTGTACACAATACTCTTGCCGGTTCGTGTGACCACCTTGCCGTCTTTCGCGTAACGCAGAGTGGTGCGTGTAGTGAATTCATCGTCCTTGCCTGACGCTTTCGTGACAACCGTGCGCCCAAAGAACGCGCCCTTTCCGGCTTCAGTCCCGCTCACAAACCATGAGCCTTCGATGTTGGGCGCGCGCATCGTCGCAGTCCACGCGGTCCATTCCGGCGTCTTGAGTGGAAAGACACGCGCGAGATGTGAGATTGCGACATCCATGGGCTGCGGCGCTCCGGCGCTATCCGGCGGTGGCGGTCCGCCACGACGAAATGCCTGGAAATCCGAATTGGGATAGAGGCCGCGATGTGTCGCCACCAGCAGTTCCCATTCGCCACGGGTGCGACGCTGCAACACGGCGCGACCCATTGAGTGACAGGCCCGGCACGTGCGATTGGTCGCGGCGTCGCCTGTGTACTGATAGTTGATGATGCGACGTTCGGCGTCAAACCGTCCTGGCTGTGCTTCAGCGGGCGCGAGCCCCTGATTGTTGCTGAGATAGCGAACAATCGCACGCGCATCATCGGGCTTGAGCGTGACGTCGTTGAGTGACGCCATGCGACGCACCGTCATTTCCCAGCCTTCGGGTGTTTTGCGAAGGTACGACAAGCGCTGAATGATTCCGGTCGAATCCCGCGTGTGGCATTCGGTGCAGTTGTTGATGATGCTCGGCTCGTTGATAACGAACCCGCGGGTCGTATCGCGCGAGGCGCCGCTGCCGGAACGACCGCCCTGCGCAAATGCGCTGGAGGCGACAAGACTTACGGCAAGGACGGCGTAGCGCAAATCGTGACGGACAGTCATCGAAGAGAGGCGGTGACGGTTCTCGTGCAAGGAACAACGCAACGTGCCGGGCGAGCGTAAGTTCCCGCACGGTGCGTGTCAAGCAAAACGGAGAATCCCTTTCCCGGCCAACACCGCCAGCGCACCCACAACATCGCCAATGGCCGCGCCACCGGCCTGGGCACAATATGCGGCAAATAGCGCCGGAACGTCGTGATGCAGTGGCGCGAGCTCCGCCAGCGTGATCAGATCGACGTTGCGGAGATAGCGTATACCATGCGGGAAGGCTGGAACGACCAGATGCTCACGCAGCACAACAGTGTGCCCCTCGACCACGGGCTGCTCCTCCCGAACCACGCCGGGTGCGGAGCGTAACTCAAGCTTTTCAGTGTTCCGAATTGCGGCAAAAGCGGCGGACACGCTCTCGTCTGCCCGAAGTGCTGCTACGTCGGGATCACCGCGTCCATCCAGCACATCCGGGGCAGCTCGATTGTTCCAGAACTCCACCGGGTGGGCATCCACCGCTTCACGAGCCAATTCTTGCAGTTGACGCCGCAGGCCTGTGACCATTGCCCGCTCGCGCGCGCCAAACAGGGTCATCGCCGCCTCCTCGATTTTCGTATCCGACAAGATGCTGTGCACGACGACCGCCGCCAGCCATCCGGAAGCGAGCGCCTTCTTGACGCCAAATGACGACAGCGGATCGACGAATGACGCCGCGTCGCCGGCCATGAGCAGGCGCGCGCGCGTCGGCACTTCGCATGAGTAGGACGACGCGTCGCGGGCCCACGCTGCACCAATTGGTCGCGCGTGTTCGGTCATTGCACGAATCATCGTCGTGCGCGCCAGTTCACTGCGATATGTGAGGGGCAGTCGCCGACCATGCGCGACATTCATTCGGGTTGGGTCCAGCATGAGCGTGACCTGGCGCCGTATGCGCGACACCGGCACCGACCACGCCCATCCGCCCGGAAAACTCTCCACGTAGGTATGCGAATCGTTCGCCAGTGGCCAGCTGGGGCGCTGCTCCCACAAGCCGACAACCGCCATCGTGCGCGGTCCGGTCGCGACACGTCCGGAACCTCCGCGCGACATCAGGCCAGAACGTCCGGTGCAATCGATCACCCAGGGCGATGAAGCGTGCCGTAGCGTTCCTCGCTCTTCGTACGAAACACGCCAGTCACCATCGCTACCCATCGCCACTCGGCGCACATTGGCATGCCGATGCAACTGAACGCCGGCCAGTTGCGACTGACGCAACAACACTCGATCGAGATCGTCGCTCAACAGTTGCCATCCGAGTTCACCGTTTCCGAAAGACTCCACCCGGGTGTCGCGTTTGCCCCACCGCGCGGTATGACCCGTCGAGCGTATGAACTCAGCACGATTGATCGCGTCAAGTACGCCAATCTGCGCGAGCAGTTTTCCGCAACTCGGGGTGAGCGACTCGGCCAATGCGGGTCCGCGCGGCGGGCGCGTGAGCAACAGCACGCGGTGTCCCCACAGGGCCAGCATACGCGCTGCAGCCGCACCGGCAGGGCCTCCGCCAAGTACAGCGACGTCGAATGAACTCACGTGGCCTTGCGCCTTGCGGCTTCAAATGTGGTCGATAGCAGACGGCCCAAATGTGGAAAGCGGGAAATCTTCACGATGGTTGCCGCGCGAAAACGAATGGTGTGCGTGCGGGACAGGAATTTCCATCGGGTTCGTGGAAGTATGTGGTGTGGCCCCAGCGGCACGAGAACGGGCGGCCACGCCAGTTACTCCCGATTCCGCTCGGACAGGGCGGCGGGTGCACCCGGTCGCGTCGTCGCCACTTGATCAGCGACGGAGTGCCGGAGCGTCATGGTCTTCCGTTGCTGGTCAGCATCTGAGCGCCGCAGCCGGCGCGGTAGCCAGCACGGCGCGGCATGGCGAAGCGACGAGTTTGAACGAACAGGCGACCAGGCCCACGCAGACACCCGGCACGATGCGCATGCAGTTCAAAGAAGGTGCACGAGATTATGTTGCGTCGTGCCAACCCAACTACATCCGCTTGATTCGGACTTCGTGAGAGATCAGCTCGTGCAGCGCACCGTCGATGTGAACGGCATGCGGCACAATCCTGAAGGCGAGTATGTGTTGTATTGGATGCAGTCGACACATCGATTGGACGAGAATTGGGCGCTTCGTGCTGCGACGCGCGCGGCGGACAAGATTGGCCGACCTTTGGTCATTCATCAGGGATTGGATCCAACGTACCCGCACGCGTCAGACCGGCATCACACGTTCATGCTGGAGGGCGCGAGAGAAACTGCCCAACGCGCTTCCGACATTGGAGTGCACTATCAGTTTGTGTTGCGCGAGCGGCGCGATGACGACCGACGCGTGTTGGATCGACTGGCGGCGCGCGCGTATCTCGTTGTCACTGACTTGTTTCCGACGGCCGGCATTTGCGAGCGTACCGAGCGGTTTGCGTTACGCGCCCCGTGTCGGGTGTTGGCTGTGGACAGCTCTTGTATCGTACCCAGTGGCGTGTTCACGTACGCGGAGTACGCGGCACGCACGATTCGTCCGAAACTTGCGAAGTTGTTGGACCATTCGCTTGAGCCGGTGCAGGATTGCGCGCCCCGTATTGCACTCACGGATTCGCTGCGTGCGTCGTTGGTTGATAGTACGCAGAGCCCAACGTTGCCGGTGGCTGGATTCAGTGATGCACAACTTGCGGCGGCGGTCGGTCGCTCGGAAATCGACCACAGTGTTTCCCGAGTGGTCGAAAAGCCGGGTGGCAACGCCGCCGCTCTCCTGACGCTCAACCGCTTCCTCACTGACGGATTGCCGAAGTACAGCGAGGAACGCGGCGACTCGAGTTTGGAGGAGAGCACGAGCGGACTTTCGCCGTACCTTCACGTCGGCCACATCGCGTCCGCGGCGGTTGTACGTGCGGCGCGTGAATGCAATGCTCCGGCCGCGAGTATCGACGCGTTCGTGCAGCAAGTCACGACCTGGCGCGAGCTTTCGTACAACTGGTGTTTGCGCACTCGCGATTTTGATCAACTCAATGCGTTGCCGGATTGGATTCAGAAAACCATGCGCGAGCACGTAAACGATGAGCGGCCGTGGTCGTACGATCTCGAAACGCTGGAGCGCGGCGAGACACACGATGCGTTCTGGAACGCGGCGCAACGTCAGCTTGTCGCAACGGGCGTCATTCACAACTACGCGCGCATGTTGTGGGGAAAGACGTTGCTGCTGTGGACGCCCGACTACGAAACCGCGCGTCGTTACATGTTTCATCTCAACGACAAATGGGCGCTTGATGGCCGCGATCCCAATTCGGTTGGTGGCATCATGTGGTGTCTTGGGCTCTGGGATCGACCCTGGGGCAACAAGCCAATCTGGGGCGGCATTCGGCCGATGGTGACGGCGCGTGTGAAGCTCAAGTTCGATACGAGTGCGTACCTGGCGCGCTGGAACGGGACGTCGCAGCTGGAGTTGTAATGCGCTCCGCCAACTTGATGTAGTGACCGCACACATTGTTGCTTGTTGAGTGAAGCAAATCTGGAGCAGCAGTTTGGTTGGGTGGCTCTCAGCGTTTCTCCGCATTCTTAAAGTTCCCCTGCGTGGTCATTCGCGCGGTTGTACGAGGGCACTAAGGGCGACATGTTGTAGGGGCTCGGCGGTTCTCAGCGTCCCGGCAGTTTGGTTACCGGCGCCCGGCGTGGAGAGCAAGTGAAGCTATCTCACGCGGAGATCGCGGAGTCGAGCCGGTGCACCACACACCGGCGCATGAGGGTGAGACGCGGAGGGTTGCACAGTGGATTCGGCGTCGCAAATGAAAGCGATGATCTCAAACTGCTTTCTTGATAACTGCGCGCGTATTTTACGAGTTCTGTGAACCGCGCAGAGTTTTGCTTCCCAACGCGTATTTCCCCAAAAAACGAAACTCTCGCCGCCGCTGATGTTCGCAAACTCAACTGCAGTCCTCCGCGTCTCCCCTCACACGCAAGGCGCATGCAGCCCCGCTCCGCTCCGCGGCCTCCGCGTGAAATATAACTTCACCCATTCACCAAACGAGCATCGCGTTCTCAACGCTGTCTCAGCGTGTCTCAGCGTTTCTCAGCGTGTCTCAGCGTGTCTCAGCGTGCCTCAGCGTTTCTCGGCGTCCCGGCGGTTTGCGAATCCGCGCTCAAGGTGGGCAGTCGCGTTCGGCACAGATCTTCACCCGAATTTTCGAAACGCGGTCGCTCACCGAGCATATTTACGAATGCCCAAAACTCCACGTCCCGATTTCCTGCCAACGGTCGCCGACATTCGCGCCGCGGCCGAACGCATCGCTCCAGCCGCCAGGCGCACGCGTTTGTTCAAGTCAGCAGCGCTCTCAGAGCAAACCAAAGCAGACGTTTTCCTGAAATGTGAACTCGAACAGGAAACAGGCTCATTCAAAGTGCGCGGCGCGTTCAACGTGCTGGCCTCGCTCACGCCTGAACAGCGGATGCGGGGCGTCGTCGCCTCAAGCGCGGGCAATCACGGTCTGGGCGTTGCCTTTGCATCGCACGCGTTTGGTGCGCCGGCCATGCTGTACGTGCCATCCACCGCGCCGCAGGTAAAGAAAGCGGGCATCGCCAAACTTGGCGCTACGGTTAACGATGAAGAACCCGATTACGACGCCGCGATGGTGCGCGCCAAAGTTCACGCAACACAGCACAACATACCATTCATTAATCCCTGCTTGGGGTATGAACTCCTCGCTGGCCAGGGAACCGTCGCCCTCGAAGTACTTGAGCAATGCCCCGACGTACAAACGATTGTGATTTGCACAGGCGGCGGTGGTTTGTTGGGTGGTATGGGCGCAGCGCTTCGCGAGCTTGCGCCAAACGTTCGAATTGTCGGTGCCCAAAGTGTGAAGACAGCGGCCATGTCGTTGAGTGTGGCCGCAGGGCGTGTCGTATCAATCGACAGCGAACCAACGTTGGCCGACGGGTTGGCCGGACAAATAGATGAAGAGGCGCTCGAGATTGGGTTCTACTGCGCGGACGAAATTGTCACGGTAACCGAAGAAGAATTGGGCGAAACCATTGGGTGGCTGTGGCGCGTTGAAGGGCTGAAGAGCGAAGGCGCGGGTGCCGTGGCAGTGGCCGCGATTCGCCATGGAAAGGTCGCCGCGCTGACTGGACCAGTCGTTGCCATCGTCAGCGGCGGCAACATCGACGACGCGAAACACGCCGCGCTGTTAGCCACGTACCCCTCGGCCGCTGCCTGAAACCACCCGATATCTCAAACCGTTCGATCAACCTGGGTGTCCGATACTGGGACGCGCATTCACGCTATCGAACAGCTAGAACGACGACGAGCGTAGTACCTGATCGCCAAGTCATTTAGCAGCAACAGTTTCGCTTCATCACCAAATCGCAGAACGCGGCATGGCCCTTGCCATGCATTGATGTGGGGCCGCTCAGGTCTCCAGCACCTTCGTTCCTCCCGCACCCGCCGAACTCCTCGTGGACGTAGCTCGCGCTCCTCGCAAAAAAACTGGTCGCAACATCGGCATTGCTGTCGCAGTCGTTGCGACTGTGCTCGCTACCATTGCTCTGGCCAGGCTCAAGCCGGCCGCGCCATCAATCGATTTTGCCACCATTCTGGTTGACTCGGTTCGCCAGGGCGACATCACGCGCGACGTGCGTGGTCCGGGCACACTCGTCCCCGAACGCATTCGCTGGATTACTGCACAGACCTCCGCTCGCGTAGAACGGCTCGTCGTGCAGTCCGGTCAGAAAGTCACTCCCGGCATGTTGCTGCTTGTCATGTCCAGCCCCGACATGCTGATCACGACCATGGAAGCGGATCAGCAGGTGCGTGTGGCCGAGAAGGACCTGCTCACGCTGCGGACGAACCTTCGTCAGAATCAGCTACAGCAGGAAGGCGCCGTTGCAAGCGTCAAGACGCAATTGCTGAAAGCCAGGCAGAAGGCTGCGGAAGCGGATTCGCTACTACCGCTCAGGATGATTCCGATTGCCGATGCCATTGGATTCAAAGCCGATGCCGAAGAGCTGACGACGCGGTATCGCATTGAGCAGGATCGCATGACCCTCATCAACAACACCATCGAGCAGCAAATCGCCGTGCAAACCGAACAGGTCAAGCAACTCAAAACGATTGCGGCCGAACGCCATGGTCGACTGGAATCATTGCAGGTAGTCGCGCCCGAAGAAGGCGTGCTGCAGGAGCTCACGCTGCAGGTAGGCCAATATGTCACGGAAGGCACCACGATTGCGAAAGTCGTACAACCGGGAAATCTGAAGGCGGTTCTGCGTGTCGCGGAATCACAGGCGAAAGACATTCACCTCGGTCAAACTGCCTCGATCGACACACGCAACGGTTTGATCCCTGGCACTGTCTCAAGGATGGATCCGTCTGCGGTCGGTGGATCAGTGACCGTCGATGTGAAGTTGACGGGTGCCCTGCCCGCTGGCGCTGTGCCTGACCTCAGCGTGGACGGCGTGATTCAGATCGAGCAACTCAAGAACGTGTTGTGGACAGGACGGCCGGGCACCGGCGCAGGTACCGGTCCCGTTGGTTTGTTCAAGCTGACTGAAGATGGAAAGGAAGCAGAACGCGTGCAGGTGGTCCTCGGTCGTAGTTCAGTCAACGCGGTCGAAATCGTCAGCGGTTTGAAGGTGGGTGACAAGGTCATCACGTCGGACATGACGGGTTCGGACAATTTCGATCGGGTTCGTATCAAGCGATAGCGCAGCACTGTCGGCGGACAATGGCTGACACCACGCGCGAAAAGATTCGTATGAACAGGAAACGCACACACGCAGCGCCGCTACAACGCGACACCACATTCTTTGCAGACTGTTCCAATCACGCCGCAACGGAGATGACGATGGCGACCGAAGGCGAAGCACTTATTCGACTGCAGGGCATCAAGAAGGTCTTCTACACCGACGAAGTCGAAACGCACGCGTTGGCCGAAGTCCATATGGAGATCAAGCAGGGTGAATATGTCGCGATATCCGGGCCGTCTGGTTGCGGCAAGACCACGCTGCTATCGATCCTGGGCCTCCTCGACACGGCCAGTCATGGCGAATATTTTCTGGATGGTCGCCCCGTTGCGCAGCTCGCACCGGCCGATCGCGCACGCGTTCGCAATCGTCAGATCGGATTTATTTTTCAGGCGTTCAATCTGATCGGTGATCTTACCGTGTACGAAAACGTCGAACTTCCGTTGACGTATCGCGGCTTGAGCGCCACCGAGCGCAAGGAACGCGTGCAGTCGGCGCTGGAACGTGTTGGTATGTCGCATCGCTCGCGTCACTATCCGGCGCAGCTTTCCGGCGGTCAGCAGCAGCGCGTTGCAGTGGCGCGCGCAGTCGCAGGCGACCCGGCAATTCTGCTGGCTGACGAACCCACGGGTAACCTTGATTCCGTCAACGGTGAGTCGGTGATGGAGTTGCTCAAGGAACTCAATCGCAACGGGGCAACCATCTGTATGGTGACCCACGATCCGCGCTACACCCTGCACGCCGATCGCAGCATTCACTTGTTTGACGGACGCGTGGTCGACGAGCAGGCAGCGGCGGCGCACTAACGCGTGTTCGATTGTCGGCGGTCCGTCAAATTGTTTGATGGGCCGCTTTTTGTGTTCGAGCCGCCAGCGTGGCACTATGTTTGCTTGAGGCGTGCCGCCAGCGTGGCACTATGTTTGCTTGAGGCGTGCGACGGGCGTGGGTCCGCTCGTGGCGCTCCGCAACGATTGATACCTCCTACCGTCCTTCGATGATTTCGCTGCGCAACGTCGAGAAGAGCTACCCCATTGCAGGTGGCCAAAGTTATGTCCTTCGCCGAATCACGCTGGACATCGCGCGAGGAGAATTCATCACCATCATGGGGCCGTCCGGCGCAGGCAAAAGCACGCTGCTGTCCGTACTCGGCATGCTGGACAGCGCGTGGACCGGCGAATACACCCTGCACGACAACGCGGTGCATCGCCTGGATAATCGAAAGCGCATTGCGCTGCACAAACAGTACGTGGGGTTTGTCTTTCAACAGTACCACTTGCTGGATGATTTGACGGTCGCCGAAAACCTCGATGTGCCGCTGTCGTATCGCGACATCAAGAAATCGGAACGGCAAGCAATGGTGGCCGACACGCTTGATCGCTTCGGGATCGTGGCGAAGAAAGATTTGTATCCGTCACAGCTGTCGGGCGGACAACAGCAGCTGGTTGGCGTGGCACGCGCGGTTATTCATTCGCCTGCCATACTGCTCGCCGACGAACCCACTGGCAACTTGCATTCGTCACAAGCCCGTGAAATCATGGAACTGTTCCGCGCCCTCAACAAAGCCGGAACAACCATTGTGCAGGTCACGCACTCCGAGGAAAACGCC
>Ga0105047_10009788_pt1 | contig 15739 bp, 8 predicted proteins | sample MAT04_FD_78384 | JGI IMG/M metagenome (GOLD analysis project Ga0105047, IMG submission 78384) | Freshwater microbial communities from Lake Fryxell liftoff mats and glacier meltwater in Antarctica - MAT-04 (megahit assembly) | ecosystem: Environmental > Aquatic > Freshwater > Ice > Liftoff... | reverse complement strand
CGCTCCGCCACTATTCGGAAGTCGAAAAGCCACTACTCGGAAAGAAGAAGCTCCCCCAAGGGCTCTGAATGGGTGGATCAGTTTAGCTGAGCAGAACTGCTCAAATTAACTGAGCGCTGTCGGGTGAGCGCAGCAATTCGGTTTCCCACGACGGCAGGCTATACAGGTTTGGCAATTGAGATACGGCTCAACCGCACAACGATCCCCTGGGGCGAGTTCGGTCACGCCGTCACCGAGAGCGATGACCTCGACTCCGAGCTCATGGCCAAGAACCCTTGGATAGCTAAAAAACGGCTGCCGGCCACCATAGGCGTGGATGTCGGTCCCACAGATTCCGATTCGATGAACCCGGACAAGAACCTCGCCGGGCGCGGAAAGTGTGGGTACCGCAGTATCGATCAAGCAGAGGCGCCCGGGTTCTTCAAGTCGAAGGGTTACCATGATTGGCAGTGGATCAATTGTTTTGAGGAAGACCCGATGGCCAGCTCAGGTTGCGCACCGGTCGTAGAATTTCCATTACACCCTGGAGTAATTCGGGATTGATCAGCTCTTCGATGTCGCGGATGTTCTGTAAGATTCGGTCAGGATTGGCGGAACCAACAATCGTCGTTGCGATCGCCGGATTGGCGACCGCGAACTGCAGCGCCAGTTTGCTCAGATCGCCGCCTCGGTCCGCGCAGTACCGCGCAGCCTCAGCGCAGCGCTCGCGCAGTGCCGAGGGCGCCGGGTGCCAGTCCGGAGGTCCTTCGAGACTGAGCAGCCGCATGGCGATCGGCGCGGCGTTGAAGATGCCGACCCCTTTTTCCGCGAAATAGGGCAGGTGCTCGGACAATGTCTCGTCGTTGAGGCAATAGTGGCAGTACGACTGGAGCTGGTCCACCTGTGTCGACTCCAGAACCTCGCGGAACAATCGGAGCGGCAGCCCGGTGATACCGACAAAGCGGGCCTTGCCCGCCGCCTGCACCAAACGCAAAGCCGGGATCGTTTCATGGATGATCTGCTGCAGGTATCCAAATTCCATGTCATGAACCTGAATGAAGTCGATATGGTCGGTTCCGATTCGCGAAAGGCTCTCATCGACGCTGCGAGTGACGCGGTCTCCTGAGAAGTCGAAGTCGGCCGCTTTGTATCCGTAGCGCCCAACCTTGGTCGCGAGTAGGTAACGATCACGGGGTATGCCCCGCAGAGCCTTCCCGAGGACGGTCTCCGCCTTTGTCAGTCCGTAAAATGGCGCTGTGTCGATGAGATTGATCCCGTGGTCAAGCGCCTGGTGGACCGCACGGATGCCCGCGTGTTCCTCAATCGGCTTGAACACGGATCCCAGCGAAGAACCGCCGAAACCAAGAACAGAAACGGAGAGGCCGGTACAACCGAGGGGGCGATACTTCATCGAGAAAGAGAAGGGACCAAAGGCATCGGAAAGGATGCGGAGAGTTTAGGAAATCAGATTCCGGACTTAGAATGGACAACGCGTTTGCACGATCTAACGGAGCGGGCGCAGGAACTTCGGGAGCGTACCATCTACCTTTGTCGCACTCACCGCCGCTTTGGACGCCCCAGTCTGTTCCAGTATCTGAATCGGCGACAAATGTAGCGAACCGCACAACACTTTGTCCAGGACGGTCGGCCAACCAATGCATTACGGGACAACTGGGTACTTAATCCATTTTATAGCTCGCGAAACTTCCAGAGTCATCTTTAGCAGCCGCCCACCCACTTTCTCGAAAATTCGCCACAGTACTTTGCGAGCGAGCAAAGGCTAGCACGGTGGCAAGAGCATGTAGCCGAGGGAAGGAATCCGCTCGCTGGGACGAAGAGCCCAACGGCACCGAGCCAGCATTCTTGAGAGTGTTGAAGAAACCTTCGAGGTTCATTTGTCCGCAGATCGCAGTGACGATCCGGTCGGTTTACCGTTGATTCTTACTGCGGACGAAGTGAACGGAAAAATCATGGTAGGCCGGCACGTGCGGAGACGCGTTCGATCGATTCCCGGCGCCAGAACAGCGCCGGGCGACGCCTACCCATGACGTATCATCAGAAGGAGAACGTGGTGGTGAGTTGAACTTTCCGCGGCGTGTAGTAGTGCTGGAAGAAGCGCGCCGTGCCGTTGGTCTGCCGCAGAAGCGTGATGACCTCCTGTTTGTCAAAAAGGTTGTACACGTTTAACTGCACAGTTGCACGAATCCGCTTCGTGGGTCGGAAATTGTAGATCGCGTACGCGTTGTGATCGATCTTGTCGGGATAATAATAAATTTTGCGCGCATTTGCTGCCGCGGCGTCCGTGTACATATACGCGCGAAATCCTTTGCGGTAAACATTCGCTAGACCCAGTACCAGCCCTCGAAACCGGCCTTCTTGGACCTGAAACCGATTAATCATGCTGAACTGATTCTCGGCGTAGCCGGTCGTCACTTCGCCCGCCTTACGGATGATGAATGGTTCGACCGGGGGCCGGAAGCCGAGCTGATGCTCCGAAATCGAAAGTCCCGTGCGGAGCGTACCGACGCCGGTGGTACGCAGACCTAGGGATTGTGCGTTCAGAATTTGCCCCGAATCCGGATCAAGCGTCGCAAAATACGGGCTATTTGCATCGCGCATCATCGCAACCGAGAGTGCCACTTGAGGCGACGCGGGGTCGGCGGGGTCACTCGGCACCATCAGCGGCGTAAGTGTGCCGGTTCCGCTACGGATCGCCACGACGTTCTGGCCGTTGAACGTGGTCGTATTAAATTGATCGTTGTAGAAGATCGGCAGAGTGATGTCGCTGCGTTCGGCGCCGTCCGCCTGCGTGAAGCTGACGGTAATCTGCCAGGGCTTGAGCGGACGGGCTGAGAGACTCGCGCTCAGGCCGTCCGAGATGCGATCAAATACGAAACCGGGCCCGCCGTTGCGTCCGTTGATCCCGTCCGGATCTACGTCGTTGCGGAAGCCGCCGAGCGTGCCGGTAAAGTTCTTTCCCGTGGTTTTGTAGTAGGTGATGTTGCCCGAGACGCGGTGATCCCAGAGCGACAGCTTGAGGCCGCCCTCAATCGTTTCGCCCTCGCCGATGGGGAGGATGTTGTTGTTCACGTCGCGATCGGTCGTGAAATTGATCTTGGAGTTCGTCGAGTGACTCCCGTAGCCGCGCACACCATTCACAGGCGTATCGAAAACCACGCCAAGCGTCCGACTGTCGTAGTCAATCGGACCTCGCGCCACGAGCGTCGTCACCCGGATTGTGTCGGCCTGCTCAAAACGGAAACCGGCCATTGTATCGATCCGACCGTCCCAGAATGAGCTGGAGAGACTAAACCCGTAGCTGTCTTCGGTCGTGTCATCGAGCGTGTAGATCGTCGAGGTTGGCACGCCCTGCGCGTTGATCGGACCGGTCATTCCCATTGGATTCGCCGCTGTGCGCGGCACTCCGTCGGCGTAAACCATTGGCAGGAGGCGGTAACGCTTGCCGTTTGGATGCACTAACTCGGACGACGGCCAGCTTATCCCGCCGAACATGGTTTCTGGAAAGGCCGGCATCCATGCCGCTGGCATTAAATTCCGACCTGAATCGGCGTTGGTAATGTTGGCCATGTTTTGTATCAGATTGCCGGAAGAATCCAATTCGTAGTACCGGTGTTCCTGACGGTTGTTCCATGACTCCATATAGTTGTAAAAGGCACTGAGTGTGTGCGACCCCCACTTACCCCAGTTACGGCGACCTACCGTGGTAAACTTATACCCACGGCCACCGGTCCAGAATGGCCCGGGGTTCAGCGACGTGAACAGCGCCCATTCGCGACGCGGGGTGCCGTCAGGATTTACGTACAGATTCGCGGTCGAATCCGGATGGTAAATCGTCCCATTTGACGCATTGGTGCCATTGTTGACCCGGTCATCGTGGGCATAACGGAACTGCATCGCGAAATCAGGATGAGGCGTCACGTCGATCGTGATCGACTTCGATTCATTCACCCAGTGCTGTCGCCTCAACACGCCGAAGGCCGAATCCATCGTGTTCAAATCGAAGCGACCATTCGTCAGCTCGGTTCCGCCCACGCCCACAATATATCTCGAATTTTGACCGTGAAGTCGCTCGCCGGTGGTGAGCAGCAAATTTAGCGGTGCATTGATGCTACCATCTGCCGAATGCACAGCAGCCCGGGTGTAGTGTCGGTAGTCGCCAAAAATGCTCAACCATCGGAAAGGCCGAAGTGTCACTGCCGCCTGAATACCCTCCTGATCGAGGCCGAGAATCGGCCGATAGTACCGGTCGCGACTCTTCAATCCATTAAGGCGAACGGCGAACCGCCGCGTACCCACGTTGGCGTCTGCCAAATATTGATCGGATCCTTCACTATCGAGCATATAGGTGAAGTTATAAGCCTGACGCCCCACCCGCGCGCGCTTCGAGTTGATCACGACCACGCCGCCCGCCTCGCCGGATCCGTAGAGAAGGTTGTTCGAGCCATTGACCGCCTCAGCACTCTCAACATCGAACGAATTGAACATAGACGTCGATGAGCGCAGAAAACCGTCGCGCCGCGGTTCCGAGATGGTGAATCCACGTGCGGACAAGCCGCCGGGCTGGGCTTGGTCGCCATCCTGAAGCCCGCGTTGCCCTTCGCTGCCACCACCGAAGAGCATCGCGCCGAGACCACCGTAATCGGAAAGCATCCGAAAGACGTCGCCACCGCCGAGCTCGGTCAGCAGCGTGCGGTTGAGAATACGGGCATCGAGCGGAGCCTTGTTCAAGGACGTGCTCATGCCATTGAGCGAAGAAGTATTTGTCGCTTCGTAGGTATCGGTCGAGTCGCTCACCACTTCGAAGGGCGAAAGGGTCACGGTGCTACCCGCCGCGGACGTGGACGCCTCGGCTGGTTTGACGGATTGCGCATTCAGCGGAATCAGCGGCAGCAAAGCCGCGGTGGTGACATGACGAAGCCAACGGCTCGCGAAGAGGACTCTTGAATTCATTTAGCGGGGGATCGAGGTAACTCTCGCGGATTCGTCTCTTTCTTCTGCATCCGCGATCAAGGGAGGGTCAGATTGCATTTCGAGATCAGCGCCTCCAGCCGAGACTTGCAAATGTGGCCGCCGGTGAATCGTTCACCTACCTCGCGGAGCGAGTGCCAGATCCGCACGTTACCGGTCCACCCGCCTGTAACTTCACCGCTGGGCGCTAATCGGTCGGTGAACGATTCACCCCGTGAGACAATTGCGCGGGCAACGGCGGTGCTATCTTGTTCTCGGGAACAGGATGCTTTTCGTGCCTGCGAAGAACCGGTCACCCGACCCAATATGGCCCAACCATTTGCATTTACACTGCTCCTCATTTTCCTCCTACCCGCCTCTCTCACCCAAGCCGACGATGCTGCCTGGCTACCCGCCAAGGGCACCCTCATCTTCGAAGATAGCTTCGAACGCGAAGAAGACGGCAACGGGCGCAAAGCCATCGGCAACGGCTGGGAAAGCGCCACGGCGGATCGCGCGCTCCACGTAAAGCAGGCCGACCTCGACGGTGGCATCCTGAAGATTTTGAGCGACGGCAAAGCCGCCGGCCACGGCATCCACATCCACCGCGAAGCGGGATTCACCGACGGAGGAACGACGTTGCGCTTCCGCTTTCCCGGGCAGAGCAAGAACGAAACGTTCACCATCGGCCATGTGGACCGCGAGTTGAACGGCGTCCACGCCGGCCATCTGTGCTACGCACACCTTTACCAGACGAGCATCAAGCTGATTGATCAAAAAACCGGGATCAGCGAACACAACCTCCGCAACCGTCGTGGCGAATACCTTGCGCGCAAGGAAAAGCTCCCCGCTGATCTTGCGGCGTTTCTCGCCACGAAGGAAAAAACCATACCATGGCAGGCGGACAATGAATGGCACACCCTCTCGCTGATGTTCGCCGGCGACGAAATGCGGCTCAGCATCGACGGCCAACTTGTGGCCGCGCACCGCTCCGAGGGCTTCGCCCATCCGACCAAGCGATGGCTTAGCTTTTCCGCCTCCAACACCGTTTGGATCGACGACGTGAAGATTTGGAAAGTAAAGTAAGCCGATCCGGCCCCCGATGACCGCCACCACTCTCACGTTACTCGCCTCTCTTCGATGCACCCGAGCGTTTGCTTCCTTCGCCGCGATCGCGCTCATTCTATCAGCAGCTTCCATCCATGCCGCAACGGCCGGTCTGAGCGGGGATCTCGTCTGGCTCAAATCCAAGGGCACTCTGCTCTTCGAGGACTCGTTCGACCGGGACGAGACGGGTAATGGCGCGAAAGCGATCGGAAACGGCTGGAACAGCGCCACGGCCGATCGCGTCCCGCACCTGAAACAGGCAGACATCGACGACGGCGTCCTAAAGGTCAATTCAGCCACCAAGGAAGCCGGACATGCGATTCACCTCCACCACGACGCCGGCTTTCAGGACGGCGGCGTTTACCTGCGGTTTCGGTTGCCGGGGATCGTGAAAGGATACCGTCTCCAGGTTGGATTCGTCGATCGCGAGGTCAACGCCACGGTCCACGCCGGCCATCTCGGGTACGCCTTCCTCTCGCAGGATTCTATTCTCTTGAAGGACTCGAAGACCGGCTTCCACAGCCTCGATGTCCAGCGAAGGATCACCGAAGGGAAAAAAAACAGCGGCAAAATGCCCGAGGACGTCGCGGCGCTGCTCAGAAATCGGGAATCCCAGGTTTCTTGGCAAGCCGACGAGGCATGGCACGACCTCTTGCTTGTCACCGAAGGCGACGTTATGCGGCTCAGCATCGACGGAAGGTTGGTCCATGAATTCGCGTCGCCCGGCTTCGCCCATGCAATGAAGCGCTGGGTAAGCCTGCTCTCGTCAAACTCCTTCTGGGTCGATGACGAGAAGGTCTGGAGGGTGAAGTAAACGCGCCGCCTGCGCCCACACCCACCCAAACCGAAGGTATGACTCCGCGGTTACTACTTCGATTAAGCGCGGTCTTGGTGTTGTCACTTGCCGCGTTCTCCCCGGCGGTCTCCTCAGCCGAGAAACCGCATGCAGCGATGCCCGAACGACAGCGCGCGTTTCTTGAGCAAAACTGTTTGGGGTGCCACGGCCCGGAGAAGCAGAAGGGACGTTTCCGCATTGACGAGTTATCTTTTACGATTGCCGATCTGGCGACGGCGGAACGGTGGCAGCATGTGCTCAATGCGGTAAACGCCGGCGAAATGCCGCCGGAGGATGAGCCTCAGCCCCTGCCCGCGCTCAAGGCGGATTTCCTCGACGATCTCGCGCACCTCATGGTCGCGGCGCGCAAGCGCTTGGCCGATCAACAGGGCTTTATCGCGCTACGCCGGCTCAACCGGCGCGAATACCGCAACACCCTGCACGACCTGCTCGGAGTTGAAGTGGACGTGAGCTCCCTGCCTTCTGACCTCAGCGGACCAGCCTTCGACACCGTCGGCGCGAGCCTCTATTTCAATGCGAATCAGTTCGAGCAGTACGAGGCACTCGGCCGCGACGCCCTCGAGGAGGCCTTCATCGCACACGCCCATGCGTCACTGGAGGAAAGGACGCGATTCGAATCGGAGTCATTGATGGCGACGTTCGAAAAGCGAAACCGCGAATCGCTCGACGCAATGGACCGCGCGAATCGCTGGATTAATGCCGTCGACGACGCGACAGCGCGGCCTGAAAACGCCGCGCTGGTGGCCGAGCTACGGAGGATCGCGCCGACCGATGATGGGCTGCGTTACCACTGGAAGAAGATTCCTGGCGCACCGAGTCCAATGGCGTTCGGTTTCAACCAAACTGCCGAGGTGAATCCAGCTGGCGTGTACCTGTTTCGCGACCGCACCACCTTCGTCCGCTACGATGACTACTATCGCCAGCTTCCCCACCTCGATCGTGGTGCGTATCTGACCGTCACGACAGGATACGGCGGCACCGGCTTCCTGGCAGTTCAAGGCATCTCGTTTCCGGCGGATTTTCCACCGGGCGAATATTTGGTTCGGATCCGCGCGGGCTCCGCACCCGACGCTCCGGCCGAGCGGAGATTTCTCGAGTTCGGGCTCAAAGGCTTCGCGGGCGGCAGCACCCCCGCACTGAGCACGCATCATATCACGGGCACGATCAGTTATCCCGAGGTGATAGAAATCCCTTTCACGCTTACCCCTCACAGCGCTGAACGGAAGCATCGCAACCTCTTCATCCGTGAGCGTGCGATGTCCGACGGCAGCAGGACGCAGCAGCTGTTCCAGCAGGCACTACAGAAAAACGGCTACGGCGCGGAGGTTGCCATCTGGATCGACTGGCTCGAAATCGAGCGCGTCCCGCGTCCGCGGGAAGCAACTCCGCCCGGGCTTCGCGCCCTTAGTCTGCCGTTCGACGAGCACGGCCAAGTTTCTCCGGAGATCCTGCGCGGTGCGATCGAAGCCTTTGCGCTCGAGGCGTATCGGGGCGCGCCCGCGCCGGAGGGCATGGTCGACCGATTAATCCGGATGTACGACTCGCAAAGGCAGTCCGGCAGTTCGCACCGAGAGGCGCTTAAGTCCATCCTCGCGACGATTTTATCGTCGCCCCGGTTTTTGTACCGAGCCGAACCCGCACCGGAAGGCGGTCGCCGGCGACTCGAGGGTCGGGAACTCGCGACACGCTTGTCGTATTTCCTCTGGGGAGCCCCCCCCGATGCGACCCTGCGCACCCTCGCACACACCGGGGAGCTTCTCAAGCCCGGTATCCTCGCTGCGCAAACCGAACGGCTGCTCGCGAGTCCTCGGTCAGTGCATTTCGTCCGTCCGTTCCTGAATCAGTGGCTGTCACTCGACCGCCTCGATCTCTTCCAGTTCAACAAGCAGTTGTATCCGGCCTTCGCTGATGGAGTGAAGGCCGCGGCGCGTCAGGAAGTCTACGAAACCTTCGCGTGGCTGCTCCACGAAAACGGCGGGCTGAGCGACCTGCTGCAGTCGGACTATATCATCGTCAACGCGCTCCTCGCTGACTATTATGGCCTTCCGGGCATCGCGGGCGACACGTTCCGCAAGGCGCAGCTACCCGTCGGTTCACCGCGCGGTGGGCTCCTCGGGATGGCCGCAATCATGGCGATGGGCAGCAACGGCCAGCACACAAATCCTGTCGAGCGCGGAGCCTGGGTCCTGCGAAAATTGCTGCACGACCCCCCGCCACCGGCTCCGGCCAACGTGCCGGAAATCGAACGGCTCGCCGGTCGCCTCCTCACCACCCGGGAACGGCTTCAGGCACACCAGGAGGACCCGCAGTGCGCAAGCTGCCACCGCAAGATTGACCCAATCGGATTCGGCTTGGAGAACTTCGACGCCGTGGGTCAGTGGCGAACAACGGACACGTACCATGCCGTTGACCCCGCTGGAACGCCGCTCTCCGAGGAGAGAAAGACTTGGACGATCGATGCATCCGGCGCGCTTTACAAAGGCCCCCCGTTCACCGACTTTTTTGAGCTCCGTCAGCATATTGCTGCGCGCCACGAAAGCTTTGCACGGGGCTTCATCACTGCGCTCATCGAGTACGCGCTCGGCCGACCCTTCGGGTTCAACGACGAACCCTTGGTCGAGAACATATTCGCCCAAGCCGGCGCCAAGGCGTTTGCGACGCGCGAGTTTATCCAGGCTCTTGTTAGCAGCGAAGAATTTCAGTCCCGCTAGTCCTAGTCCCCGTCCCCCTATGAACCCCTCCCCGAATCGCCGCCACTTTCTGCGTACCAGCACCGCCTTGATCGCCCTGCCCATCCTAGAATCGTTCGGGTTCCGACGATTCGCCTCGGCCGCCACGTCGAGTACCGCTACCCCGCATCGACCAAAACGGATGATTTTTCTCGGATTCGGCTGGGGCGTAACCCAGCGTTCGTGGTACCCGTCGTTCGATGACAAGGGTCCGAATTACACCCTGCCCCCAGGGCTCGCCCCGCTGGCGCGCCACAAATCCGACTTCACCCTTGTACAGGGGCTGGTGAACAAACAGGTGTCAGGCGGCCACTCGGGCAGCACGTTCTGGCTCACCGGCGCGAACGAGTTCGGCGAGCCCGGCCAGAGCTTCCACAACACCATTTCTGCCGACCAAGTCGCCGCCGCACAGATCGGCAAGGAGACGCGATTTGATTCATTCATCCTCGATTGCGGTACCGTCGCGCAACCGTCGGGCCACGGCCAGGGGCTCTCGTTGTCTTGGGATGCGCGCGGCAAGCCAATGTCCGGTCCCACGACGCCCGTCGAGGCGTTTCATCGGCTATTCTCGAATGACACAACCCCGCTGGACCAAAAGAAAACGCAGCTCCGGCAGCGTCGCAGCGTCCTCGACAACGCGCTGGAGAACGCCCGCGACCTTCAGCGTCACCTTGGCCGGGCCGACAACGCCAAGCTAGACGAGTATTTCCAGAGCATCCGCGACATCGAGACGCGGCTTGGCCGCGACGAAGCGTGGCTTGGCGTGCCACGTCCAGTCCCTGCCATCTCCGAACCTGATGCCAATCTCTCAGGCTACCAGGAAATCGAGCTGATGTATGACATCATGATCGCTGCGCTCCAGACCGACAGCACCCGCGTGTTGACCTACCGCCAACCGGTGACGACGCTACTCGCGAGTCTTGATGTGAGGATCGACGCGCACACCATGAGCCACTATCCGGGCAAGGGCCCCGAATACCTCGAGGCCTCCGAACTACGTGACCGGGCACAAAGCGAACTCTTTGCAGGGCTGCTCGACAAGCTGAAGGCCACGCAGGAGCCCGACGGCAGCACCCTCTTTGATCACACGACCGTCGTGTACGGCAGCAACATCCGCACGGGCCACAACCTCGACAACTGCCCCACCGTGATCGCTGGCCGCGGTGCCGGCGCCCGGCTCGGCCACAATCTCGTCGTCGCCAAGGACACTCCGCTCTGCAATGCTTGGCTGACCTTGCTGCGCGGCTCAGGCGTCGCCGTCGAGAGGCATGGCGATAGCTCCGGCGTGATCCCGCAGCTGATCGCGTAGGGAGTTCGTCCGTTTCGACCGCGCCATCCGGGTCCGCGGATCGAAAAAAGACCACGCAGCAAAATCCAGATGAGTCGAACCTGGGCTTTACGATGGGCGAAGAATTCGGTCCACCCATGCGGACCGATGCGTCCCGACGCCCAGCGGACGTCGACCCATGATATCAACCTCGATGCACCGTCTTACTGCAGCGAGACTTTCAAAGCGATGGGGCTTTCGCTCATCGCGCTGGCGGGCACCGTAACATGCAGCCCCTCATCGTCCTGTCGCCACTTCGGCGACGCGGTAGAGCCAAGGGCGGAGACAGCGGCAATGCGTCCGGGCTGGACCGGCGACTTCATCCCGAGGGACTGGATCTTTACCTCACGCCCCCCGGCCGCGCCGAGCATCAAGGCGTACACCGTACGGCCCTTCGCCGTAAACCGTACGTCGGCCGCGGTGTAGGCGGGACGCGGCATTTTAAAGTTCGGACCGAGTCCCTCGTGGGGCCCTTCGCCGAAGACCTTCCACGGACGCGTACCGTAAATCGCTTCGCCGTTCACGGACAACCAGCGGCCGATTTCGCGCAGTGAACGCTCCTGCTCAGCATTGAACGCGCCATCCGGATCGGGCGTGTAGTTCAACAGAATATTCCCGTTCTTGCTCACGACGTCGATGATTTCGGCCAGCAGCTCCGGTACGGGGCGCAGCGTGATGTTCGGCCGCCAGAACCACTCGTAGCTCGTCATCGTGTCGAACTGCCACGGCCGCGGCTGCGCCGCCTCGGGTTTCCAAGAAAGGCGGGCAGTTAACGACGATACGTTGAGCACCGCCGTGCCTGGGCGCATGGCTTCATATTTGTAATTCAGGACCACGCCCTTCCCCCACTCCGCTGCCCGGTTGTAGTAGTAGGACGCAAATTTCTTCAGATGCGTCTCGAATCCCGGCTGCTCAATCGCCCAGTCGAACCACATCACCTGCGGCTGGTACTTGTCGACCATCTCAACGAGCCGAGCGTACCACCATTCAAGGAATTCGCGGTCTGGCTGCTCGCCGATCGGGGTGCCTGGCTTGGGGCCGGGCGGCATGCGTTTCGGCGGGTTGGCGGAGAACCAGTAATACTGCTCCGTGTGGGACGAGAGACCGAACACCAGCCCGCGACTCCGCACCTCCGCGGCGAGCTCTTTGACGAAATCGCGTTGCGGCAGCATTTTCACGGAGGAAAACTTCGTGTGGCTTGAATCATACAGCGCATACGCATCGTGGTGCTCGCCCACCTGCACAACGTACTTTGCACCGGACTGGCGAAACAGTTCCGCCCAATGGGCGGCGTTGAATTTGTCACCTTTGAAGGCTGCCGCGCGTTCCGCCAGCGTAGAGTTCTGGCCGAAATGACCGTTGTTGCGCAACGTCTCAGGCCCCCAATGCACGAAGATGCCGAACTTCCCATCGCGAAACCACGCTGGCATTTCGTATTGCAGGAGCGAAGACCATTCCGGCTGAAAGCGGGGCGTCGCGGAGGCAGCGGGTTCCACCATCGCGAGGAGACTGGCAAAGGCAACCGTCCCACTGGCGAGGCGCACGATACACCGGGTATTCTTCTCGATGCCGGACAGGCAGCGGGAGACTGAGCTATTTTCAATTTGCTGGTTTTTCATGGCATAAGCTTGTCCGTCGCACACCTTCGCGGCTCGGCCCGACGGGTGTTTAGAGATCTCCGGGTCGGCCTGTTTACGATCTCGGTCTTTTACTCGTTGTGATCCCACGGGGTCAACACCACCAAGTTCAACGCGGTGAATGAGCGCGGCCGGTGTACGCACGAGAGGCTCAGCGGCGTGGCGGGGACGGTTCGATGATCATCAGGTGTCCTCCGTTCGGTTCCATTCGAATGGAGACCTTTGAGGTGGCAGACACGGCCATGCGTGCATGGGTCGTCTGCGGCTTTCCGGGCGTGTCGTGGTAAATACTCGCCTCGTACGTCCTTCCCTCCGAAAGAAAATCCAGTGGCAGATCGTAGACGTGCGCTTGCGCATCGCCCATACTCGCCACGTACCACGATTCCCCGCGGCGACGCGCAACCGTGACGTACTTTCCAAGATCGGTCACGACGCGCAGCTCATCGAAGATCGCCGGGATCTTTTCAAGGAACTCGATCTCATCGCCACCGACCCCACCGTGCGACCATTGCTTCATGCCGCCCCGGATCGAGGGTCGCCCGTGATAGACGCCGAGCATCGCCACCTGGTGCGCGTGGGTCTTGATTGAATCGGCTTTGTAGATCTGCGGGGTGTAGTCGATTGGGCCCATCAGCCCGCGGGTGAAGGGCAGCATGACGTCGTGTCGGCTCTTCATCTCAATGGGGATGGAATGCTCCGCCTCTTCGCCCGCTACGCCCTCGACATTCATGAAGTTTGGAAACGTTCGTGAAAGGCCGCTCGGGTAGTATCCGTCGTGTATGTTGACGATCAGATGGTGGGCCGCGGCCTTCCGGATCACGTCCACGACGGCGCGCTCGTGCTTCTGCGCGCCAGCGGGAACGAAGCCCAGCTTGATGCCCGCCACGCCCCATTTCTGGTAGACGGCGAAAATGTCATTGGCCGCGTGCTCGCCACCGAACTCCGCCACGACCGCGCCCCGCAGGTACAGGCACACTCCGACAGGCGGAGAAAGCTTCGTGCCGTACGCCGCCAACGAGGCGACGTCGAGATCCACGTAGTTGCCGCCCGTGTCCGCCTTCGGCCGAAACGGAACCCACCCCCTGGCCGGCGCTTTTGGGTTGCCGCCGACGTTCTGGCGCCACTCAGGTTTGTGGTCCCAGAACGGTGTCTTGTTCTGCTCGAAAAACGCGATCTCCTGCGGGGTCCACTTGGTCTCAGCGCCGCACCAGGAGTGATCGATCTCCAGATACTCGACGCCGTGCTTGGACGCGAAGTTCATCAGCTCTTTCAACTCGCTCGTGACCATCCGCGTATTCCGCACCTGGCAGATCGCCTCGCCAATTCGAATCCAAGAGGTGTCGGCGAGGGAGTTGGGCGGACAGAGGTTCTCGACGATATGACGGTTTTCGTACAGCTTTGCCGCTGTTCGGCCGACAATCGCCACCTCCCAGGAGGTGTGGAACGGCAGTCGGGTCTCGTCAGGCGTGCTCAGGCTGCCCACGAGGGTGCCTGCTCTGTTTTTACTCCGCTCCCAAGCGACCAAAGGGAAGTCCGAACGATCCGCATCGGTCAGGGCAACGAAACGGCCGCCCCCGACATCCACCGTCACGGCACCTTCGCTTCTGGTCATCGTGCCGATGTCGACGGTGCCGTACTCGTAATTCCGGTTATGGTACACGGGACGGTTCGAACCAAATGAGTACTCCGTCATCCGGCGTTTGATGGCGACTGTCTCCAGGCCTCGCTGGGCAGGCACAACATATCGACAGGCAACACCCTCATCGTAGGCGCGCAGCACGATCTGAAAACGCCGGCCATCGGGGTTTGCTTCACACAGCGTGACCGTGAGCTCGTTGTAGCGGTCCCGGATCTCGCTAAGGTTTCCCCAAAGTGGGCGCCACGTGCGATCGCCTTCTCCGGTGTGCACACGTTCGACGGTTAGCGGAAACCGAAATGAGTGCTGTGAGAGCTCGATGCCGAGGGTTCCGCGCTGCAGCAGCGGCTGCCCCTCGAAATCGACCTGCCAGTATGGCCGGCCGTCGTCCATCGTGACGTTGACCGTGAGCCGCTCATCCGGCGAAACGAGGCTTGGCAGCGATTCGGCGCCGCTCGTATGACCGAGCAGCAGCAATGCGACAAGGATGTGTAACCAACAACAGCGGGAGATCATTGGTGTTCGAGAGGGCGATCCTGCACGGTGCGCGGCTGAGCGGCCACTGCCATCGACGATGGCAGGCCGCTGGCGTTTCGGTGTCGGTCATCTAAGCCACCCTCGCCCTCGATTACAAATGCCACGGGAGGTGAAGCGTTCACCAATTGGGAGGCAGAGCATCGCCCACCAATACCGGTTCCGACGCCGGCGTGGTTATGATGCAGGCCCACTCCGTGGATCAACCTCGGCTCGCCGCTGGGCAGAAAACCCTCGTCTGGATAGAACTCGATCGTCCGGAATCTGAAGTGCACCGCTCGGGCGAGCAGACCGACGACGCGCAGACGGCGGAGTTTCGTTGATAAGTCAGAATTACGGTGCAAGTGGCGTGAGATCCCAGTCGTCGGTGCGAAAGGGAGACGCGGGCAGACCTTCGCGATTAAAAAGGCTCACCGTCGGCCACGCCTCCCAAGCGTACCGAACAGCGACCGGCTGTGGCGCCGCGGGGCTGCTCACGACGACCGTGTCGCCCACGATGGCCGCGTTGGCGGGCACGAAGTTGCGATCGGCTGCCGCGATTGTGAAGCCGCCGAGAGTGGCTCCGTCGCGCCCAACCAGACCGCCACCGATGAAATCGAAGCGCACGACGACACGATCCCCCGTCACCGAGTGGCTGGCCGCCAATGGACCGCAACCGCTGACGTTTTCGCCGAACGCAAGCCGGCGTACTTCGCGGCTCAATCGCTCGCCGACGGGAAACTTGTCGGCTGGATGAATGTTGTCGCGCTCACCCGTGTCGATGGTTGTAACCAACCCCGTACGCGGGACGGCCCGCAACGTGAGCAGCTGTGACTCGCGCAACGCCGGCCAGTCGTCGCCGGGCGACGCGCCGAATGCCGGCAGCTGCACGAAGATGAACGGCATCCCCGGGTCGCCCATTTCATCGCGCCAGCTGTGGATCAGCGCCGGGAAGAGACGGCGATACTCGAAAGCGCGGGTGCGACT
>Ga0105047_10009784_pt1 | contig 15744 bp, 18 predicted proteins | sample MAT04_FD_78384 | JGI IMG/M metagenome (GOLD analysis project Ga0105047, IMG submission 78384) | Freshwater microbial communities from Lake Fryxell liftoff mats and glacier meltwater in Antarctica - MAT-04 (megahit assembly) | ecosystem: Environmental > Aquatic > Freshwater > Ice > Liftoff... | reverse complement strand
CGTCTTCCAGGGCATTACCGAGGATATCTTAAATGTCAAAGAATCTTACACCGCCAAATACCTCAAGAAATATTTATAGATTTATAAAAATTTATCAAGATGTATAAATTATATTATTTACTATACCTACACCATTCTTTTTTCCATTATTAATCCAATAAGGTGTCACCATATCTACCTCACCATCCAATGCGGTAACAGCAATTATTTCACCAGATAAATAAAAGTTATCAAAAATACCACCACTCAAACTAATTTTCCTAAATAATTTAGCTGATTTTGGATTCAACTTGTAAGAATTTAGATTGCCTAGCAACTTCGTTTTTTCAACTCATTCAAAAGGTAATCATATCTAAACATATTATACAATATCAGTATGGAAAATATTGTTTGGCAGACGATCAAAGATTTTCATACAGCCCCTGGAACATGCGGGGTGTATCAGTACTGGAAAAACGATGAATTGCTCTACATCGGCAAAGCCATCAATCTCAAAGCTCGTCTGGGCAGTCACGCCCAAAACGCCAAGTTGGATACCAAGGAGGCTGCCATCGTGGCGGGGGATACTATCAAATTTACCCTTTGCGACACTGAGTTCAAGGCGCTCTTACTCGAATCAGAGCTCATCCGTACCTACAAACCACCCCACAATCGTGTCTGGAAAGACGACAAAACCTATCTCTATATTGTGATCGATATGGCAGACCCATTCCCCAGACCTCAATTTGCTCGAGCCCACGACCTACCTTCGGGCAAAATATTTGGCCCCTTCCCCAACAGTAAAATAGCCGAGGAGGTATTGCGGGCCATCCGTCGACTGGTCCCATTCTGCATGGCCAAAAATATCTCAAAACACGCCTGTTTCTATTCGCGTATCGGACTCTGCTCCCCCTGTCCCGCCAATATCAAATACCAGGTATTTGATATTCAAAAACGTCAGTATCGTCGTCAAATCCGCCAAGTGATCAGAATTCTCGAAGGTCAGGTCGATCCCGTGATTAAAAACTTAACCACACAAATGAAACTAGCCTCAGTCCAGCAAGACTTCGAACTAGCGCTCGAGATTCGCACCAAAATCGAGCGTTTTACTCGCTTCATCACCACCCACAGCTTTACCGATCGCCATTTCTCCTTTAACAACTCAACCATCAAACTTGATACCCTAATGCAAACTCTCACCCCCCACTTCCCTGGTCTTAACAGTCTTCATCGAATCGAGTGTTATGACGCCAGCAACTCTGCTATGTACGACTCGGTTGTCTCTCTGGTGGTCCTCACCGACGGTCTCCTAGACAACGGGCAGTATCGGAGATTCAAAATCAAAAATCCTCGCGCTAATTCCGACTTTGATCGGCTCGACGAAGCGTTAACGCGTCGTCTCAAAAACAAATCCTGGCCTAGTCCTGATCTGATTGTAATCGATGGGGGAGTCCCTCAGCTCAGGCGGTTACAGCAAATTTTTGATAAAGAGTCATACCCCCCAAACTATCTTGGGCTCGCCAAGCATCCCGATAGATTAATAGTTCCAAGCACTACAAAGATCGGATCTTTGCACAGCGTAGATTCAACCTTTCAAACTATTAAAGTTTCTAGCGACCATCCTGGTTTCCAGCTCCTGCAGCAGTTGCGAGACGAGGCACACCGATTTGCCAATAGTTACCGCAAAATTCTCGAAAGAAAACGAACTAAGCTATAATTCACGTATAGCACCTATAGCTCAATTGGATAGAGCGTTTGTCTTCGGAACAAAAGGTTGGTGGTTCAAGTCCACCTAGGTGCACTACATACTCTGTACGACTACCGTAAGCTTGACGAGTACGTTAAACTCTATATATGCAATACTTCATGGATAGATTGGTCAACAAAGCCATCGAAAAATCCCAGTCTCGTCGAGTAGCCAAGCTTCAGATCAAATCAGCCTGGTCACCCGACATCGTCATCTCTCGAGATCCAGGTAGTGGCGGACATATAATTGCCAAGAAACTCGCCAAAAAGCTAAACTGGCAATTATTTGATAAATCACTGATGAAAAAACTTAGCGAGGAGCTAGGAATCCCAGAACAAGGCGTGATTGATGTTGATGAACATAGTCGCAGTTGGGTGAGTGATTTTGTTCATTCAATTATCAATCCAGACTATGTTTCAGATGTACGCTACATTACCCAACTGAAGAAACTTTTAAGTCACGCCGCCAAAAAGAGTGATCTAGTGATTCTAGGCCATGGCGCCAATTACATTTTACCTCCTGACAAATGCCTGCGAATTCGCGTTACTGCCCCATTTGCTACACGGGTCGACAATACATACAAATATGAAAAGTTTAAATCTAGACTTGAGGCTTTTCAGTGGGTAGAAAAAGTTGAAAAACAATACAATCTGTTTATTCGCCAATATTTTGGCAAAAATCCACACAATCCATGGGATTACGATCTAGTTATTTCAACCAAAGATTTTACGCTCGATCAATCAGTCGATCTTATTATCCAAGCATTCAAAATTAAATTTCCCAAATTTTTGAAATAGTGCGTGCACCATCTGGGACGATGTTGGAACCTATCTAACCTCCTCAATTGATCCAAAAGAGAAAGTTAGCCTTATCATTGCCTTCGCTCATTTTAAAAAGGAAAATAAGGTATGATCAAGAACACTTCCCAGACTGTAACCTATATTTTAACAGATGAAAATAGCTTCTACTACCGATTCGAGCGCGATTTACGTGAGGCAAAGAAAGAAGTGATAATTGAAAGCCCATTTATCACTATTCCTAAAATACGAAGTTTGAAGCCAATATTTGAGTCTCTGGTTAAAAGAAAAGTTGAAGTATTTATCATTACCAGACATCCAGAGGAACATGATCCCCTCATGGCTGAGCAATCAGAGGCAGGAATTCAATTCTTTGAAGGCCTGGGAGTCCAAGTGTTAATGAATAAGACACATCACCGAAAGATTGCCATGATTGACCGTAAGATCGTTTGGAAAGGCAGTCTGAATATACTTTCTCATAGAAATAGCCGTGAGTTTATGGAACGAGAAGAAGAAGAGCAGAAAGTAAAAGCGTTATTTTCGTTTTTGAAATATGATCAGGTCAACGATATTAATAACAATTTGCTATACTAATGAGGAAATATGAATGATACTGTAATCAATAAATCTGAACTGGTGATCGATGCGCTCCAATATGCTCATGACCACAATTTGGATATCGCCAATAAGGACGATGTTCGGAAAATTCTAGAGGTACTTGACCCTGAACATAAAGAAGATCTTGACACGTTTGCTGAACTTCTGAAAACCTCAGACGTATTTATGAATATGCAGGCAGATGCTAAGAAGCCAATTTTACCCAATTAAGTTCTATTCTTTAGTTATTTTTGAAGTTTTCGAGTCAATAACTGCTTTACATTGTTCTTTCGCATAACCCCATGCATGGAAGTCACATGGTTTATCATCTGTTTTGATAAATGGATCGGCTCCAAACCCTCGCTCATCATAAAAGTAACGGCGTGTAAGGTGGTCGGCAATCACGCGCATGGCTGGCATATACTCGCCTTCATATTTCTTACCGGAGGATACTTCGATGCTTCGAAGTATTGGAGTAAAGATATCGATTTTAAAAACGTCGGGAACGCATTGAACTGCGGCGGCAATTCTTTCTAGTCCTCCAGCGAAATCAACATTTTGCGCAGGAAGTTTTTGGAGTCCACCTGCGATTTTTTCGTACTCCATGAAAACGCAGTTACCGATTTCAATAAATCTCCCACAATCACAATTGGGGTGACATTCTTTTCCAAATGAGGAATCGTGGTCAACTTCGGGAAATTCGTAGAAAACTTCGCTGGTTGGGCCACCGATTTCGCCAACGGGAATTTGATCTGGCGTTCCTGCACGACTCCACCAATTTTTTTGTCTGAATAGTAAAAAATGTGATCGTCGAGAACACCAATCTTGCGCCAAATCTGATACGATTCTTCGTCTTTTGGCACGGAGTCATTACCCTCAAACAAAGTGACGTATAGTTTTTCGGGTGACAACCCTAGTTCTTTGGTAAAGAATTCCCAGATCCAAGCGAGTTGCACTTTTTTGAAGTAATCACCAAGAGACCAGTTACCAAGCATCTTAAACATTGTGGTATGCCTATTATCACCGATTTCTTCAATGTCTTAGGCGCGAAAACTGGGCTGGGAGTCGACGAGTCTCTTCACCATTGGATGAGGTGCACCTTTTGAATACGGAACGAGAGTCTGCATGTCAGAACTGGTAAACAGTGGGCTCGGGTCTTCGAGTGGGACGATCGGCGCGGCAGGAATTATAGCAGAGGCTATAAATATAGCTTTGTTTCACTTTTTATGATGTAATCTTGCTACTACTTATTTGATGAAAGGTTTATATATGTCGATGATCATCGTCCCCATGGCTCCTATGTATGTCAAAAAAGAAGATGCTCGTGAGTATCTTGCCAAAACTCATAAAGGGATTGCCTTCGTCGCGCTTATCGACTCATTGTTTATTTTTGGCATGGAAAAAGGCTTTGACTATGCCTTCAAAGCTAGAGGCTTAAGTTTTTTCCCCGCTTATTCACTACAAACTATGGCAATCTTTGGATACTGCTTATTAGCTTTAGGGTTTTCGCTAAAACTTTTTATGGCGAATCCCGATTTTGATGCAATGAATAAAAGAATTAAGGCTTATAAAACCAGTGATATGGTTAAAACTAATCTGATAATTGGAGATTACTATCCAAAATTAACACTGCTATTATTTATAGGCTTGGTTTTAGTGCTTGTGTTTGCAATTGTACTGCCAATGTATACAACTATCTCTAAAATGAGCCTTTAATGCTCTTAGGTCTTGAGTGGAGAGCCGGGGGTTTTGAGACCGAGTGTAACGTGGCCAGCAATCTCTTTGTCGCATTCAACGATGAGTGAGATCATTTTGTGGTCTGTTATTTTCTTTATCATCCTTTCAATATATTTAGTTTCGTGTTCGAGAGTTAGTTGCTCTCCTTGCATGAGAATGTAGGTTTGTCGTTTGATAGAATGTTGATGTATTCGAGGAGGCGCGGGGCATCTTCAATTATGACATCGCGAATAATGTAAGATCTGCCATCTTTGGTTGCCGGAATAATATTGCATTGGTAAATTATAGCTTAAGGGTGGAACTTGACGATAGCCATATAATTAGTAGATATGTTTGAGAGAATCAAAGATTTTGTGATTGGCAGTACCCTTAGTGGTTTGGGAGCGACCATGATAGATAAGGGAATGACAATCCGCGAACTTGTCATATAACCAAATCCACCCCATACAAAAAATCCAGCTGAAACTAGACCCTCGATAGTGACTAAGATTTGAATAATACTTTTGATAAATGTCCGAATTTTTGTCACATCTGCCGATTGAGCGTACACAGGAGATGCGAATATTAGTGCCGTAATGGCGAGAGAAGAAATAACGATTAATTTTTTATTTTTGGCAGGTCTAGGTACAAAAAAGCTTGGGCCTTGCACTCAAAAGTACATAGAGGAACGCAATTTAGAATCTCAGCTTCGCAACCAAATTACAAAATTTGCCTTACCTGACACTTGGAAAGATGATTGGATTAAGTGGTTAGAAAGAGACAAACGAGCTTGGTACAATAGACATTCTAGTGCCGAGGAGAGGACTTGAACCTCCATGAATTACTTCACACGCTCCTGAAGCGTGCGCGTCTACCATTTCGCCACCTCGGCAATTACTAGAAAGAATTATACTCTAAAGATTACTTCTGCTTACCGCGATTATTCTCGATCCCAGTCAAGTTTTTCTTACGCAATCTCAAAGAAATTGGTGTGATCTCAAGTAGTTCATCTTGTTCCAGGAAATCTATCGATTGTTCAAGCGACATCATTAGAGGGGGAGCTAACTGGATCACTCCATCAGATGATTTTGAGCGCATGTTAGTCAGCTGTTTTCCTTTGCACACATTCATTCGGACATCCTGTTCCTTTGGATTAGAGCCCACTATCATCCCTTCGTACACGGGTACGGCGGGACCAATAAAGAGTGTTCCGCGCTCTTCAGCAGCCGCTAATCCATATGCCAGGGAATCACCCGAATTAGTGGTAATAATCACGCCGGAGCGGATTTTGGGCAGTGCTTTACCAATTGGTTCATAGCCATCAATTTGGGAGGAGAACAGGACAGTTCCCTTAGTGAGAGTTAAGAGGAGTGTACGTAATCCAATAATATTACGAGTAGGAATACGATACACAAATTCGACTTCAGTATCAGAAATAGGCTCCATCGAGATCATGGTGCCATATCTTTTACCCATTTCTTGGTTAATCACGCCTTGATAATCATTAGGCACCACTACGTCCACTTCTTCAACTGGCTCAGTTTTGACGTTATTTTCATCTCGTTTGGTAATAACTTCAGGCTTTGCCACTTCCATTTCATACCCTTCACGACGCATGGTCTCAAGTAAGATCGAGAGATGCAACTCACCCCGTCCCGAAACTTTGTATTTACCGTTATCCAATTTTTCAACTTTGAGAGAGAGATTTGACTCTAGTTCTTTGTACAAACGCTCCTCAATTTGGCGACTAGTCACAAATTTACCCTCACGACCAGCTAGGGGAGAAGTATTGGCTCCGATTGTCATATGTAGGGTCGGTTCGGTAATCTCTTGCGTAGGATAAGCTACGGTATCGGAGGGATCAGACATCGTCAGGCCAATCTGAACTTCAGTCATACCAGGAATACCAACGATATCGCCAGTTTGTGCCTGTTCAACTTCGACTTTGCCAAGTCCCTCAGAAAGTAAAATACGTTGCACAGAAAATGGCTTGGTTGGACGGTTTGTCAAGATCACGCTTTGGCCAAGTTTAATGGATCCTTGAGTAATCTTACCTATCGCAATTCTCCCCAAATGTGGGTTGTAGTCAATTGAAGACACAAGCATTTTAAAAGTATGGCCTGGATCAGCCTTCGGAGAAGGGAAATATTCAATAATTTTATCGAGTAATGGAATAACATCTCCAGGCATTTCTGAAGAATATGCTACCGGCAATTCGTTAAACACTTTTCCGTCGCGTCCAACTGCATATAAAACTGGAAAGTCTAGATGACTTTCGTCGTGAGCTAGCTCGAGGAATAAGTTTTCGATTTTGCTTATGACATAGGGGACACGGGCAAATTGTTTGTCTATCTTGTTGATTACAACCACGATCTTAAGGTTTTGTTTAAGTGCTTTCTTTAAGACGTAGCGAGTTTGGGGCATGGGACCTTCCTGTGCATCTACTATCAACAGTGCACCATCAGCCATCGAGAGCGTACGTTCTACTTCACCAGAGAAATCAGCGTGTCCTGGCGTATCAATAATATTAATTTTGGTATCGCCATAAAAAATAGCACAGTTCTTGGCTAAAATAGTGATCCCTCGTTCGCGCTCGAGCGTGTTACTATCAAGAATCGTAGTTTGGGCCATTTCACCCGAGTTCTCGCGGAAGGTGTGGGTCTGTTTGAGCATCGCGTCCACCAGAGTAGTTTTGCCATGGTCAACGTGCGCAATGACCGCCACGTTACGAATGTTTGTAAAGCTGTGCATACTTAACTTCCTTTAAACCGTGAAAATTAGTTATTAAATTATATCACAATAGATCAGAGCGGGTAAGGGGACTCGAACCCCTGCAAAATGCTTGGAAAGCATTTGTGCTACCACTACACCATACCCGCAAAAATTCACTCTATTATGTGGCAATGCCACCTCGTAGTCCCGGTTCGCGGGACGGAGTGTGGTGAAGCTCAGAGTCGAACTGAGATAGCTTGTTCTTCAGACAAGTGCCTTGACCACCTTGGCTACTTCACCAATTATTTAATTGTAAACTATTTTTTTAGATGTGGACCCAAGAGGACTCGAACCTCTGACATCTTCGATGTAAACGAAGCGCTCTACCAACTGAGCTATGGATCCGTCTTAGGCAAGGGTGGGCCCACTGGGATTCGAACCCAGGACACCCTACTTAAGAGGCAGGTGCTCTAACCAGCTGAGCTATAGGCCCTTGGTGCCGAGGAGAGGACTTGAACCTCCATGAATTACTTCACACGCACCTCAAGCGTGCGCGTCTACCATTTCGCCACCTCGGCTAATGCTCAGTATTATACTAGATTTATCCTCCTTTTGGTCAAAAAATCTCAGAGAAACCGAGGTAGAAGATTTATCCACAAATCCTACACACACCGCTCCCAGATCATTATTTATATAGTCCTCACTCAAATCTATAGAAATCGTATCATGTATCACTTTGTGAATAGTTGTCAATTCAGAGTGATCTAGCGAATATTTTGAAAATCTTTGATATATCTTTGCATGGCTATCCATTACCTTCAACCTATTCAAAAAATACTTCCACCCCCCTCGCCAGATACTTTTTGGCGAGAGTGCAGACTTCATCTTTTCATACATTGGCTCAACGATATTAACTTGTCTCAAAAAACTTCCATCGTCTTCGCCTAGATATTCAATCCTACTTTCGTCTCTCCCCAAAGTTAGTTTGTATCCTTCAAATCTTGCTTCAATTTTTCTGATTACGTTAATTGCATAACCGTCAATTAGAGTGCCCAGTCGATCAATCATCTCGATAATTTTGTCAGCGTCTGCTTCTTCTGGCTTCATTCTCCAGATCATCCACGACACAAGGTTTACGAGCAAGGGGTGTTTTACTTCAAGTAAATGATCTTCTTTTAAAAAAAGGGAGTCAACTGCGACAATCAAATCCGCTTTCCAGCCATAGAGTCCTGCTCCAGGGAATAAATTGTTATAAACCAAGCAAGCAGACATTTCACCTTTCTCAAAAAAGCGAATAATTTTCTCGCCAGTCATATGCATCGAAATATTCTCAAAATCTTCCTCAGTATGAAGGAGTGTAATCCCCGATCCATATCTAGCCATAAATGTCTGGCATCCCGAGAGATTATCTGCCATCAGCCACATGCCTTGTTCGGGTGTAATCATCGCTCCACCACACCACGCTACAAAACAACCAATAAATTCTTTACATATTTCTTTATCTTTCAAATTGTCCCAGGCACTCTCAGCTACTAGTTGGCGAGTTTTAAGCAATTTAGATCTAGATTTTCCAATTTTTTTAACTGATTTTTGAATTGACTCGCTAAATAACCTGCCAACATCATTGTATTGCTCTATTAATGTCGCTCCCTTTGCCTGATAAATATTTTGCATCACTTTATTATATTGCATATTCTCTCAATTGCTGTATAAAAATACTTTATGGTCACAAACATCGTCAATTCTCCCAATACTCGTGGACTCATAGCAAAACAAAATAGAGCAGGGGGTAAACTCCCAAAAAAAATTGCTATTTTATATACCGATGCCAAGCGTGAATACTGCTCTACCGACGAAGAGTTTCAGACCATCGATGGCTCCTACGACGAAGCCCTCCTTTTCGACCCATATTTTAAAAAACTTGGAGTGAAGACTGTGTATATCAAAGCCGATATTCACATGACCGAAAATCTCAAAAAACACAAGCCCGACATGGCGCTCAACTTGGTCACTACCGTCAAGGGCTATGATTATTTAGGCGCCACTGTACCTGCCGTTCTCGAGCTTTTAGAGATCCCCTATACCGGCACCAATATTTTAGGGTTCTCCCTTGGCTGTAATAAATATCTTATGCACGCCTTACTTTCACAGCACGGCGTCCCAGTTCCCCATTTCCAGCTCATGTCGACCAAGACTACTCCACTCGACCCAACTCTCCATTTCCCACTTATTCTCAAACTCAACGAAGAACATAGTAATATTGAAATCAAGCAAGAAAGTGTAGTCGAAAACGAAGAACAACTACGCAAAAGACTCAGATATCTCCTTCGCACCTATCAGCAAGACGTGCTCGTCTCCGAGTTCATTGATGGTCGTGAGTTTGCCTCATTTCTTTTTCATTCCTATAATCGCAAAGTTTATACTGTCGAGCGCGTCATCAATATGCCAGGGTTGAAACATCAATTTATGGATTACAATCTAGTCTGGAATGTCAGTGTTCAGGAATATGACAAAATTTTAAAAAAAGTTAAATATCATGATCCTATCCTCGATGCCTTTGTCAAAAAAGCCTTCAATGTCATGCGTATGGACGACTACGGCAAATTTGATATTCGTATGGACGCCAAAGGCAATTATTATTTTATCGATGCCAATGCCAACTGTCATTTTGCCCCGCCCGAATCATTTTGTGACTGCGAGATATCTCACGTCCTCCCGATGTACGGAGTTTCCTTCAAAATCTTGCTCAAACGACTTCTACAAAACACCATGCGCGAGTGGGGGTATTGATTAATAATTTATAACCTTTAATATTAACAAGTATGCAAACTGATGAACCTGGCGGTAAAATTATAGAGCCTCTCCCCTTACCCAAAAAAGTTGCTATTTTATATTCAGACGTTAAACGTGAGTATTTTAAAACAGAAGAAATGTATCTGAGTGAAGAGGGGGCAGACCTCTACGCACAGCAAGTAGCCAATTATGTTTCAAAAATGGGTATCGAGGTGGCAACTATTGCCGGCGACGACCAGATGGCGACTAATCTTAAAAAATTTGACCCCGACATGGCCATGAATCTGGTTGATTCAGTCAGGGGAGAGAGTACGCTTGGCTCATCGATCCCTGGTGTTCTAGAAGTCCTCCATATCCCCTACACCGGAGCCGGTACATTAGGATGGGCACTAGGGACTAACAAGTTTCTTATGTATCAATTGCTCCAATCTAGTGGCATTCCCGTCCCTACTCACCAATTAGTTAGTAATAGTAGCGATATGATAGACCCCGAGTTGCGCTACCCTCTATTTCCTAAGCTCAATTACGAACATTCAAGTATTGGTATTGCCAGCGACAGTATCTGCAAGAACGAGCGAGAGTTAAGAGCCAAGCTCAAAGATCTTTTTATCATCTATAAACAGCCAGTTTTAATTGATGAATTTATCGCCGGTATCGAGATCACGGCCTCCGTGCTCGATGGAATCAATACCAAAGTTTATGCAGTACAACGCAAAGTCGGGGAGGGGATCGATGACGTAGTCACCTTTGATAAAAAATGGAAATCTTGGCTCGACATGACCTATGTCAAATACGAAGATCCTGTTCTAAAAGGGTATGTCAAACAAGCCTTCGATTTACTCAAAATGTCCGACTACGCCCGGATCGATATCCGCATCGATGCAGCGGGTAGATATTATTTTATCGATCCCAACGCCAATCCCTTTTTTGGGCCTCCACAAGAGACTCACGCCACCTATAGCATGATCCTCGATATGTACGGAGTCAGTTTTGAAGAAACGCTCAAACGCATGTTTATGAATACTCTGCAGGACGCTAGAGTTGCACAAAATGGTTGGCACTAAAATGCCACAAACCTAATACAAAATATTATTGAAATGTCTAAATCCGTAGTAAAATACTTTCATCACATCTCTGCCGAGTAGTGAAATGGTATCACAGCGCCCTTTGAAGGCGTATTTCTAGGTTCGAGTCCTAGCTCGGCAACTTTACTAGATCAAAATATATTATTTTCAAATTGTCTTGTAACTGTATAGCATTAATATGCTAATCCAAGTGTATCCTCCAAGCCTAAATTTAAGTAAGTGTCTGATCCTCGTGGGCGGGAGCAACGACACGGTAGAAAAATTTCAACCATTAGGACGGGCGACGAGAAAGTGTCGCTGAGCATACTTGGCACATGGCTCTCATGGTCATCATCCTAGTCATGGTAATTGGTGCTTTATTCTAATCATTGAGTAATATGTCCCCGGTTTCATAATGCACTTACTATATCATTAGGGATCAAATGATATAATCTCGTTATGAAGAATTTCTATCTTATATTAATCAACTCATTTTCAGCGGGATTATCATCATCTTTGATCTGGTTTTCACTCACTATTTGGGTTTATCTCATGACCCACTCGATTTTCGCCACCTCGATAATCTCTGGGTGCTACATGATCGCACAGCTCATTTCCGGATTAATATTTGGCCCTCTAGTCGACCATCATTACAAACGATCGATCATGATCACAGGGGAAATTCTTGCCCTAATTATGCTACTGCTAGGTCTTGGAATATATCAGACAACTAGTCCCATAGACTTTATTCACCCTGACTCAATTAATCTTTGGATCTTTATCCTTCCTATTTTTCTTTCTGTCATCATTGGCAATATCCGCAATGTCGTCCTGCCCACTTTGACTACTATCATGGTCCCCAAGTCCTTGCACGACAAAGCCAATGGTCTTTCAGGGACCATAACAGGCATGACCTATCTGATCGCTCCCATGCTGGGAGGTTTCCTACTATCCATCTCAGGGATGTTTTGGGCACTAGTTATTGCCATTTTTATCAAAATTATCACAATCACGCATCTCTATTCTATTAAAATAAATGAAATCCTTGCTAGACATAAGGATCAAAAAATTAGCTTTAATATCAGTGCCACGGTACAAGTAGTCAAAAACATCCCGGGTCTCTTGGCCTTGCTCATATTCAACAGCATCAACAATTTTATTGGTGGGGTATTTGGCCCGCTCGTTGACCCCTATGGACTCTCGCTCGTCAATCAAAAAACGTGGGGAATAATCTCTGGTTTACTCAGTGTGGGATTTATTTTGGGAGGATGGTGGATCGCCAAAAAGGGATTGGGGAAGAGACCACTTAAAATCTTATTCGTGACCAATATTCTGATGTGGATTGTATGTATTCTTTTTGCGATTCTGCCATCGATCACTCTCCTCGTCGTCGGCGTCTTTGTCTACTTCGTCTTGACACCATTCGCCGAAGCCTCCGAGCAAACTATCATTCAAAAAATTGTCCCAAAAAGATATCAAGGTAGAGTTTTTGGTCTTGGTCAAAGCATCGAGTCAGCGGCCACTCCTCTCTCGACCTTTGCAGTCGGTCCCATTGTTCAGTTTATCTACATTCCATTTATGTCTACCGGATTAGGGGTAAAACTAATCGGGTCATGGTTTGGCACTGGCGAAGCCCGTGCAATCGCCTTACTCTTTGTAACATCTGGCATTATCGGTCTCGCTCTCACAATTTTGAGTATGTCGACCAAGAGTTACAAAATTCTTGCAGCCAGCACAATCGCCTCGAGATAATCACAAAATTTAATGCCTGGAATCACTTCCGACTCAGGGTTTATCTCATCATCTTCGCCATCATATACCGACGGATTTGCATTACATTCGAGGAAGTAGGGGATATTATCGGCAAACCTTACATCAAAGCGAGCATATCCACGTAGTCCCAGTTTTTCAAATGCATCGATACTGACTTTCTCAATAATTTGGCGTTCACTGTCCGTCAAATTTGCGACTTCAACCCTCGAAGTTTTATAATCGGGGTGGTCAATCTCCCATTTGGCAGCGTAAGTTTGAAATGCTAATGGATTGCCATTGCTAAATAATAGTTCTTCAATCGGCAAAACTTTTATTACTCCTTCAATTACTATCAAATAAACCAGCAGTTCACGTCCAACGATAAATTCTTCATATAGCATAGGCTGGCCAAACTCTCCCTCTTTTTTTTTAATTATCTCCTCTAGCTCTCTCGTATTCTGAGCAATCGAATCATATCCCAGTCCCATACTACAATGTTCGAGTGAAGGCTTTACAATCATCGGAAATTTTGTTTTTCCAGGAGTCGGAATATGGTTCTTTAGCAAGAAATTTTTGAGGGCTATTTTGTCACCGGTTAAAACAAACTCTGCCTCCGCCGACCCAGTCACAGGGATCTTGAGTCTACGCAAATAGCCAAAGGCAATCTTTGCCAGATGAATATCGGATCCACACCACTCAATCAAATTAAATATTACGTCAGCTCTAATGCTTCCAATTTCCTCAATATGATCTTCGTTTATCTCGATTAACCTAGCTTTATGACCCAGACTTTCTACTCCCATGACAACTTTGTCAGCAATAATAGCCGAGTCCTCGTCTGTCGCTCCATACGCAGTCGCTCGTATTTTCCTAGACGGCTTACTATAAATTACGGCAATCTGCATGACTCCAGTATATAATACGATTATGAACGTCAATAAAGTTACTCGACAAATCAAAAAAATCTCTGATATCTACTCCAAAAAATATGGCATCAAAAGGGACGCCAATTGGTATATCCTCAAGCTTCAAGAAGAAATGGGAGAACTTATCCAGAGTTATCTGATGATGACGGGTAGGGGTCGTCAAAAAGACAAAACCAAAGAAGAAATTACAGAGGAGTTTCACAAAGAAATGGCCGATGTTTTTTGTCATGTTTTACTTTTAGCCAAACACCACAAAATTAACCTCGAAAAAGAAATAGACGAGAAATGGTTGGTCTGGAACAAGAAATAGTGTTATGCTAAATGCATGAAATCCCTTTATAAGGTTGTCTTGTGGTTCCCCGTCACGGTCTTGACTCTCGTATTCACCATCTCACTCTATTCAAGCCTCAGCTCTACCAAGGGCATTAGGGGATTAATTCGCCAAGAAATTACTGATTTCAAAAATCAACCTATCACTTTTGCAGCTCTCCCCAAAGTTTCTTTTGAAATCAAAACCGCCCTGGCCAAGGAGGATGCCAGACCCACGTTAATTAATCGCTACCTCGAGCATTACAACTCGCCCATGTCTGGAATGGGCGACCAAATCGTGAAAGTTGCTGATCATTTCGAACTTGATCCATATCTTGTTGTGGCGATCGCTCAGCAGGAGTCAAATCTAGGAAAGCTTATGCCTCCCAATTGTCACAATGCCTGGGGGTGGGGTATCCACTCAGCAGGTACGCTATGTTTTGATAGCTGGAACGAAGGAATTAATACTTTTGTCTCAGGTCTAGCCCAAAAATATCTTGCCTACGGCCTCTCTACACCAGATCAAATTATGACCAAATACAACGCGACTTCCCCTGGGGGAGCCTGGGCCAAAGGCGTTAATCAATTTCTTGAGGAACTCCAGACAGGATCTTGGTAATCTACCAGACTAATTCCGACTTGACAATCCCATAGTATGTGGTAATATCCGCAGACTATGAAGAAAATCATAATCTGGGTAGCCAGTTTCTTAATCATCTTTCTATCTGGGAAAAATCACGTTAAAGCAACAGAGCACGATACTCGTTCCGCTCAAATGCGTGTTGTTTTAACCAAGTACAATTCACCGATGATAGGCCTAGAAGATGTCCTTATCAAGACTGCTGAAAAATACGGCTTAGACTGGACCCTAATGGCTGCTATTGCTGGTACCGAATCTAGTTTTGCCAAACGCATGCCTCATAAATGCAACAATCCCTATGGATGGGGTATCTATGGCGACAAAAAGCTTTGTTTTGATAATCTAGAGGCATCAATCGAAGAAGTCGCCTCTGGCCTAGCCAAGAAATACAACATTTCAAGCATCGAGTCGATAGCTCGTACCTACAACAAAGTTTCGACCGAAGGTTGGATTTCTCACACTAAATTCTTTATGAACAAGATCAAAACTGCTCAGGTACCGGTTTCAGCATTACCGATCACTCTGTAATATAATAGCTTAGTAGCCGAGGTGGTGAAATGGTAGACACGCACGCTTTAGGAGCGTGTGCTTTACAGCATGGAGGTTCAAGTCCTCTCCTCGGCACAAAGGGCATCACACACTCAGTATGTAGTGTTATAATTCATAAAATATGACAAAAATAACTCAAAAACCAGATGGTACCATTAATTTT
>Ga0105047_10009783_pt1 | contig 15744 bp, 13 predicted proteins | sample MAT04_FD_78384 | JGI IMG/M metagenome (GOLD analysis project Ga0105047, IMG submission 78384) | Freshwater microbial communities from Lake Fryxell liftoff mats and glacier meltwater in Antarctica - MAT-04 (megahit assembly) | ecosystem: Environmental > Aquatic > Freshwater > Ice > Liftoff... | reverse complement strand
TTGCGGCACCTCTTTTTCTCCGTGCCTTCGTGACCTCCGTGGTGAATCATCCTGCCGTTCAACCTGGGAACTGACTTTCGATTCAGCGGGGAGGCATTGATTTGAGAATCAACTTCGCATCCGCATCAAAGCTAGTATAAACGCCACAAGGCCACTCGCCCTCGCTGACGCTTCGTGTTGGTGAGTGGAGTACTCCAGTTACCACACTCGCCACGACTACTCGCTCTGCGGAGGCAACGATCCCATCGCCCCATAGTTGGAATGATTGAACATCGGGTTCCGCGTCGGCTGGTACAGCTTTCCCGGCAGCGGTGAATCGCTCTGCGTGTAGACCCACATCTCGAACGGGTCCCACACGATGATCTCATCCCGGCAGTCGCCGGTCACATCGAGCGGCATGAAGCACATGTCGGGGTGCCCGTCCTTCGGAAACTGCAGGACCTTCCGCCCCCATCCGTCAAACAGCCCACCCAGCTCGGGATTCGGGGACAGGCACCAGAACTCCTCGTCCTTGCCGGTCCAGTTCACGGGCAGGCTCGTACTACCATGATTCGCCGGTTCAAAGTCATGATACAGCTCGCCATCCGCATTGTAGAAATGAGCGATCCCCTGATTGCCCCAGTAGTTGAAGACCAGCACCTCCAGCCCCGGCAAGTCGGAGCGGAAGTTCGCCACGGTCAGGTTCTGGGCATGCCCCACGCGATGCCGCTTCAGGATCTGGCCCTTCAAATCGGCGATGTAAAACCCTTCATCGCTGGCTGCACAGAGGACACGTACCTCTCCCGGCTTCTCGGGATGCAGATCGCACGCGATCACCGCGTCGGCGTGATCCTTGATCTGTGAATCGAGTGACCACCGCTGCGATCCATCGGGGTTATACATCGAGTACCCGACAAACAGTTCCTCGCGGCCATCTCCGTCGATATCACGAGCATACGGGTAATGCCCCGTCGTACATGACCCGTGCCACTGCGTTTCGAGTTTCGAATCGAGAACCCAGAAGTTCGTATAGCGATCCTTGAGAATCAGATGATCGGCCCGCCCCCGGTCTCGCAGGTTCGCGAAGAAAAGCGAATCGCCCAGGATCCTCGGGAACTTCTGCGGGTTCTTGGAAGTCGAGATCGCCTCGGGAGTGGGGACCTGTTGCCGGGTCTTCCCGGTCGCTCCGTCGGCCACGATCAGCTGTTGGTTCATCGTATAGACGACCTCCTGCTTCCCGTCGCCATCCAGATCGTGAATCTGAAATGCGACGTCATTGGTCAGGTGGTACTTCCACGGGTCGGGCTCCCCGATCTGCCACAGGACCTCGCCATCAAACGTGATCGCCGTCAGGCAGCTGAGTTCACTGAAGCGGTCCTTGGGCCCGTGGTGGACCATCTGACCGATGAGGGCATCGATCTTCCCATCACCGTTCAGGTCGCCGAACCGGACATTTCGACCCACGCCGAAGTCATCGAGCGACGCCTTCTTCCAGACCTTCATCGCCGGGTTCCCCGCTTGCAGCTTCGCTTCTGTCGAAGTGTGTTCTGCAATGCGGGCGGCGAGTTTCTGCTGCTCCTCGTCGGAGACCGTCACGGTCACGCGGGAGAAGATTGTGGGAATGTCTGCCGTCAGACCGATGCGTCCCGCAGTAAACGTCGTGTCCTCCAGTTCCGCAATTGTTATCTCGTTCAGACGGGCCACGATTCGCGGGCCATCCACCGACACCTGAGCGACCAGCTCTTCGTTTGGCTTCCAGGCGAACTCTTTCTCGGCCAGTACCTTCTCGAACGGCTTGCGAAACTCCAGCTCATCCTGCACCAGCTTCAGGACCGCCTGCTTGCCGACCACGCCGAAGAAGTAGTAACACCGGTCATTCCGCAACCGAAACAACACCCCGCACTGACGCTGGCTCGACTGCGGCGTGAACCGCACCGCCACCTGGTAATTCTCCCACAGCGGATCCCCAGCTGTGACCATGGGATGAATGTGTTTTTCCGACTGAGGCGTATAGGTCTGCAGCAGCGCCTTTCGCCCTTCATGTTCGATGACCTGCCAAGCCCGCTGCGATCCGATGGTGGAGGTATAGGCGGTGATGTTCCACGGCCCCTTCGGCCCGGATTCCGGCAAGAAGTGATACTCCGCCCGCGCCCAAAGCACCTTCGATAACGGGCCGGATGGCAGCGTGTCGAACTCATCACGCAGGATCGTGACCTCACCCGCCGAGAGGCACGTGGTGAGGAGATGACAACAGATGTACGCAATTACGACGGTCGCTCGACACATCAGGAATACCCTCTCCCGGGAAAGATCGATGTCCCGGAACACCACCAGCTGGTTCCATCATTCGTGGCTCAAGAGTTTGATCCTAACTCGATCAATTGCTCCACGCCACAAAGGCGTGTAAGTTCTGTCACAACAATACTGCAGCTGACTTGCCCCCATCGCCTTGAGGGTCTCGTTGGGGCTAAAAACGTGACCACAATCTGTCTTCAGCAACAGGTGTCCGCGAGCCGTTATCTCTCTTCCCTCTTCTTGGCTTCCTTCCCTTTCTTCTGTTCAATCTTTCCTCGTTCCCAAGCTCTGGTGCGCTCAGCCCGGCTCACAGAGCCGGGGCACCCGTGCCAGGTCTTCGCCCCAGAGAAAACTTGGGTGGCAGGATCAGCAGCGCAGCGAATGGCCCTGACGGGAACCCGCGTGACACTCCAAGCTCGTCCGGGCCTTCGCAAAGCCTCAGACCCGTCCACCCCGCCACTAGAACCACCCATACGACGCATACCAAATCATTGGACTAATGAGGACAATCAATCCCACCCCAAGAATTGCGAACATCTTCAAGATCGCATTCCAGCGTTTCTCTGGATCAGCACAAGCAGCCACGATGACTGTGAGAAAGCCCCAAGGGATACCAACCACTGTCCCCAATACCAAACCGTAAGTGCTATCTCGAGCAGTGAGCCCCGCCAGCATGCATGCCAGATAACTGCATACATTCCCCACAGCGACACTGCCAAAGAATGCCATCGACAGGACAAAGTCTGGGTTAGGACGCGGATGTTCGATGTCTGCGGGTCTGTGATTCATCTCTTGCCAAACTGTGGCCTGCCGGATCTTCAAATTGGGAGCCGGAAGCGTCAGCGCCCGGAGCGATCAACGAGCGACATCATCTCCGGGCGCTGACGCTTCCGGCTCGTGACGAGATTACTTCCCGGCGAGTGATTTTGCTTTCTTCTGCAGCAGGATATTCACCCCCTTCTTGTTCGACAGGGCGATGTCGAGGAGGCCGTCTCCGTTGATGTCGCCGCTGGTGAACTGGGTGCCGACGCCGGTGTCGTTGCCGGCGGGGAGGGAGTGCTTAATGAACTTGGGGCCGTCCTTCGAGCGTTCGATCTCGTACCAGACCATGATGACCGGGTCATTGGCTCCCGGGTCGCCGCCGTTGTGGGCGTAGTAGCGTTTGCCGGTGACCATGTCCTTTTTGCCGTCGCCATTCACATCGACGAACAACAGGGCATGGGTCTGGGAGAAGCTGTCGTCGATGAGGTGGGAGGTCATACCGGGTTTCCCCTGCTTTTCGCCGTTCTCGAACCACCAGACTCCGTGCTTGTGGGCGCAGGTCATCAGCATGTCCATATCGCCATCGAGGTCGAGGTCTTCCGCATAGATGTCAGCGCCGGTCTGGGGAGCGCCGGTCTCGCCCAGCACGTGCGGGTGGAAAGCCCAGACTTTGCCATCGCGTGTTTCGGGGTGCTGCCACCAGCCGTGAGGGATGACCACATCATTCTTACCATCGCCGTTGCAGTCAGTCACACCGATTCCGTGGTAGTACTTGAAGGTCCCGTTCTGGCCCGGATCGCCCGGTTCGCTGACCGCCACGAAGTTCCACTTCTGGTACACAGCTTCGCCGGTCGGAATCTCGATGTAGCCCATCTGTGTCTCGGGCTGGCTGCCGAAGACGAGGTCGGGCTTGCCATCGCCGGTCAGGTCGGCGAACTGGGGCGACTCGTTACAGATGCTGTGCCAGATGACGTGTTCGGCCCAGTGTTTTTCCTCGCCTTTGGGGTTCTCGTACCAGTGGAAGGGCTCGCCGGGGAAACCCGCGATAATGATGTCAGACCAGCCGTCCTGGTTGATGTCATACACCCAGTTGCAGAAGCTGTTGCTGTAGCCGACGCCCGCCCAGTAGTTGCCGGGCGCGCGGAGCTCGTGCGGCTTCCAGTCGGGAGCGGAGTACCAGAGATCGCCCGCAACGATGTCCATCTGGCCGTCTTTGTTGAAGTCGCCGATGCCGACACCTTCGGAACGGAAGTGCGCATCGAGCTGAACTCGCTCGAAGGAGACGGCAGAGTCCTCGGACCAAGCGACATTCGCTGACAGGGCGAGCGAGAGACAACCAACCGCAAGAAGTGCGAATCGCCGCATGGGGCCACTCCAACGAAATCCGGGGATCAGACATTGCCAGTCCACCGACCAGCATGAATCTGGTATACCGCATAGCAGGGGGTGGAAACAAACCATCGCCAGTCACATTGAGTCGCCAATGAATTCAGCAACCTCACAGACAACCACCGGGACCGGTACCGGTTCGATCGGCATTGCCATACTGGCCGCAGTGGCGATCGCCACATCGCTCGTGTTGCAGCTCAGCGGGTTCAAGGAACTCTGGGCGAGATTGCCGCTCTATCAGTGGCCATTAGCGGTCGCGTTGGTTGGAGGTGGAATTCCTCTGGTCTGGGAACTGGCTCGGGGGGCCATGCGCGGGGAGTTCGGGTCGGACTTGCTCGCCGGGATCTCAATCGTGACTTCGGCTCTCGTGGGAGAGCCACTGGCCGGAGTGATCGTGGTCTTGATGCTCTCTGGAGGACAGGTACTGGAGTCGTACGCGATTCGTCGGGCCTCGTCCGCATTGGAGATGCTGGCTCGCCGCATGCCGCAGGTGGCTCATCGGCGCGAGGGGAACAAGACTACCGACATCGCCATCGATGAAATTCAAATCGGCGACCTGCTGTCGATCTTTCCCCACGAGACCAGCCCGGTCGATGGAACAGTGACCGAAGGGCACAGCACGATGGACGAGTCGTACTTGACCGGGGAACCCTATCAAGTCGACAAAGCTCCCGGAGCAGCGGTCATCTCCGGGGCGATCAACGGGAACTCTGCCCTGACAATTCGGGCGGACAAGCTCGCGATCGATTCGCGTTACGCCAAGATCATGGAGGTCATGCGGGCCGCCGAAAACCGTCGTCCCCAGATGCGGCGGCTCGCCGATCAGCTCGGCACGTACTACACCCCACTGGCAGTCGCGATCGCCATTGCAGCCTGGTACTTCAGCAGTGACCCGCATCGGTTCCTCGCGGTCCTCGTGACGGCCACTCCTTGCCCGCTATTAATCGCGATTCCGGTGGCGATTCTGGGAGGGATTTCGCTGTGTGCCAAGCGCGGGATTGTGATTCGCGACCCTGGCGTGCTGGAACGGATCGACTCATGTCAGGTGGCCATCTTCGATAAGACGGGCACGCTCACTTACGGACGCCCTAAACTCGAGTTGGTCGCCCCCGTCGGAAAGCTCACTTCGGACCAACTCGTCAGTTGGACAGCTTCACTGGAACGCTACAGCAAGCACCCACTGGCAGAGGCCGTGGTCGAGGCGGCCCGCGAACGGAAGCTGACGATTTCCCATGCGGATGCCGTCAGCGAACTGCCGGGTCAAGGTCTCTCCGGAACGGTTGAGGGGCACACGATCCGCGTCACCAGCCGCAAGAAGCTGCTCCTGGAGTTGCCGGATGCAGCGGGTCAACTCCCTCCTCCGGCTGCGGGCTTGGAGTGCGTGGTTCTGGTGGAAGAGCAATACGCCGGGACGCTGCGATTCCGGGACGAGCCTCGTCCCGATGGCCGGTCGTTCATCGGCCATCTCGCCCCTCGACACCATTTCGAACGGGTCATGCTCGTCTCGGGCGACCGCATTGAGGAAGTCGAACATCTCGCGAAACGAGTTGGCATTACCGAAGTCCTGGCGGGGCAAACACCCGAGCAAAAGCTCGAACTCGTCCGCGAGATCACCCGCACGAAGACCACGCTCTTCATGGGTGACGGAATCAACGATGCTCCCGCTCTTTCCGCAGCCACCGTGGGAATCGCGTTCGGAGCTCAGAACGAAGTGACGTCCGAAGCTGCGGGGGCGGTGATCCTGGAGAGCTCTCTCGCCAAGGTCGACGAGCTGATCCATATCGGCCAGCGCATGAAACGCATCGCCCTCGAAAGCGCGGGTCTCGGCATCGCACTCAGCCTCACTGCCATGCTCTTCGCAGCTGGCGGTTTCATCACACCAGTGACCGGTGCGTTGATACAGGAGGCGATTGATGTCCTGGCCGTTCTCAATGCGTTGCGAGTTCCCTGGATGACCAGCGGGCTGACCGACTATGAGTCGTGAGAGAGCGGCCCAGCGATTCAGCCGGAGACGTGTTCTCGTCGGGTGGTTTTTTATCTCGACTTCACTCTGACCAGTAACCCGCCGCGTCAGCAAGGGCGATTGGAGAGAGCGGGTGTCACGTTAAGGGCCGGTGAGGCGGGCGGGTCGCTCCGCAGACGGCGGACTGTCAGGACGCGATTGGAGAGCGCTCGCCCTTGCTGACGCGGCGGGTTACTGGTCAAGGTAAAGACGAAGTCTGAAACCCCCTTAGTCGAGCAGTGAGCGGAGATCGCTCACTCCGATCTCTTCGCGGCTGGCAAATGGCTCTCCGAATGCGGAGTGGATCGTCCAGCCCCAGTACCTCGCGCGGTCTCGAATGTCGTCCAACGGAGTCGGGTACTCGCGCGACCTCTGCTCGATCAGTTGGCTGTTGTAGCAGCGGACAGCTTCCATCTTGCGGTCGATGACCGCACTGATGTCCATCACGAAGGCGGGCTTCGGATGGATGCGGAGGTGAATGCTCCAAAATTGGTACAGCTTTGGCGGCCAGTACGGTTCGCCGGGCAAATCGCTCCGTGACAACTTGGCCCAGAACCGAGCGTCATCGACGAGTTGGCTGGCGACGACGTGGTCAGGATGCACGTCCTCGGGAAAGGGAGCGAGGATGATCTTGGGCCTGGTGCGGCGGAAGACCTCGGCCAGCTTCCAGCGAGCATCCAGATCGGCCTGCAACTTGCGATTCGGTAGCCCGAGATTCCCCCGCCACGTCAGATCCAGGACTCCCGTCGCAGCTGCCGTTTCACGGGCTCGGATCTCGGGTGACCCCAGTGGAGTCGGCTCTCCATTGGTCAGTTCGAGAACTCCGACCCGCATCCCCAACTGGCGACAAACGAGGATTGTCCCCCCCACGCTGATCTCCGCATCATCCGGGTGCGGAGCGACGACAAGCAAATCGAGGGGTTGTTCTGGGAAGTGCATGGAGCGTCGCGAGTGATGAGTGTGTGAAACATCGGATAGCCCGCCACTTGCAACCGTTGGGCTTCCAGGTCCAGTCTACTTGTAGATCACGACCAGGAACACAATGGCCTCGGTCCGTCCCAGGTTCGTGATCCGGTGGGCGACATCGGCGGGGTAACTGGCGGAGTCGCCTCGGCTGAGTTCCGTGGTGTCGGCAGCGGAGTCGATGCGGACTTTCCCTTGCTGCACAGTGAGAAACTCGCGCGTGCCGATGAAGTGCGGGGCGCTCTTCAGTTCGCTGTTCGGCTTAAGAGCGACCTCGTAGAACTCGACATCTTTTTCGAGCTTCAGCGGGGAGAGCGTGCGGATGCTGACGTTTTCATCAGAGCGAAAGTGGTGAGCTGGGTCATCGTTGCGAATCACATGGATCGACGATCCTCGCTGGGTCGCCTCACCCACCAGTTCCCCAATCGACAGTCCAAACGCAGCTGCGATTCGCAGGGCCACTCCCAGCGTCGGGTTGGCCTGGCCGCGTTCGATCTGGCTGAGCATCGACCGGCTGACATCACTCAGCTGGGCGAGTTGTTCGAGCGACCAGCCGCGTTCCGTACGCAGCTGCTTGAGCCGCTCAGGGAGAGTGCTAGGGATTTCGTCGGGTTTGTTCGAGGTGCGGGCCATTGTTCGAAATCGTGGAATACACGTCTTGCAAAGTGGAATGCGTATATCTAGTATAGCGTTATGCGTGTCCAATAAACAAGATGCTGAAGCTGTGGGCCAGTGACCCTCCCCGAATAGAGGTCACGCATCGTGTCTCGCTGAGTCCCCCATGAAAGCCCTCGTTAAGAAGCACGCGCAGGTCGGTCTCTGGCTGGAAGATGTGCCGGAGCCGGACGTGGGGCCCACCGACTGTTTGATTCGAGTCGACCGCACCGGAATCTGCGGGACCGATGTCCACATCTACAACTGGGATGCCTGGGCCCAGAAGACGATTCCGGTTCCGATGGTAGTCGGGCACGAGTTCGTGGGCGAGATCGTGCAGGTCGGGGCGAACGTCAAGGATTTTTTTCCTGGCGAAATCGTCAGCGGCGAAGGGCATGTTGTCTGCGGGCATTGCCGAAACTGTCTGGCAGGACGGCGGCATCTCTGTGCCCATACGGTGGGAGTGGGGGTCAATCGACCGGGTGCGTTTGCGGAGTACGTCTCCATCCCCCAAACGAACGTCTGGCATCACGACCCGAAGATCGATCGTGACATCGCCTCGATCTTCGACCCTTTCGGCAATGCCGTTCACACAGCTCTCTCGTTCGACATGCTCGGTGAGGACGTACTGATTACGGGAGCCGGGCCGATCGGCTGCATGGCGACGGCGATTGCGCAGTATGCCGGAGCGCGGTATGTCGTGGTCACCGATGTGAATCCCTGGCGACTCGAACTGGCCAGCAAGATGGGCGCGGATCGCGTCGTCGATGTGCGAACCGAGAAGCTGGCCGATGTGCAGAAAGAACTCGGGATGAAGGAAGGGTTCGATGTCGGCCTGGAGATGAGCGGCAACCCGAGTGCCTTCCGCGACATGATTTCGAGCATGGCTCACGGCGGCAAGATCGCGATGCTCGGCATCCCGGAAAAAGAGATGTCGATCGACTGGAACAGCGTGGTCTTCAATATGCTGACGATCAAGGGGATCTACGGCCGCGAGATGTACGAAACGTGGTACAAGATGACCGTCATGCTGCAGGGCGGTCTCAAGATCGACCCGGTCATTACCCACCGGTTTCATGCGAGCGAGTACGAACAAGGTTTTGCCGCGATGCGTTCCGGGCAATCGGGAAAAGTCATTCTCGATTGGAAGGGCTTTTAGAAGCGGGTGACGTTGGCCACCCGATCACTGGGACGGCACAGGGGCCTGCGGGTTTCGGAGACTTCTGCCTACGCTCTGGTCACTGTTTCGGACCTTTGGGCTTCATGGGCCCGGGTCGCCGCTGACCGGGGCCGCTGGGCGTGACCGATTTCGGAGGGGCCGTACCAAACTTGATTTGGCGATACAGCTCGCTTAAGAGCACCGCTCCTGCCACGGAAACGTTCAAGCTTTCGACAGAGTTTGTCCCGGGGATGAGCAGGCAGCGATCCGCTGTCTGGAGCAAGTCTCCCGAGACGCCATTCTGCTCCCCTCCCAGTACGAAGACGGTCTTCGCGGTCAGGATCTCTTTGTAGATTGGTCGGCCCTGGTGACTGGATGTCGCCAGAACCACAAACCCACACTCTTGAAGAACCGAGAGCGTCTCTTCCGGTTGATGCAGTCCGATGACAGGGACATGCTCAGCTCCCCCTTCGGCGACACGCGCTGTGGCAGCGGAGACCTCGGGCAGGTCACCCGCTGTTCCCAGAATTGCAGAGACGCCAAAGTGGGCAGCTGTGCGGAGGAGCGCTCCGAGGTTATGCGGGTTCTGGAGTCCGTCGAGGTACAGAAACGGCCCCGTGAGCGACTGATCCCGAACTCCCCTCAGCAAAGCCGAATCGTCGAGTCCGGCCGGTTTGTGGGCGAGGATCATGATCCCCTCGTGATGACTCGATCCGGAGAGCCGTTCGAGATTTTCCACCGGCACCACGTTGTAGGCTCTTCGGTTCGCCGCACACCACTTGAGCATCGCGCTGACATGCCGCGTGCGATCGTCGGTCAGATAGACCTTGATGATGTCGTCGGGCCGCCGCTCAAAGACTCCGAGGCAGGCGTGAAAGCCGCAAATCTTTTGCTCTTCTTCGCCCCGATACATCGGCGAACCCAACTCGGGTGGGCCCGATCGGCGAGTGGAAGCGGGTGGCCCCTTCCGCTGCGAATTCGGAGGACGCGAACCGGAGGGACGACGGGGACGTTCCGACATAAGACCAACCACTCCCAGACTCGATTCACAGCCACGGCGACAGCTACTTCATTCGTCATGATACCAGAATCTCCGAGAGAGAGTTGTCCGGATCACGAACGACCGGGACCGGTTTTCCCTGCGTTTGTGTTCCATTTTCGCAACAACCGGGCGTATGAGAATGTTGCCTGGACTCAACACCCCTCACGAAACACTGGTAGTCTGGGAGACATTGAGAAGAGATAACTTGTAATGAGACTGCGACTTAAGGAATTGAGTCAGATCGTCTCGCGACCATCTTGAATCCGGGTACGGTGTTTGCCACTGTGGCTTTGATGCTCACCGTTTGTGATACCAATGTGCCTCAAACCGACGTCGCGTATATCGCGTTTCGTGTCGCGTTTTTCGAGACATTAGAGCGTATCGCCTTGGCCGATCAGGTCGGGCTGACCGGAGATCGCTGTTTCGGCTACTTGACTGAAGTACCATTTCTGCGACCCGTTCCACCGCAAGTCCAGCTCGACTACCTGCTCGAAACCTGGTGCCGGCATGTGGATGACGACCGACATCAGGCGACTCTCGCCGATGAAAGTGTGATTTATGCTGTTTGCGAAACGGCTGCCAGGATTGTCTCCGTCGACCCGCAAACGGCCCGTCGGTATCTGCGGAACGGACCACGCGAGGTTCATCATGACTTCGATCGGCAACTGGCCGATACCTTGCAGGCGTTCCATGTGAGCTTGCCCAACGAGGGGGATTTTCTCCTCATCAGCCAGTTTCAAGACATGCCTCCCCATGAAGCGGCTCCCATCAAAAAGAAGTTCGGGATGTCTGTGCCCGCCTGCGAAGTGATGTTTGAGATGCTCTCACGCTGGCATATTTCGTTAGAATTTGCGAAGAACTCCACCGGGCTGTTGTCCCAGACCGAGCTGGCTCGCACACTGGTCACACTGCGAATTCCGCAGTCTCAGCCGCGCCCGTCGGTCTGATGTGGGAGTTCCCGCTTGAGGCTGCCTCGCTGTCGAAAGACAGCCTGAAGGCTGAGCTCCCATAACACCTCTTCTTCGAAAGACACCTCGATGCAATTGACCGATTTGAACTGGAAGACCGTTGATGGGCTGTCTCGCGATATCCCGGTCGTGTTCCCTGTGGCGGCTCTGGAGCAGCATGGGCACCACATGCCGGTTTTTACGGACAGCATGTTGTTGGGTGAGGTGATGCGCCGGGCTGACGCTCGGGTCGGAGATCGCGTGTTGTTCGCCCCGCTCCAGTGGCTGGGGAACTCGGATCATCACATCGACTTTCCGGGAACAGTCTCCAGCCCGCCGCGACTCTACCTCGATCTGTTGAAAGCGCTGGCCGAGAACTTCTTGCGGCATGGCTTCAAGCGAATCGTGTTCATCAACGGCCACGGTGGAAACGATGTCCCCGGTCGCCAGGCCGTATTCGAGCTGCGGCAGGAGCACCGGGAACAAAGCGATCTGCTGCTCCTGTTCGCGACCTACTGGGACTTCGGCAGCCCGCAGACGTGCCGCGATGATCTGGTCCAGAAAGAGATGGGGCACGCCTGCGAGTGGGAGACCTCGATGATCCTGAGACTCGCGCCACACCTCGTCCAGCCGCACACCAAAGTCGCAGCTGTTCCGTCGGGCTATGGGTTCGGCAAGGCCTATCGCGGATGGACCACAAAAGACCGCACCGTACCCGGCCATATCGGCTCACCGGCAGCCGCCACCGCCGATAAGGGGGAAGCACTCTTCGACACGTTTGCCAATGGGATCTGTGGATTCCTGGAACAGGTGATCCACTGGGACGGGGTCTCTTGGGACGCCAAGTGATTTCACGACAAATGCCAGGCGCCGCGGCTGTGGCTGATACTCCCGCTCAATCGATGGAGTGTTCCCAACCCCCAGGTGGGAGCGTCTCAACACCATTTTCTGTTCGGATGCGGCAGCCCCGCTGTGTGTCGATCATGCCCACGTGGATCGGTCTCCATCCCTGGGGTGGGTGAGCGAGAAGCTGTTTGGCCTCCGCTGGAGACGCCGTAAACAGCAACTCAAAATCCTCTCCATCAGTCAATGCTCGATGGAGCCGTTCAGACTCAGCGAGTGTGTGATCGACATCGGCGTGAATCGGGATCGAACGGGCCTCCAACGTCGCTCCGACCCCGCTTTGGTTCAAGATCTGCCGAAGATCCGAGGCGATGCCGTCACTCAGATCGAGCATGGAAGAAACCTCGATCCGCTGGGCCAAATCTAACGCCTCGCGAACTCGTGGAGTGAATGTCAGGTGTCGACCGCTCAGACTTCCGCCCAGTGGACCCGTCACAAAAATAAAGTCTCCGGGGCGCGCTCCGCTCCTCAGGATACGCCGTCCCCCGACTGTCTCACCCACGAGTGTGACGCTGATCACCAGCGGGCCGTCCCAGCTGTTGGTGTCACCGCCCGCGATTGCGACATCGAATGACTTCGCCAGTTCGGCCATTCCAGCGTACAAAGACTGGGCCAGATCTCGCCCTGTGTGCCGTGGTAAAGCCCAACTGATAAATGCGGCCAAGGGTCGCCCGCCCATCGCAGCGATGTCACTGAGATTGACTGCCAGGGCTTTACGTCCGATCAACTCGGGGGGAGTCTGCCCGACAATAAAGTGTCGACCATCCATCAGCATGTCGGTCGTGACAATCACTTCTTCGCCAGCTGTCGGAGCCAGCACAGCTGCGTCATCACCAATCCCGACGGGGACCTGAAGATGCGGTGCTGATCGTTGTCGAATCCAATCGATCAACTGAAACTCACCGAGTGGGAACTCATTCAGTCCAGACATGAGTCACTCCTGTATGGGTGAGGGGCGTTGGCTCAGCTCTAGAAGAGTAGGGGCCACTGACAGCCACGACAACGGAGAGCAACGAGCCGACCCTTCGTGGCTGCCCCTCGATCTCACACTCCTCGCTTGCAGTCCTCTGCGCGTTAGAGATGATAAAGGCCTTCGCGGTCATGGCGAGCATTGTTTGTTCCCAGCGAGTTCCTTTGAAAGTGTGCCAAACCGATGGCGATGACTGACCACCGCGCGGTGTACATTGACGACATCCTGATGAGTCAGATCACCGACGGTGGACGAGTGATCGATCTCGGGTGCGGCGATGGCCGTCTGATTGCGAGACTGCGCGACGAACATGGATGCTCAGTGCTGGGAATCGAGCGAGATCGCGAGGCGTTTCTGGCGACTGTTCAACGCGGCGTTTCGGCGATCATGGCCGACCTGAACGACGGGCTGCAGGACATCCCCGAGGGGACATTCGACTACGCCGTCCTCAGCCAGACCTTGCAGCAGGTGACCCGCCCGCTGCAGGTTCTTGATGAAATGTTACGCGTCGCCAAGCGGGCATTGATCGTGGTGCCGAACTTCGGTCACTGGAAAGTGCGCATCCAGATTCTGTTACAAGGTCGCGCTCCGGTGACCGACTCGCTGCCTTACGAATGGTACGAGTCCCCGAACGTCCACTTCCTGTCGATGCTCGACTTCCGCGACCTCGCCAGTCGAGGGAATTTTCGCATCGTCAAAGAGCTGCCGATTATCGGGCATGTCGCCACGGAACTGTCGTGGCTACCGAACTGGAGGGCTCAAAGCGCCCTCTATGTTCTGGAGCGATCCGAGCGGAGTGCCACGGCAGGCTGATGCCGTGCCGCCCTGGAGTTAAACTCTACTTCGCATCCAACCAGTTGTCCCCGACCTTCACGTCGACGACCACCGGGACATTCAGCGGAAGCGCATTCTCCATCTCGCGTTTCGCCAACTCAACCAGCGAGGCGACCTCGGCTTCCGGAGCTTCGAAAACAAGTTCATCGTGGATCTGCAACAGCATTCGGGCGGGATGCTTCGCAGTTGTCAGTGCCCGGTCAACATGGATCATCGCCTGCTTCACGAGGTCGGCAGCTGAGCCTTGAATGACGGTGTTCACGGCGGTTCGTTCGGGCATGTTGAGGGTCCGAAACCGCTTGGGACGGATGCCGTCAATCGCGCGGCGACGACCGAGGATCGTCTTCGCATACCCGGTGCGGGCGACCTCCTCGAGAGTCTGATTCATGAACTTCTCCACTTCCGCATAGCGCTGGAAGTATTCCGTGATAAACGTCTCAGCCACCGACCTCTCGATGCCCAGGGCGTTCGCCAGACCAAAAGAAGTCTGGCCGTAGATCACGCCGAAGTTGACCGCCTTGGCGACTCGCCGCTGGTCGGAAGTCACCTCATCGCCGGGGATGCCGTAGACCTCGCTGGCGACTCGACGGTGGATGTCCTCGCCTTGGCGAAAGGCCTCTAACATCACAGGATCCTGGCAGAAGTGCGCCAGCATCCGCAGCTCGATCTGCGAGTAGTCGAGGCACACCAGCTTCCATCCCGGCTCGCTCGGCTCAAAGGCCCGACGAACCAATCGCCCCTCTTCCGTTCGGACAGGAATGTTCTGCAAGTTCGGATCGGTGGACGAGAGTCGGCCTGTCGCAGCTGTCACCTGACTGAAGGAGGTGTGGATCTTTCCGGTCCGGCGATTGACCATCAAGGGCAGGGCGTCGAGGTACGTTCCCTTGAGCTTCGCCAGCATCCGATGCTCCATGAGCTTCGCAGGCAACGGATGCTTGGGTGACAGCTCTTCGAGGACCTCTTCATCGGTACTCGGGCCGGTCTTCGTTTTCTTGATGACCGGCAGGTGGAGCTCTTCGAACAGGATCGTCGCCAACTGCTTCGGCGAGTTCAGGTTGAACTCATGTCCGGCGAGCGCGTGACACTCCGTAGTCAGTGCCACCATGCGGGATTCCACGAGCAGGCTCTGGCGTTTGAGTTCCTCGCTGTTGACACGTATCCCATGCGTTTCCATCTGGGCCAGGATCGAGATTAGCGGGCGTTCAAGATTCCAATAGAGATCCCACAGCGAGGTCTCTTTGAGCAGGGGCTCGATCAATTCGGCCAGTTGCCAGGCGAAGTCGGCATCCTCGCTGGCGTATTCGGCGACCTTGTCGACATCGACCTCGAACATCTTGAGCTGCCGCGTGCCCTTGCCAATCAGATCGCTGGTGGGGATCTTTTCGCGATTCAGATACTTCTTCGTGAGTACGTCGATTCCATGGCTGCGGTCTCCGGCATCGAGCAGGTAATCGCCGACCATCGGGTCGAGGCCCACGTTGGCGATCTCCACGCCGTGGCTCTTCAGGACGAGCATGTCATACTTGATGTTCTGGTTGATCGCAGTTCGGGCCGGGTCCTCGAGGATCGGCTTGATCGCTGCGAGAACCGTCGCCCGATCAAGCGTTTGCGATCCGCTCGGGCCATCGACAGGGACGTAGTAGCCGACACCCGCCTGCCAGCAAAACGCCCAACCAACAATCTCGGCATCGATCGCATTCAGGCTGGTTGTTTCGAGGTCGATGCAGAATTTCGGCTGCTGGCGAAGCGCCGTGATGAACGCCTCGAACTCCTGTGCCGTGTGAACGATTTTCCAATCGCGAGTTGGAGCCGGGGTGGCCTGGGGCGAAGTCTTGGCCAACCGGG
>Ga0105047_10009779_pt1 | contig 15747 bp, 9 predicted proteins | sample MAT04_FD_78384 | JGI IMG/M metagenome (GOLD analysis project Ga0105047, IMG submission 78384) | Freshwater microbial communities from Lake Fryxell liftoff mats and glacier meltwater in Antarctica - MAT-04 (megahit assembly) | ecosystem: Environmental > Aquatic > Freshwater > Ice > Liftoff... | reverse complement strand
CCACGCCATCACCGCTGGCTTCGCGGCGGCGGTGTGGTTCGAGCTCATCTACCACGCCGGACGGTCGCTGACCGAGGTCGTCGCGACGGTACCCCTGGTGCTCGCCCTCGTCCTTGCCTCCGCGCCCCGGCCGGGGCGGACCGCACTGGCATGGACCGGGCTGCTCCTCGGGCTGTGCCTCGTGCTGCGCTTCCACCTCGCGCCGGGCCTCGCCGTCATCGTCCTGTTCCTCGTCTGGAGGCATGGCTGGCGGGTGGTGGGGCCGCTCGCCATCGGGGCACTGATCCCGTTGCTGGCCGCCGGTGCCATCGACGCCTGGACGTGGGGTATTCCGTTCGCCTCGATCGTGCGCAACTTCGATAGCAACGTCATCGAGGGCCGAGCTGCGACGTACGGTGTCGAGCCGATCTATGACTACGTGCTCAGCATCGGCGCGCGCTGGCTGGTGGGCGTGCCCATGCTGGGGGTGTTCATCGCATTCGGCGCGCGACGTTTCCCGATGTGGCTGGCCACGGCGGCGGCGATCATCGTGTCCCACAGCGTCATCGACCACAAGGAGTACCGCTTCATCTTCCCCGCGGTCACCTGCCTGGTGATCCTGGCGGGCATCGGCAGCGCAGACCTCGTGAACTGGCTGCGGCGGGCCGCCCACCCCCGCGTGGTGCGTCTGGCACTCCCCACCTGTCTCGTCTCGTGGGCCGTCCTCTCGCTCGGACTAAGCGTTGGCCCGTGGCAGCGGAGCGCGTGGACCAACGAGCGTGCCGCGTTGCAGGCGTTCCACTGGGTGCACGACCAGCCCGACCTGTGCGGCCTGGGTCTGAGCGGCCTGGAGTGGGCCGAAACGGGCGGGTATGCCCACCTCCATCGGCCGGTGCCGCTCTATACCGGACGGTGGCAACGGTCGCTCCCCTCGCTGACCGATGCCTTCAACTACCAGGTGCACCGCACGTCAGGGGTAGGGTCGCCGTCGGCCGCGTACAGCCGCGAGACCTGTTTCACGGACTCACAGGGCGAAGTCTGCATCTACCGACGGCCTGGCACGTGCCAGGCCGAGGAGTCGTTCTCGATCAACGCGCTACTCGTGGCGACGGGCCAGTGAGGATCGTCGACTCACGGGTCAGGGCGCGATGCGTCCCTGATATCGCGGACGAGCGAGCATGGCCGCGTACGCCACCAGGGCACTTGCGGGCGGCTCCAGACGCCAGTCGGGTTGACCGTACGGCGCAAAGTTGAAGTAGACGACCGCGGCGATGGCTGGATACGCGTTGTACACAGCCGGGTAGCCCAACTTGATCCAGCGCGCCTTGTCGCCGGGACCCTGGGCCGTGCCCGTCTCGCCCACGATGATGGGCTTGTGGGTGATCAGCCGGATCGCGTTGTAGGACGACTTGAACACGGTGACCATCGCCCGACTACCGCCCCAGTCGAAGGCGCTGAACCCCGCGTACTCGACGTACTTGCCGCCAGGCCAGATCGACTGGTAGGTGGCGCATCCACCGCATGGCGAGTAGGGCGCCCAGACCATCTTCACATTCAGGGCACCCTCCCCTCCGGGACCGCGGATGATGTCGTGGATATGGCGCCATGCGCGCTTGAAGCCCGACGCGGTGTTGTCGAACCGACCGATGCCCCATGGGAACCAGGGCGCGTTCATCTCGTGCGCGAACTTGAGCAGGACGGTGCCGCCGAACGCCTTGGCGTCCTTCGCCCACTGCCGGATGTACTCGTCGTGGTCACCAGCGATGATCGTCGCGTACGTAAAGCGCGGATCGTCCAGGTCGGTGGGGTCGACCGGCTGCCAGAAGAACATGGGCACCGCGCCCCGTTGCCGGATGCCGTTCATGAGCGCCAGGTCCGGGAACGCCGCGCCCGAGCCGCCCCAGTCACTCCACAGCGACCAGATCGCGGGCACCCGGCCGCCGACGCTTGCCGTGAAGGCATCGAGCGTGGCCAGGTCGCGGTTGTCCGGCATGGACACGCCCAGCGCCAACCTGCGCGGCGCCGCAGCAGACGCGGTGAGCGGCACACCGGTCACGACCACCATCGCGGCCATGAGCGCCACGACCAGGGATAGACGACGCATGACAGGTCCTCGGTAGGGTCTCCCGGACCACACAGTACATGTGTCTGCGAACCCTTCACAACCTGCCAGGTCGCTGTCGCGTGTGGCCGTTGGTCCGGGGTGCGGTCGGCTAGTGTGCGGAGGCATGTCACAGACGAGCGCACGCATCGCCGAGGATCGCCGCACGAGCCGCCTGTGGCTGCTCGCCTTCGCGACAGCAGCCGTGGTGGCGGTAGCGGTGCTGCTGTACTTCGGTCGCGACTCCACCTTCTGGGGCGATGAGTGGATCTTCATCAACGACCGCCTTGCCTGGGACGCCGACGCGTTCCTGTCGCCCCACTGGGAGCACCCGGTGCTGGGCATGGCGCTGCTCTGGAAGCCGCTCCTGGCGACCGTCGGGCTGCACAGCTACCTGCCGTACCTGGCGGTGCTGCTGCTGCTCCATGTCATCGCTGCGGCGGCGGTCTATCGACTGGTCCGGCACCAGGCCGGCTCTCCCCTCGCCTTCGCTACGGCAGTCGTGTTCCTGCTGCTGGGCACCGCGGGTGAGGTGTTGCTGTACGCCATGCCCACCAACCTCGTGGGTTCCACCGCGGCCGGTGCCTGGGCCCTGGCGCTGTTCCTGGAGCGACCGGGGCGACCGGGGCGACGCGGCGAGTGGGCTATCGCGCTGCTGCTACTGGCTGCCATCGGGACATCCGGCGCCGGCCTGTTCTTCATCGCCGCGCTCGGCGCCGTGATGCTCATCGCGCCCGGGCGAAGACGCGAGCTGTGGACGCTGGTCCCGGCGATCGCTGCGTACGGTGTCTGGCTGCTGACCTTCGGCCGCGGCTCGCTGGGTGGCGGCCACGACTTGGTGACCAACGCGTCCCTGGTCCCGGACTACGTTCGTGAGGGTGTGGCGCATGCCGTCGGCGCGGTCTCAGGCCTGGGCGACGAGGTCGGCCTCATCCTCGCGGTCCTGCTGCTGGTGGCGACCCTGTGGCACCTGGTCGGTCGCCAGCCGATCCTGGAGGGTGCCGTGGCCGGCGTGGCGGGTCTCATCGCCCAGTTCGGGCTGACCGGTCTGGCGCGCGCCCAGAGCGACATCGATGCCGGTGTCGCGCAGGCAGACGCGTCGCGCTACGTCTACATCGCTGCAGTGTTCCTGTTCGCGGCCGGCGCCGCGTGGCTGGGACGGCGGCCACCCATCGTGCTCCGGGAGGCGCGCGTCGTCCTGCCACTGGTCGCGCTGACCGGCTTCGCGCTTGCGGCCAACATGGTCGCGCTGGCCTCGTGGCACACGTTCTTCCGGACGCAGGGCCAGGAGGTGCGGGCCGCGATCACGGTCCTGACGCGCTTCGGCGGCACACCCGCGATCCCGGGCGACCGGGTCGCGGCGGTGCCCGCTGGGTCGTTCCTGTGGACGCTGCCAAGCCCCGACCGCCTGCGCGAGATCATCGCCCAGCTCGGCTTGCCGCTCGACGATGTCATGGTGCCGGGTGCCCCGATCGTCCCTGACTCGGTCACCCAGCAGGTGTTGCTGGACTACGTGATGCCTACGTTCGTGGTGGCGCCCGCTGACGCCATCCCGGCAGACACGACGCCGCCCGCGATTCGTGCCGCGGCCGGAGCGACGCTGACACAGGATGGCGGCTGTGCCTCCATCGCGGCGACGGGCCACGATCGCCAGGTCGTCCTGGACCTGGCCGGTGGCGCGACGCTGTACGTGCTCCCGGCGGCGGCTGGGACGGCACAGGTGGCGTTGTCCACGGATGGCACATTCACCGATCGAGCCACGCGCGCTGTGACCCTGACGGCCGGCCAGCCAGCCTCCGTGACCATCCCTGACGTCGGACCTGACGTCACGTGGCAGGTGCGGCTGCAGCTGCCCGGCACGGGTCGGACACGCCTGTGCAGCCAATGACGAGCCCGGGCTCCGGCGGCAGCCGACGCATCGAGCGCACCCGACCGTCTTCCGCGCAGGCAGGCCATATCATCTCGACCGCATGATCGACGTCGTACAGGTGCAGCCCCCCACCGTCATCCAGCCTCCGTCGCGGTGGCCGGGTCTCGGGCTGACGGAGGCGTGGCGCTACCGGTCGCTGTGCCTGGTATTGGCGCACCGGTTGCTCAAGGTGCGGTACCGCCAGTCGATCGTAGGTGTGGGATGGGCGGTCGGCCAGCCCGTCCTGCTGATGATCGTGTTCACGATCTTCTTCGGCTTGTTCGCCCGCGTGGATACCCAGGGTGTCTCGTTCGCCGTCTTCTATTTCTCGGGCCTGGTGCTGTGGCAGATGGTGTCCAAGGTGCTCGCCGAAGGGACGAGTGCCGTGGTCGGCAACGCCTCTCTCATCGACCGGGTCTACTTTCCGCGCATCTACCTACCCATCGCGGTGGGTATCGCCAGCCTGGTCGACCTCGCCTGCACCCTCGGGGCCCTCTTGGCGCTGATGCTGGTGTCGGGATACCTGCCCGGCTGGGGAGTGCTCGAGTTGCCTGGCTATATCGCAGTGGCGTTCGCGACCTGTCTTGGCGCCTCGTTCTGGCTGGGCGCCCTGAACGTGTCCTACCGGGACGTGTCCCTGCTGCTGCCGGTCCTGACCCAGCTGTGGTTCTTCGCGTCGCCCATCATCTATCCCGCGTCGCTGGTGCCCGACGCGTTCCAGCACCTGTACTACCTGAACCCCATCGCCCTGGCCGTGACAGGTCTGCGGACCGCCCTGTTCCACACACCTGGACCGCCGCCGGGGGCCTGGCTGGAGGGCGTCCTGGTGGCGACGTTCGTGCTCGTCTCTGGGTACTTCGTCTTCCGCAACCGCCAGTCGAATTTCGCGGACGTGGTGTGACGGTCGCGGGAGAGGGTCCGGCGGTCGAGGTACGCGGCATCGGCAAGCTGTACCGGATGGGTGCTGCGCCCGGTTCCGGCGGCCTGTATGACGGTGTCGGGCGACTCCTCCACCCGCGGCGCCCACGCTCGGAGGACGCTCGACCGACCGTCTGGGCGCTGCGCGATGTGAGCTTTGACGTGCCGCATGGGCAGGTGATGGGGTTCCTGGGCCGCAACGGCTCGGGCAAGAGCACGCTGATGAAGATCCTGGCCCGGGTCACTGCGCCCACGGAGGGCACCGCCGTCGTACGTGGGCGCGTCGGGGCACTCCTGCAGGTGGGTGCCGGCTTCCACCCGGAGCTGAGCGGCCGGGACAACATCGAGCTATCCGGCGCCATCCTGGGTATGAGCTCAGATGAGGTCGCGGCGGTCTACGACCAGATCGTGGAGTTCTCGGAGATCGGCGACTTCCTGGACACGCCGGTCAAGCACTACTCCAGCGGCATGTTCACCCGCCTGGCGTTCAGCGTCTCCTCACATCTGCAGGCCGAGGTGCTGCTCGTGGATGAGGTGCTGTCCGTGGGGGATGCCGGGTTCCAGGCCAAGTGCATCCAGCGCATCCGGACACTCGTGGGTGAGGGCAGGACGGTCCTGTTCGTGAGCCACTCCATGGATTCCGTCATCGACCTGTGTGACAGCGCCATCGTGCTGGACAAGGGCATCCTGAGGTTCCACGGCGCGACTCAGGATGCGGCCCGCGTCTACCAGCAGGACATCCTCGGATCGCCCGTTCGCCGCTGACGTGCGCACGCGACTGTCGGCCGCCCTGCGCGACTCGGTCGCATGGCCGGCCCTGCGCCGGATCGGACGACCCGTGCGAGCTGCAGGTCGTACCGTGCGGGCCCGGCTTGCGGCATGCCGGCGCCACGGCATGCTCGCTGTCCAGGCGGCCGCGTCGAGGAGCCGACGACACGCGGCAGATGCCCTGCACCGGCACGACCAGCTTGCCGCACTGACCTGGCACCCTGCCCGCGCCGCGGAACGCCAGCTCCGCCGCGCTCGCGTCTGGCTCGTGACGTGGCAGGTCCGGCGGGACCCAGACCGCTGGGCGCGGCGCTACCTGGACGCGGCGTGGTACGTGGCCGGGCATCCGGATGCGGCAGCTCCGGGGACGGATGTGTGGTGCCACTACCGGGACATCGGCGTGCCGGCAGGCGATGCTCCGAATCCGGTCTTCGACGTCGCGGGCTACCGCTTCGATGAGCCAGATGTCGGGCCCGGTGACGACCCGTTGCGCCACTGGGTGCTGGTGGGCCGACGGCGCGGCGCGACACCCCATCCCCTATTCGACCCGGCCTGGTATCGAGCCAATACGCCGGGCATCGGACGGATGGACCCATATCTCCACTTCCTGACGGCGGGTCGCGCGGCGGGGCGACGTGCCAGTGCCGCAGTCGAGCCGGGTGCCGACATCACGACGGCATCCATCGCATTCGCGGCACCGGGCGCCGCGGCAGTGACGATCATCGTGCCGGCGTATCGGCGCTATGCCCTTACGCTGCGCTGCCTGGCGGCGTTGGCCGGGCGCGCACTCACGGAACCGTCGGTGCGCGTGGTCGTCGTGGATGACGATCCAGAGCATCCCCTGGCACCACTGCTGGGCGCGATCCCGGGCCTCGAGATCCGCACGAATCCGCGCAACCTGGGATTCCTGCGCTCCGTCAACCGGGCGGTGGCCGGGACCGAGAGCGAGTACGTGGTCATCCTCAACAACGACACGGTCGTCGAGGATGGCTGGCTGGAAGCGTCGCTTCTGCTCATGACGGCCGACCCGACGACGGGCATGGTGGGCTCGCGTCTCCTGGAGCCCAACGGCCGGCTCCAGGAAGCCGGCGTGACGATGTACCAGGACGCAGACGGCACACCGTATGGGGCCGGTGACGATCCGGAACGGCCGCAATATCGCTTCGTCCGCGACGTGGACTGTGTCAGTGGAGCGTGCCTGCTCGTCCGCCGCGAGGCGTGGTCAGCCGTCGGTGGCTTCGATGATGCGTTCGCGCCCGCATTCTTCGAGGAGTACGACCTCGCGTTCGCGCTGCGCGCCGCCGGCTGGCGCGTACGCTACCAACCAGCTAGCCGCGTCATCCACGCTGGCAGCGCCAGCTATGGCGTGGCGACCCGCGACCAGCAGACTGCCCGCAATCGCGAGCGGTTCCGCGCCAAGTGGTCCGAGGTGCTTGCGCAGCAGGCGTCCGGTCCTGCCGACGAGTTCGTCGCACGTGAACGACCCTGGCCGGCGGGCACGATCCTGGTCGTCGACGACCGGGTCCCGGAGCACGACCGCCACGCGGGCGCTCTCTGGATCGCCCAGTGGATGGAGCTGTTGCGCGAGGCTGGCTACAAGGTCATCTTCGCCCCGGACGACGGGCTGGAGCGAGTCGACTATGCCGAAGGGCTCCGCCAGTCGGGCATCGAGATCCTGGCGCCGGACGTGGACCTGGATGCATGGCTCGATGCCAACGGTCGGTTCCTGGACTGGGTGCTCCTGGCACGACCGTTGGTCGCGGACCGGCGGCTGGCCGCGGTCCGACGCTGGACACGGGCACGCGTGCTGTACTTCACCCACGACCTCCACTGGTTGCGCGAAGAGCGACGTCACGCGGTCACCGGCGACCCGCGGGCGCAGGTCGACAGCATCTATCTGCGCGAGATGGAGACCCGCATCTTTCGCAGCGTCGACGGCATCCTTACCCCCAGCGAAGACGAGGTGCCGCTCATCGCAGGGATGGCGCCCCTGACACCGGTCTGGGTCCTGACACCCTACGCGGACCGGGTCGCGGCCGCCCAGCCCGCCGACGCGCTACCACTGCGCGATCGACACGTGGTCCTGTTCGTGGGCGGCTTCGCACACCTGCCCAATGTCGACGCGGCGCTGCTGCTGGTGCGCGAGGTCATGCCCCTCGTCTGGGCCTCGGTCCCGGAGGCGCGCGTCGTCATCGTGGGCGACGCGCCACCCCCGGAGCTCCGGGAACTGGCGTCGCCACGGGTCGACATCGCCGGCCACGTCCCGGATCTGGCTGGCGCCCTGGCACACGCCCGCATGACGGTCAGTCCGCTGCGCTTCGGGTCCGGGGTCAAGGGCAAGATCATCACAAGCCTGGGTGCCGGTGTACCCGTGGTCACGACGTCGGTCGGTGATGAGGGACTCGGACTCCGCCACGGGACGGAGGCGCTCCTCGCGGACACGCCGGAGGGCCTGGCGGCCCAGGTGGTCCGCCTGTTCCTGGAGCCGGACCTGCCGGACGTGCTCGCCGCTGGCGGACGGCGCTTCCTGGAGCAACGCTTCTCGGCCGACCGGACACGGGAGACGCTCATCGAAGCGCTCGGGCCTCGACGCACACCCGGCTGACCGGGCGGTCGCCGACTGGGCCGACGGTTGTAGCATGGCCCCGACGCGTGCCGGGACCCAGTGTGCGATCCGCACCGAGGCTTGCGCTTGGGAGCGCCGCTGCTGAGAGGTGAACGTGCGAGACAGACCACGCATCCGGCTGCGATCGCCCGTGCGGGCATTGCGTGGCGCCGGCGTCAGCGTACTGCTGCGATTGCCGTACCCGCTCCGACGCAACCCGCTGTTCGACAGCGACTGGTACCTGGCCACGAACGCGGACGTCCGCGACGCGGGAGGCAGCGCCAGGCGCCACTACCAACGACACGGTGTCGCCGAGGGCCGGGACCCCAATCCCTGGTTCCAGACGGAGTGGTATCTCATCCACAACCCTGACGTGCGGGCCGCGGGCATCGCGCCGCTCGACCACTTCGTCCGATCTGGCGCCGTGGAGTTCCGGGATCCGTCGCCGCTCTTTGACACCCGGTGGTACCTGGAGCAGAACCCTGACGTTCGCCGCAGCGGCTTGAACCCGCTGCTGCACTACATGCGCCACGGCTTGGCAGAAGGCCGCGCGCCGCGCGCCGACCCGGTGGGTGATGTGCGTACCGTGGGCGGGCTCCGCTCGGCTGCCGGCATGTCGGGGCGCCCGGTGGCACGGAGCGGCCACGGATCGTCGGCCAACCGCCGCGGCCACGACCGCCGGATCCGATCCTGGCTGGCTTCGCTGACACCCGACCCCATCGGCCCTGGCACGCGTATCAGCGTGTTGAGCGGTGGCGACGATCGCTGGACCCAGATCCCGGGCGCGACGGTCGTGGCCCTCCCCAGCAGAACAGGCGCAACCCAGTCGCCCACCGGTGCCAACGTGGCAACGGCCACCATCGCCCAGCTGGAGTGGCAGCGGTCGACGGGCAGCGAGCTGCTGCTGACGCCGGACATGGCAGATGGAGCCCTGGACGACTCGACGCTGCTGCGCCGCCATATCGAGCGATACCCGGTCGTCGCTGGCGAACCGGGGCTGGGCTCCGTGCGGGATCTTCGCAGCGTGCGCGGGCCCGTCACGACGCCGATCGACGTACTGCGCGCCGCAGTCTCTGCATTCGAGGACAGGACCGGCCGGCTGCCGGCCATCCTCGACGACACGCCAGGTCGGGTCGCGACAAGCCTGCGCTTCCCAGCCGTGATCACCGGTGGACCAGGCGCCCTGATCGGGTCATGGCCCGACGGCAGCTTCGACATCGTCGTCGTGGCGTCCCCTGACCCGACGCATCTGGGTGACGCACAGCGGATCGCCACCGCGGCTGTCGTGGTCGTGTCCAGCGACGGCGGAGCTGCGCGGACCCAGCGGGTCGGCGGCGCCGCAGCGGAGTCCGGCGCGAGCGTCTCGATCGTCATCCCCAACTACGACGGTGTGGCGCTCCTGCGAGCCTGCCTTGCGTCGCTCGAGGACACCCTGCCCCCATGGGATGGCATCGAGGTCATCGTGGTGGACGATGCTTCTCCCCCAGCATCGCAGCCCGAGATCGCCGCCATCGTGGCAGCGCTCCCCCGCGCCCGACTCATCGTCAACGAGATCAACGGCGGCTTCCTCGTCAGCGCCGCTCGAGGCGCCGCGGCGGCCACGGGTCGACTGCTGGTGCTGCTCAACAACGACACCGTGCTCCTGCCCGGCTGGCTGGAGGCCATCGTGCGCACGTTCGCGCAGCATCCCGACGCGGGCGTGGTCGGTGGTCGACTGCTGTACCCGGATGGCAGTCTCCAGGAGGCGGGCGGGCTGGTCTTCCGGGACGGCACGGCGGCCAAGTACGGCTATGGCGAGCCGGATCCGGATGGACCGATGTACAGCTACCTGCGGGACACTGACTACGTCTCGGGCGCGCTGCTCGCAACGCCCAGGGAACTGTTCGAATCCCTGGGTGGCCTGGACCCGGCGTACGGCTTTGGCTTCTACGAAGATACCGATTACTGCTTCCGGGTCCGCGAGGCGGGTCGTCGGGTGCTCTACCAGCCGTCCAGCACCATCATCCACGTGGAGGGAGCCACGGCGGGGCAGGACACCGCGGTCGGGCCGAAGCGATCGCAGGTCGAGAACCAACGGCGCTTCTCAGCGAAGTGGGCGCATGTGCTTCCCGGACAGCCGGCGCGACCGATGACGAACCACGCCGCAGACTGGTACGCGGCAGCGCTGCGCACCCCACAGATCCAGGCCGGACGGCCATGACCGGGCGCCAGATCCTGGTGGCTTCGTACGTGGTCCCGGAGCCAGACCGGGACAGCGGATCGCGGCGCCTGGACGACGTGCTGGCACTCCTTGTCGAGGATGGCTGGATCGTCACGTTCGTCACCACCCGGCCGAATGAGCACGGGTCCTACGTGCAGGCGCTCCAGCGGCGAGGCATCGCGGTGTTCCACCTCGATCCACGGGAGCTGGAGGACCTTGCGTCAGCGGTGACCTTCGATGTCGCGCTCCTCGTCTTCTGGCCCACCGCGGAACTGTTCCTGCCACCACTCCGACGGGCGTCACCGGGGACACGGGTGATCGTGGACTCGGTGGACCTGCACCTGCTGCGGCATGCACGACGCATCGTCGGCGCTGGCGCGGTGGATGGCCTGCTGGACGCCGCGTACGGCGACCAGGTCGTCGGCGAGCTCAACGCCTATGCCGCCTCTGACGCAGTGCTCACGGTGTCCGCGAAGGAAGCAGGCATGATCGACGACCTCCTGGGCGAGCCGGGGCTGGCGCACGTGATGCCCGACCACGAGGACGTGCCCGTCGCGACCGGATCGTTCGGGGAGCGCCGCGGCATCCTGTTCGTGGGCAGCTTCAAGCATTCGCCGAATCGGGATGCGGTCGCCTGGCTCTGCGGCCAGATCGTGCCACTGCTGCCCGATGGCCTCCTGGACGAGCAGCCGATCACGATCGTCGGCGACGCCCTGGACGATGCAGTGCGAGCGCATGGCGCAGGCATCCCGGGTGTGCGCATGGTGGGTTGGGTACCCACTGTCGAACCGTGGTTCGCGGCCACCAGGATCAGTATCCTGCCGCTCCTGTCCGGTGCTGGCACCAAGCGCAAGCTGATCCAGGCACTCATGTCCAGTACGCCGACGGTCTCCACGAGCATCGGCACTGAGGGATTCCTGTTGGAGTCGGAGCGGCATCTGCTCATCGCCGACGACGCTGCCGGGTTCGCGGCTGCCATGGCGCGCGTGGTGCGCGACGAGCCGCTCTGGTCGCGCCTGGCGCACGATGGACGAGACCGGATGCTGCGGGACCATGGCCGCGAGCGGGCCCGCGGGGCGTTGCGGGCCGTCCTTGCGCGGACCCTGACACAGCCTGCCAAGTCCGCGCGCCTGCCGGACCGGGACACGCATCATCACATCTCCCGGCTCGTGTACCAGTACGAACAAGGTCAGCGCGCGACCGCGCGCGACCTCTCTGCAGCCGGCAGGGCTCGCGCCGACGGTTCCCGGGCGGCGGACGAGGACGTGCGCCTCATCGCGTTCTACCTGCCGCAGTTCCACCCCATCCCGGAGAACGACCGCTGGTGGGGCGACGGATTCACCGAGTGGACCAACGTGCGGGCGGCGAAGCCACTGTTCCCGGGTCATCGGCAGCCGCGCGAGCCCGGCGAGCTTGGCTACTACGATCTGCGCGAGCCATCCACTCGTCTGGCCCAGGCAGACCTGGCACGCGACCACGGCATCCATGGCTTCTGCTACTACCACTATTGGTTCGGCGGCAAGCGACTCCTGGAGCGTCCGTTCGCCGAGGTCCTGACTTCCGGAGAGCCTGACCTGCCGTTCGCACTGTGCTGGGCGAATGAACCGTGGTCGCGTCGCTGGGATGGCTCGGAGCACGAGGTGTTGCAGGCCCAGGTCTATGGCCACGAGGATGAGCTGGCGCATATCCGAGCCCTGCTGCCCGCGCTGTCGGACGCGCGCGCGATCAATGTCGGCGGCAAGCCGCTGCTCCTCATCTACCAGGGCTGGGAGCTGCCGGACGCGCGCAGGCTGACAGATACGTGGCGCGAGGAAGTCCTGCGAGCCGGCCTGCCGGGTCTACACCTGCTGGCCGTAGAGACAGCCAGGGACGCGGGCTGGGATGCGACCGACGCGGGCTTCGACGGCAAGGTCCGCTTCCAGCCAGAGTTCACGAGGCTTCGTGAGACGGAGCAGGTGCCCATACCGGAGCACCCTGCGCTGCATGTCTTCGACTATCGGCGGGCGTGGCCGGTGTTGTCCGACCCACCACCCGTGCCCTACCGCGCCTATGAGACGGTCTTCCCCGGTTGGGACAACACGCCCCGGCGGGGTGCCAGCGGGTTCGTCATCCATGACGCGACGCCCGAACGTTACGAACGCTGGCTGACCAAGGCCATCGAGCGGGCACGCAGGAACCCGCCCGGGGAACGGCTGGTGTTCATCAATGCCTGGAACGAATGGGCGGAAGGGGCGTACCTGGAACCCGACGCCGAGCACGGCCGCGCATACCTGGAGGCGACGCGGCGAGCGGCCGGCGCCGCACGAGCGAGATCCTGATCGCTCTCGGAGAGCGACCCCGCCCCGGATGACCCGCCCGTCGGGGACGGTTCGTGTCGGGCCGGATGCCGAGACCGGCGGAGATCCGCTGCGGTTCCGCCCGGACATCGAGGGTCTGCGTGCGGTCGCAGTGCTGCTCGTGCTGCTCTACCACGCGGGGGTCCCGGCGATCTCGGGCGGCTATGTCGGGGTCGATGTCTTCTTCGTCGTCTCCGGGTTCCTGATCACCGGCCTGATCCTGCGCGAGCTCGAAGCGAGGCGGTCCGTCTCGCTCTCCCGGTTCTACGCTCGCCGTGCACGACGCCTGCTGCCGGCCGCGACCCTCACACTCGTGGTCACGCTGGCCGCTTCGGTGGTGCTGCTGCCGTTCGTGCGTATCCCAGCCATCTCCATCGATGTGGCCGCAGCCGCGACCTACGTCTCCAACCTCCGCTTCGGCGTATCCGCCAACGACTACTTCGCGGCAGCGGCCGCTCCGTCTCCAGTGCTGCACTTCTGGTCGCTGAGCCTGGAGGAGCAGTTCTACCTGTTCTGGCCGCTGATGTTGCTGCTCACGTACCGAGTGTCCTCCCGCTGGGTGTCACCGATGCGCGGCATCGCGGTGATGGTGGGCCTGGTATCCGTGGCCTCCTTCGTGGCGTGCATCTGGCTCACAGGGGAGAACGAGATGTGGGCCTTCTTCCTCTTGCCGACGCGCGCCTGGGAGCTGGGACTGGGCGCCCTGGTCATGTGTGCCGTGCCGCGACTCGCACATCTGCCTCATGGCATCGCACCCGCCCTGGTGGGCATCGGCCTGATGCTCATCGCTGCGGCGGCGCTCCTGTTCGACGAGTCCACCCGATTCCCGGGTGCGTTCGCGCTGGTGCCGACGCTGGGCACAGCGATGGTCATCGTGGGTAGTACGCCCGCTCGACGCTCGTGGCCATCGCGGATGCTGACCAACGGTCCATGCCGGTTCCTGGGACGCGTGTCGTACTCCACCTACCTGTGGCATTGGCCGATGCTGGTCTTCGCCGCGGCCATCCATGGCTCCCCACTGCCGCTGGGGATATCACTGGTCGTGGCGTTCGCATCCATCCCCGTCGCCGCGCTGACCCAGTTCGCGGTGGAGCGGCCGTTCCGTCTCGGGCGCCTCATCGGCGTCCGGCCACGCTGGAACCTCGCCCAGGCAGTGATATCCGCGCTTGTCATCGTGGCCATCAGCGCGGCCGCTGCCGCGTCAGCACGATCCGTGGTGGACGATCGTCTTGCGGGCCTCCAGCCGCCCGTGTCCGACCCCCGGACCCTGCGCAGCGGCTGGTGCATCAAGCTGACCGAGGTGGACGACCCGAACCGGTGTGTCGAGGGGGACCCAGCATCGTCCCGGGTCGTGGTCCTGTTCGGGGATTCGCAGGCGGAGCACTGGACCGCCGCGATGACCCGGATGGCAGTAGACCGGGGCTGGCGCCTGGTGTCCCTGACGCGGCCCAGTTGCTATTCACTCGACTTCGCAGTGGCCTACGACGCGGAGAAGGAGTGTCCAGAGTGGCGTGAGCATGTGTTCGCGCGCATCCGCGTGGAGCGTCCTGACCTGGTGGTGCTGTCCAACCATGCCCGCCTTGCATTCATGGTCGATGGGCGCGTCCTGGTGAGCAGCGTGGCCGCTGACCGCGACGGTGCGCTGCGTGAGTGGGGAGACGGGCTGTCCAGGACGCTCGCCCGGCTCACCGAGATGTCAACGGAGGTCGCCATCATCGGCGAGACGCCCCTCGCGGGTGTCGATGTGCCGAGCTGCCTGGTGGAACACGCGGACGACTTCAGCGCGTGCGACCGGCCGCTGGCCAGCATCCCGGAGGCGTGGTTGGCGGTGGACGCTGCCGTCGCGGCGGAACATGGCGCTACCTTCATCGATCCGACCGAGTGGCTCTGCCCTGCCGAGCGGTGTCCCGCGGTCATCGACAACATGCTGGTCTACCGGGACACGATGCACATGGGTGAACCGTTCTCGGCATCACTGACTGATCGCCTGGCGGCGCGACTTCCGGACTACCCAGGAGGACGCAGATGAAGGATAGGGATGGCACAGATGTGCCCGCCGTCTCGATGTTCGTGCCACCCGGGCACTTCTACTCGCCCATCCCCGATCCTGCGGACGTGGTGCGCCACCTCGAACGACATCAGGCCCTCGTTTCGATCGATTCTCTGCCGGGGATCGCCATCGACCGTGCCGCGATGGTCGCTCTCTGGAGCGAGTTGGTGCCCAGCATGCGCGATGCGCCATTCCCGACGCACGCCACCCCGGGCTATCGATACACCTATGACAATCCGGCATATGGCATCGGTGATGGCAACCTGCTCCACGCGATGATCCGCTGGTCACGCCCGCGTCATTACATCGAGATCGGGTCTGGCTGGTCATCGGCATGCGCCATGGACACATTCGACGGGTTCCTTGATGATCCATGCGACGCGATGTTCATCGAGCCGTATCCCGCACTGCTTGAGCGCCTGCTGGGACCATGCCCCCGACCACCAACCATCGTCGCGGCGAAGGTCCAGTCCGTGCCGCTCGAGGCCTTCGATGTCCTTGGGGCCGGGGACATCCTGTTCATCGACTCCACCCATGTGCTCCGGACCGGGGGCGACGTATGGCACGAACTGTTCCAGATACTGCCGCGTATCCGCCCTGGCGTGCTGGTCCATATCCACGACATGTTCTGGCCATTCGAGTACCCCCGCTCCTGGTCCCTCGGGGAGCAGCGCGCCTGGAACGAGGTCTACGCCGTCCGGGCATTCCTGACGGACAACCCCAACTGGGAGATCCTGTTCTTCAACGACTGGTTCACTCGCTTCGAGCGGCCGCTGGTCACTGAGACCTGTCCCCGGATCCTGTTGAACACGGGGGGTGCGCTCTGGCTGCGGCGCCGGTGATGGCTGTTCCAGGGGCGCTGATCGCACGGGCACCCGGAT
>Ga0105047_10009778_pt1 | contig 15747 bp, 11 predicted proteins | sample MAT04_FD_78384 | JGI IMG/M metagenome (GOLD analysis project Ga0105047, IMG submission 78384) | Freshwater microbial communities from Lake Fryxell liftoff mats and glacier meltwater in Antarctica - MAT-04 (megahit assembly) | ecosystem: Environmental > Aquatic > Freshwater > Ice > Liftoff... | reverse complement strand
GCCGTATTTCTTCGACAGAATCGTGGTGATTGCTGCTGTCAGCGTCGTCTTGCCATGGTCCACGTGTCCAATCGTCCCGACGTTCACGTGCGGCTTCGTACGCGCAAATTTTTCCTTGGCCATTTTCTCTTACCTCAATTCAATCATTTTTTGCTGTTGATCACGCCATCAGCGACTGCTTTTGGCGCTTCGGAATAGTGCTTGAATTCCATCGTGTAGGTCGCACGACCTTGAGACATAGAGCGAAGATCGGTCGAATAACCAAACATTTCAGCCAACGGAACTTCAGCACGAATGGACTTACCAGCCAAAAGATCATCCATACCCTGAATAATCCCGCGACGACGGCTTAAATCGCCCATCACATCGCCCATGTAATCTTCGGGAGTCTCGACTTCTACGGCCATCATTGGCTCAAGCAATACTGGACTGGCTTTACGCATACCGTCCTTGAAAGCCAGTATTGCGGCCAACTTGAACGCCAGTTCTGAAGAGTCAACATCATGATAGGAACCATCAAACAGTGTGATTTTCACGTCAACCACCGGGAATCCAGCCAGAACGCCGTTATTCAGCGCTTCCTTCATTCCCTTTTCTACTGCCGGAATATATTCGCGCGGCACCGAACCACCCTTGATTGCATCGATGAATTCGAAGCCTTTGCCCGGCTCATTCGGCGCCATCTTGATCCAGACATGACCATACTGCCCTTTACCACCAGACTGTTTGGCGTGCTTACCTTCCTGCTCAACTTCTTTCTTGATTGCTTCGCGATAGGCCACTTGAGGCGCACCCACATTGGCCTCAACGTTGAATTCACGGCGCATCCGGTCAACCAGAATTTCCAGGTGCAATTCACCCATTCCAGAAATGATCGTTTGGCCAGTTTCTTCATCGGTACGCACACGGAATGAAGGATCTTCTTGAGCCAGGCGGTTCAAGGCAAGACCCATCTTTTCCTGGTCAACCTTGGTTTTTGGCTCAACAGCAACGTGAATAACTGGCTCAGGAAAAATCATCCGCTCAAGAATGACCGGCTTATCAAGCGCGCAAATGGTATCTCCCGTTACCGCATCCTTGAGACCCACGGCAGCCGCGATATCTCCGGCATGAACCTCTTTGATTTCTTCGCGATTATTGGCGTGCATCTGCAGGATACGACCAAGACGCTCTTTCTTGCCCTTGACGGAGTTGTAAATTGAGTCGCCCGCCGAAACCATGCCCGAGTAAACACGAAAGAACGTCAACTGACCCACATATGGATCAGTCATGATCTTGAATGCCAAGGCCGCAAAAGGAGCGTCATCTGAGGCAGGACGTTCCACAATACTGCCATCTTCCGCTTCACACTTGACAGGGGGAATGTCGATAGGTGACGGCATATAGTCTATGACCGCATCCAACATCGCCTGAACACCTTTGTTCTTGAAGGCCGAACCGCACATCATCGGAACAATTTCACCCGCAATAGTACGTGTACGCAGCGCCTGCTTGATTTCTTCCTCGGAGAGGTCACCCTCTTCGAGATACTTATTCATCAGGTCTTCGCTTACTTCTGCAGCCACTTCAACCAGCTTCTCACGCCACTCATTACAGGTATCGACCAGATCGGCGGGAATTTCGCCATATTCGAATTTCATCCCCTGGGATGCCTCATCCCAGATGATTGATTTCATCTTGACCAGATCGACCACACCCTCAAACTTCTCTTCAGCACCAATCGGCACTTGGATCAGAACAGGATTGGCCTTCAGGCGCAAACGCATCTGCTCATACACGCGGAAGAAATTAGCACCCTGACGATCCATCTTGTTGACAAAGGCCAAGCGAGGCACGCCGTACTTGTTAGCCTGACGCCAAACCGTTTCCGATTGAGGCTGCACACCACCGACTGCACAATAAACCATACAGGCGCCATCCAGTACGCGCATAGAACGTTCAACTTCAATCGTGAAGTCGACGTGCCCAGGCGTATCAATAATATTTACCCGATGCTCTGGACGAGCCAAATCCATACCCTTCCAGAAACAGGTAGTTGCAGCGGATGTGATGGTAATACCACGCTCCTGCTCCTGTTCCATCCAGTCCATGGTAGCCGCGCCATCATGAACTTCGCCAATCTTGTGATTAACACCGGTATAGAAAAGTACGCGCTCGGTAGTCGTTGTCTTGCCAGCGTCGATATGCGCAGAGATGCCGATATTCCGGTAGCGCTCAATAGGGGTCTTGCGTGCCAAGATAGTGTCCTTATCAGAAGCGGAAATGCGAGAAGGCCTTGTTGGCCTCTGCCATGCGGTGAATTTCTTCCCGCTTCTTCATCGCACCGCCACGACCATCGGCAGCATCCAACAACTCGCCAGCCAGACGCTGACCCATGGATTTCTCACCACGCTTGCGCGCCGCATCCTTGATCCAGCGCATTGCCAAAGCCGCCCGACGCGCCGGACGAACCTCAACCGGAACCTGGTAGTTTGCACCACCCACTCGACGCGACTTGACCTCAACGATCGGACGAACATTGGTCATTGCCTGACCAAAGACTTCGATCGGGTCTTTGCCACCCTTCTTGTTGATTTGCTCGAATGCACCATAAACAATGCGTTCAGCAACGGATTTTTTACCACTGTTCATAATCACGTTCATGAACTTGGCGACTTCAATACTTCCGAACTTGGGATCCGGCAGAACAATACGTTTCGGTACTTCACGACGACGGGGCATGTTTTCCTCGCAACTTTCTAATCAAACCAACCTAATTCAAGCCAGAAGCTCAAGCCTTCTTGGCGCGTTTCGCACCATACTTGGAACGAGATTGTTTACGATCCTTGACACCAGCGGTATCAAGACTACCGCGCACGATGTGATAACGCACACCCGGCAGATCCTTCACCCGGCCGCCACGCACCAGCACCACAGAGTGCTCCTGGAGGTTATGGCCCTCACCACCGATGTAACCAATGATCTCGAAACCATTCGATAACCGGACCTTGGCAACTTTACGAAGGGCTGAGTTAGGCTTCTTTGGCGTAGTCGTGTAAACACGAGTACAAACACCCCGCTTTTGAGGACAAGCCTCCATTGCAGGGACTTTACTTTTTTCTTGCGGTGCCTGGCGCGACTTGCGCACCAGCTGGTTGATGGTCGGCATCTAACGCGTTCCCAACTTAATCGTGAATTCTGAACAAACCGGGCCGCATGAAATGCTTGTGGCCCGCCGGAAAAAGACTGCTGATAATAGTCGCTGACTTGCGGCGTGTCAAGCCTGACAACGCTTACTCTGTACCACCCACCTCCTCGGTTACAACTAGCAAGGGCTCACCTTGCAATTGGGTATCCATTTGTGAGTGAAGACCTTTGCGCGTGCGGTGATGCGCGAGACCCGTACCTGCCGGAATCAAGCGCCCAACGATGACGTTTTCTTTCAAACCACGCAAACCATCTTTCTTGCCCATGATCGCTGCCTCGGTGAGGACGCGAGTGGTTTCCTGGAAGGAAGCGGCCGAGATAAATGAATCGGTCGACAGCGACGCCTTGGTAATACCGAGCAGCACGTTGGTATGCAACGCAGGTTGCTTGCCAGCCGCAACCATGCTGTCGTTCTCACGCAGGAACTCAGACCGTTCAATCTGTTCTCCGAGGATGAACCCGGTATCACCTGGGTCGCTAATAACGACACGGCGCAGCATCTGACGTACAACGACTTCAATATGCTTGTCGTTGATCTTCACACCCTGAAGACGGTAGACGTCCTGAACCTCGTCAATGATGAAGCGTGCCAGAGCTTCAATGCCCTTCAGGCGAAGAATATCGTGCGGATCGGGCGGCCCATCAACTATGGTCTCGCCCTTCTGCACAACTTGACCGTCATGCACGGTGACATGCTTATCTTTGGAGATCAGATATTCATGAGGAACGCCGTCCATATCAGTAATCACCAGACGCTGTTTGCCTTTGGTGTCTTTACCGAATGACACAGTCCCGGTGATTTCCGCCAGAACGCCTGCGTCTTTCGGGGTGCGTGCTTCAAACAGCTCTGCTACTCGAGGCAAGCCACCCGTAATATCGCGAGTTTTCGAGGTTTCCTGCGGAATACGCGCAAGAATATCGCCCACGCTGACATCTTGCCCGTCTTTGACTGTAATCAGAGAACCCACCTGGAAGGTGATATTCACGCTGATGTCGGTACCTGCAACTTTGACGTCCTGGCCTTCCGCACTGATCAGGCGAACCTGCGGCCGTAAGCCTTTTGTTTGTGTTGAGCCGCGACGCTTGCCATCGATAACGATCAAGGTTGAGAGACCTGTCACATCGTCGATCTGCTTGGCTACAGTGACACCCTCTTCGACGTTTTCGAATTTCACCCGACCAGCGTATTCGGTAATGATTGGGCGGGTGTGCGGATCCCAGTTAGCCAGCGCTGTACCCGCCTTGACCACCTGACCATCCATCACTGCCAACGTCGCGCCATACGGCACTTTGTGGCGTTCACGTTCACGCTGATTGTCATCAACGATCAGTACTTCACCATTGCGGGATATCGCGACGGGTTCGCCTTTCACGTTGGTGATATACCGCATCGACGGCAGGAATCGAATCGTACCGGCGGACTTGCCTTCCAACTGAGATGCGGAAGCTGAACGGGAAGCGGCGCCACCGATGTGGAAGGTCCGCATGGTCAACTGCGTACCCGGCTCACCAATCGACTGTGCAGCAATCACGCCAACCGCTTCGCCCGCATTGATCTGATAACCACGCCCCAGATCGCGGCCATAACACTTGGCGCAGAGACCCCAGCGGGTATCGCAGGTCAAAGGTGTGCGTACTTTGACTTCGTCGATACCCAACTCATCGATCAGATCGACCTTGTTCTCATCCAGCAGATCACCGGCATCAATCACGGTTTCACCAGTTTCCGGATGAATCACATCAAACGCGGCGACACGCCCCAGAATCCGATCACGCAAGGGTTCAACCACGTCACCGCCTTCGACCAGCGCCTTCATGACCATGCCATTGGTAGTGCCGCAGTCATCCTCGGTAATCACCAAATCCTGCGTCACATCAACCAGACGCCGCGTCAGGTAACCCGAGTTGGCGGTTTTCAGCGCGGTATCGGCCAATCCCTTGCGTGCACCGTGCGTCGAAATAAAGTACTGAAGAACGTTTAGCCCTTCACGGAAATTTGCCGTGATCGGCGTCTCGATGATCGAACCGTCCGGTTTCGCCATCAGGCCGCGCATGCCGGCGAGCTGACGGATCTGAGCGGCGGAACCCCGCGCACCCGAGTCAGCCATCATGTAAATCGAGTTGAACGATTCCTGCTTGACCGTATTGCCTTCGCGATCCACGGTCTGTTCGGACGACAACTGGTCCATCATGGCCTTGGCGACTTTGTCACCGGCTTGGCCCCAGATATCTACCACCTTGTTGTAGCGTTCGCCATCAGTCACCAGACCTGAGGTGTACTGAGACTGAATTTCCTTAACTTCATTTTCGGCTGCGGTAAGGATGGCTTGCTTCTGCGGTGGCATCAGCATGTCTTGCATACAGATTGAAATACCGCCACGTGCTGCCATCGAGAAACCGGTATACATCAGCTTGTCGGCAAACATCACGGTTTCTTTCATACCGCATTTACGGAAACTCGCATTGATCAGCTTGGAAATCTCTTTCTTTTTCATCACACGGTTGATGTGCGGGAAATCCAGGCCAATCGGCAATATTTCGGACAGGAAAGCGCGACCAACCACGGTTTCGTAGCGCTTGACGCGTTCGAACTGTTTGCCCGCTTCATCGAACAGACGTTCTTTCAAACGCACGGTCACACGCGCATTGATATCCACCAGACCCAACTGCCAGGCGCGACGCAGTTCGTCGGTATCGCAGAAGATCATGCCTTCACCCTTGGCATTGATCTTTTCACGCGACATGTAATACAGGCCGAGCACGATATCCTGCGATGGCACGATGATCGGTTCACCATTGGCGGGCGACAGCACGTTGTTGGAAGCCAGCATCAACGTGCGGGCCTCCATCTGCGCCTCCAGCGACAGTGGAACGTGGACGGCCATCTGGTCACCGTCGAAGTCGGCGTTGAAAGCGGTACAAACCAGCGGATGCAATTGGATTGCCTTGCCTTCGATCAGCACCGGTTCAAATGCCTGAATACCAAGACGGTGCAAGGTCGGCGCGCGGTTCAGCATCACTGGATGCTCGCGGATAACCTCTTCCAGGATGTCCCATACCACCGGTTCTTCATCTTCCACCATGCGCTTGGCAGCCTTGATCGTCGTCGCCAGGCCCATCACTTCAAGACGGTTGAAAATGAATGGCTTGAACAGTTCCAGCGCCATCAATTTCGGCAGACCGCATTGATGCAGTTTCAGGGTTGGACCAACGACGATGACCGAACGACCGGAGTAATCAACCCGTTTGCCCAGCAAGTTCTGACGGAAACGACCGCCCTTGCCCTTGATCATGTCGGCGAGTGACTTCAGCGGACGCTTGTTGGCGCCAGTCATCGCCTTACCGCGGCGGCCGTTATCCAGCAGCGAATCGACGGACTCCTGCAACATGCGCTTTTCATTGCGAACGATGATGTCCGGCGCCTTAAGCTCAAGCAGACGCTTGAGACGATTGTTGCGATTGATGACGCGGCGATACAGGTCATTCAAGTCGGAAGTCGCAAAACGGCCGCCATCCAGCGGCACCAGTGGACGCAATTCCGGCGGCAACACTGGCAACACTTCCAGAATCATCCATTCCGGGTGAATACCGGACTTCATGAACGCTTCCAGCACTTTCAGGCGCTTGGCGAATTTCTTGATTTTGGTTTCGGAACTGGTCTTCGACAGATCGCTGCGCAACTGTTCAACGACAACCGGCAGATCGATGCCTTTCAGCAGATCACGAACACCCTCGGCGCCCATGCCGGCTTTGAATTCATCGCCGTACTCTTCCAGTTTGGCAAGGTAATCCTCTTCCGTCAGCAACTGGCACTTGTTCAGCGGCGTCATGCCCGGTTCGGTTACGACAAAAGCCTCGAAATACAGCACGCGTTCGATATCGCGCAAGGTCATGTCCAACACCATGCCCAAGCGGCTGGGCAAGGATTTCAGGAACCATATATGTGCAACCGGGCTGGCCAATTCAATATGGCCCATGCGCTCACGACGAACCTTGGCTTGAGTCACTTCCACGCCGCACTTCTCGCAGATAACGCCGCGATGCTTCAGACGCTTGTACTTTCCGCACAGGCACTCGTAATCTTTGATCGGGCCAAAAATCTTGGCGCAGAACAAACCATCACGTTCCGGCTTGAATGTGCGGTAGTTGATGGTTTCCGGCTTCTTGACTTCGCCGAAGGACCAGGACCGAATCTTGTCGGGCGAGGCGAGGCCAATCTTGATGGCGTCGAATTCCTCGTTCTGGGTAACCTGCTTGAAGAGATCGAGTAGTGCTTTCATCGTTTCATTCCCCCGTTAGGGACTAACTCTAAGTGGGGAAAAGAGGGAGAAAAGAATGGCCATAACCCTGACAGCCATTTCATTTTCACCGCTCGTTTCCAATTTCTCGGTTCCTGCGCTCTATTCAGATCGCGATCAATACCGTTCCAGATCAATGTCGATCGCCAGCGAGCGGATTTCCTTCACCAACACGTTGAACGACTCCGGCATGCCAGCATCGATCTTGTGTTCGCCCTTGACGATGTTCTCGTAGACCTTGGTGCGTCCAGAAACGTCGTCCGACTTGACCGTGAGCATTTCCTGCAAGGTGTAAGCCGCACCGTAAGCTTCCAGCGCCCAGACTTCCATTTCGCCGAAACGCTGGCCACCGAACTGCGCCTTGCCGCCCAGCGGCTGTTGCGTCACCAGCGAGTACGGGCCGGTAGAACGGGCATGCATCTTGTCGTCAACCAAGTGATGCAGTTTCAGCACATGCATGATGCCGACCGTCACCGTTCGGTCAAACGGCTCGCCACTACGACCGTCATACAACTGAACCTGCGTTTTGGCCGGCGTGAATCCGACCTGCTTGGTACGCGGGTCGTCATCCGGATAAGCCAAGTCGAGCATGGTCTTGATCTCTTCCTCGGAGGCACCATCGAACACCGGCGTCGCGAACGGCACGCCCTTGGTCAGATTGCCGGCCATTTCCATGATCTCGGCATCAGACAGACCCTTGATGTCTTCCTGCTTGCCGGAGGCGTTGTAAACCTTGTCAAGGAACTTGCGGACTTCAGAAGCCTTGGCCTGCGCTTGCAGCATGCCATTGATCCGCTCGCCGAGACCGCGCGCAGCCCAGCCCAGATGGGTTTCAAGAATCTGACCGACGTTCATCCGTGATGGCACGCCCAACGGATTCAGCACGATATCGACCGGCGTGCCATCGGCCATGAACGGCATGTCTTCCACCGGCACGATCTTCGAGATCACACCCTTGTTACCGTGCCGGCCGGCCATCTTGTCGCCCGGCTGCAAGCGACGCTTGACGGCCAGATAGACCTTGACCATCTTGATCACGCCAGGCGGCAACTCGTCGCCCTGAGTCAGTTTCTTCTTCTTGGTTTCCAGCATGCGGCCAAACTCGGCGCGCTGCTTTTCCAACGACTCCTGAATGCCTTCCATCTGACGCGCCAGATCCTCGTCCGCGACGCGGATGTCGAACCAATCATGCGCGTTCATGCTGTCCAGGTACTCAGACGTGACTTCAGCGCCCTTGGCCAGTTTCTTCGGACCCCCCTTGGCAATCTTGCCAAGCAGCATGCGACGCATCCGCGAGAACGCATCCTCTTCCACGATGCGCATCTGGTCGGCCAGATCCTTCGAATACTTGCGCAGCATTTCGTCGATGATCTCGTTGGCGCGGCTATCGCGCTCGATCCCTTCGCGGGTGAACACCTGCACATCGATGACCGTACCGCTCATGCCGGTCGGCACGCGCAGCGACGTATCTTTCACATCGGAAGCTTTTTCACCAAAGATGGCACGCAGCAACTTCTCTTCCGGCGTCAACTGGGTTTCGCCCTTCGGCGTCACCTTGCCGACCAACACGTCACCGGCCTGCACTTCGGCACCCACGTGCACGATGCCGGCCTCATCCATGCGACCCATCTGCAACTGCGACAGACTGGAAATATCCCGCGTGATTTCTTCCGGGCCCAACTTGGTATCGCGTGCGACCAGCGACAACTCTTCGATGTGAATCGAGGTGTAACGGTCTTCCGCCACCACGCGTTCGGAGATCAGGATCGAATCTTCGAAGTTGTAGCCGTTCCACGGCATGAAGGCGACCAGCATGTTCTGGCCCAACGCCAACTCGCCCTTGTCGGTCGATGCGCCATCGGCGATCACGTCGCCCTTGGCGATCTTGTCGCCCAGACGCACCAGCGGACGCTGGTTGATATTGGTGTTCTGGTTGGAGCGCTGGTACTTGGTCAGCGTGTAGATATCGACGCCGACATCGCCGCTCTGGGTTTCATCGTCATTGACTCGTACCACGACACGGCTGGCATCGACGTAATCGACCATGCCGCCGCGATGCGCGGTGACCACAGTGCCGGAGTTGACTGCCGCGGTGCGCTCGATACCGGTTCCGACCAACGGTTTATCCGGGCGCAAGCAAGGCACTGCCTGGCGCGACATGTTCGAACCCATCAAAGCGCGGTTCGCGTCATCGTGCTCAAGGAAGGGAATCAGCGAAGCCGCGACCGAAACGATCTGCGACGGCGCAACGTCCATATATTGAATCCGGTCCGGCGAGGACAAGGTGAATTCGTTGCGGTTACGACAGGAAACCAGATCATCGGCAAAGCGGCCTTTGGCATCCAACGGCGCATTCGCCTGCGCGATGACGTACTGGCTTTCCTCGATCGCAGACAGATATTCGATTTCGTCAGAAACCTTGTGATCCACTACCTTGCGGTAGGGCGTTTCGATGAAGCCGTATTCGTTGGTCCGTGCAAACAGTGCCAGCGAGTTGATCAGACCGATATTCGGGCCTTCCGGTGTTTCAATCGGACAAACGCGGCCGTAGTGAGTCGGATGCACGTCCCGCACTTCAAAACCTGCGCGTTCACGCGTCAAACCGCCCGGGCCCAACGCGGAAATCCGGCGCTTGTGGGTAATTTCAGACAACGGATTGGTCTGGTCCATGAACTGCGAGAGTTGGCTGGAACCGAAGAATTCCTTGATCGCAGCGGAAATCGGCTTCGCATTGATCAGGTCGTGCGGCATCAGGTTGTCGCTTTCGGCCTGATTCAAACGTTCCTTCACTGCCCGCTCAACACGCACCAGACCGGCGCGGAACTGGTTTTCTGCCAATTCACCGACCGAACGTACACGACGATTACCCAAGTGATCGATATCGTCGATTTCGCCGCGACCGTTACGCAGTTCAACCATGATCTTGATCACTTCAACGATGTCGCGCGGCGACAGCGTGTAACGTTCGTCAACCTTGGCGTTAAGCGCTTTCGGGTCGAATCCAAGCGACTTCAGATGCTTGTTCAACTCGGCCAGTTTGGCTTCAGCTTCCTCACGCGTGACGATGTTTTCAATGCTGGTCTTGGACAGGCTGGCTTCCGGGCAGACGCCATAATAATCGCGCAGGGCTTGACCAAGCTTGTTTTCACGGTGGTGCGGTGGGAATACGATCTGCCAGCTGGTCTTGCCCGGCGCCAGGATGCGGCGATTGAACTTCATCCGGCCAACCTTGGACAGGTCGTAGCTGTCGTCATTGAAGAACAGACGATTGAACAGCGCTTCCACTGCGTCTTCGGTCGGCGGCTCACCTGGCCGCATCATGCGGTAGATGGCGACACGGGCGGTCCATTGATCGACCGTTTCGTCGGCGCTCAATGTCTGCGAAACAAAAGGACCGTGGTCCAGCTCGTTGGTATACAGCGTCTGCAGTTCACTCACCTTGGCTTCCAGAATCTTGGCCAGCAAGGTTTCGGTGATTTCTTCGTTCGCACGCGCCATCAACTCGCCAGTTTCGGTATCGACCAGGTTGCGCGAAAGCACGCGACCCAGGATGAACTCGCTATCGACGATGACTTTCTTGACGCTACTGGCTTCCAGATCACGAATGTGCTTGGCGGTAATCCGCTTGTCCTTGGCAATGATGACGGTGCCATCCTTGGCCAGGATGTCGAACTTCGCGGTATCACCCTTCATCCGTTCAGGACGCAGTTCCAGTTCAATGCCTTTCTTGCCGAAATGGAACACATCGGTCTTAAAGAACATATCCAGAATCTGCTCGACGTTGTAGCCCAGCGCCTTCAGCAGAATAGTCATCGGCATTTTGCGACGACGATCAACCCGGAAGTAGATGAAATCCTTTGGATCGAACTCGAGATCGAGCCAAGAACCGCGATACGGAATGATCCGGGCAGAAAACAGCAGCTTGCCAGACGAATGCGTCTTGCCACGGTCATGTTCAAAGAACACGCCAGGAGAGCGGTGCAACTGGGAGACGACAACCCGCTCTGTGCCATTGATCACGAATGAACCATTCGGGGTCATCAAGGGCATTTCGCCCATGTAGACCTCCTGTTCCTTCACTTCCTTGATTTTTTCCTTGACGCTTTCGCGGTCCAGAATCACCAAGCGCACGCGAGCGCGGATGCTGGCAGCATAAGTCAGGCCTCGCTGTTGGCATTCGACAATATCGAATACCGGCGTTCCCAAGGTGTAACTGACAAATTCCAGGCGGGCATTACCGCTGTGGCTGATGATCGGAAAGATCGAAGTGAACGCGGCTTGCAGGCCGACGTTACCGCGATTTTCCATCGTGACATCTTCTTGCAGAAAGCCCCGAAAGGACTCGATCTGCGTTGTCAGCATGTAGGGGACAGGCAAAACACTGGCGCGCTTGGCGAAGCTTTTGCGGAGACGTTTTTTTTCAGCGAAGGTGTAGCTCATATAGGCTCCGTGTCGGTGACAAGGATCAGGGATCAGGCCGCAAGAACGGTTTTAAGCGTTACTGCACGTCACTGCGGTCTGATTCCTGCAAAGCGAAAAGGCCGGCTGACCACGGGCTGGCAAGAAACAATTCTTGCGAGTACCCGGGCCGCCAGCCTGGAATGGGCGTTTTCTGCCCATGCCGCGTCTTGATTACTTGATTTCAGCCGTGGCGCCAGCTTCAACCAGCTGCTTGAGAATGTCATCGGCTTCCGCTTTCGGGCAGCCTTCCTTGACCGCCTTCGGGGCACCGTCGACCAGATCCTTGGCTTCCTTGAGACCCAGACCGGTGATCGCACGCACCACCTTGATGACGCTGACCTTGTTGGCGCCACAGGAAGTCAGAATGACATCGAATTCTGTCTTCTCTTCCACCACAGCGGCGGCGGCACCTGCGCCCGGAGCTGCGGCAGCAAATGAAGCAGCGGAAACACCGAACTTCTCTTCGAACGCCTTGACCAGATCGTTCAGTTCCATAACCGTCATGCTACCTACGGCTTCCAGGATGTCTTCTTTACTAATAGCCATGTTAAACAACTCCTAATTCAAAATTTTCAGAATGGTCGTAATCGAGTCGATCAAGCTGCGACAGTTTCAGCTGGAGCAGGTTCATCAGCACCACCACGTTGCTTGGCCAGTGCAGCCAGAACAACGGCGAAGCCGGAAACCGGCGCTTGCATGACACCCAGCAACCTGGCCAGCAATTCGTCGCGACTCGGAATTGAAGCAAGTGCTTGCACGCCAGCGGCATCCATCACCTTGCCTGCGTAGCAACCTGCCGTCAAAACCAGCTTGTCGTTGGTCTTTGCAAAGTCGCTGAGTACTTTTGCCGCTGCTACCGGATCAGCGGAAATACTGTAAATCAGCGGCCCGACCATCTTTTCGCCCAGACCTGCAAATGGGGTATCCGCCACCGCGCGACGCACCAGCGTGTTTTTAAGCACACGCAGATAGACACCAGATTCACGCGCTTTTTTACGCAGAACCGTAAGCTTGGTGACTTCAACACCCCGATACTCGGCAACGACAATGGTCTGAGCAGTTGCGACTTGCGCAACCACTTCAGCCACTACGGCCTTCTTTTCACCTAGATTCAGACTCATCGGGTCCTTTCTCCTTTCAAGTCCACAAGCGGCGATATTCGCCGCACCCACGGCGGCCTGAACGAGAAGTCACGCCAACCGGAGTTGACCTATATTCCTGTTCGGGTACACCGTCTGCGCAGGCAGCAACACGATTAAGCCTGGGTGGTAACCACCTTGGCACCTGCGGTCTTTGACGATCCGCTGCCTCAAAAATAAGCAGCGGCCCAAAGTTCTTGTCCTGTCCGAAGACAGACTACTAATTTCTTACTGCGCAGCAGCCAAAGAAGCTTGATCAACGCGCACACCAATACCCATGGTGCTGGATACCGACACTTTTTTCATGTAGACGCCCTTACTGGCGGCAGGCTTTGCCTTATTCAAGGCATCAATCAGCGCAACCAGGTTTTCCTTCAGCGCAGCTGCATCAAAAGATGCACGACCAATAGTGGCGTGGATGATGCCGGCCTTGTCGGTACGGTATTGCACCTGACCTGCTTTTGCGTTTTTGATCGCATCCGCGACGTTCGGGGTGACCGTACCCACCTTCGGGTTCGGCATCAGACCACGCGGACCCAGAATCTGACCCAACTGGCCAACCACGCGCATGGCATCCGGGGTTGCAATCACGACATCGAAATCCATTTTGCCGGCTTTGACTTCAGCCGCCAGATCATCAAAACCCACGATATCGGCGCCAGCAGCTTTGGCAGCCTCAGCCAGCGCGCCTTGCGCAAAAACCGCAACGCGAACGGATTTACCCAACCCGCGCGGCATGACGACGGAACCACGCACAACCTGGTCTGATTTACGCGGATCAACGCCGAGAATAATCGAGGTATCGACGGATTCATCGAATTTGGCGGTCGCCGACGCCTTGACCATGACCAAGGCCTCATCAATGGCGTAGTTCTTGTTGCGATCAACCTTTGATTTCAGCGCTTGCAAACGCTTAGAGATTTTGGCCATGTCACACCCCCTCCACATTAAGACCAATACTGCGCGCGCTACCCGCAATGGTGCGCACTGCGGCATCCATGTCGGCCGCGGTCAGGTCAGGCATCTTGGCCTTGGCAATTTCTTCCAGTTGAGCACGGGTGATCTTGCCCACCTTGTCGGTATGCGGCTTGGCGCTACCCTTGGTAATACCCACGGCCTTCTTGATCAGAATGGTTGCCGGCGGCGTCTTCATGATGAACGTGAAGCTCTTGTCCGCATAGGCGGTAATCACCACAGGAATCGGCAGACCCGGCTCGATACCTTGAGTCTGGGCGTTGAATGCCTTACAGAATTCCATGATGTTCAGACCGCGCTGACCCAGAGCCGGGCCGATCGGCGGGGAAGGATTGGCCTTACCGGCCGGGACTTGCAACTTGACGTAGCCGACAATCTTCTTGGCCATTTTTTACTCCTGAAAGGTGAGTCATATCGCGTCTTCGGTTTCCCTGGCAACGCTCCTCTTTACCGGAATCAATCCAGTGCACACAGGATGCCTGCGCATCCTTCAAATCAAATCTCAAGCTTTTTCAATCTGGGAGAAATCGAGTTCCACCGGGGTCGCACGTCCAAAAATAGTGACCGAAACGCGAAGCTTGTTTTTCTCGTAATTCACGTCTTCCACGGTTCCATTGAATTCGTTGAATGGCCCATCAACCACCCGCACCATTTCACCGATTTCAAACGTGATCTTGTGTTTCGGCTTTTCAACACCTTCTTGCACTTGTTGCAGGATGGCATTGACTTCTTTTTCGCTGATCGGAGCAGGTTTGTTGGCGGTGCCACCGACGAAACCGGTGACCTTGGCGGTGCTTTTTACCAAATGCCAAGAGACATCGTTCATTTCCATCTGTACCAGAACATAACCTGGAAAAAACTTTCTTTCCGAAGTCTTCTTCTGGCCGGATTTCATCTCGACAACTTCCTCGACCGGCACCAGAATTTCACCAAAATATTCTTGCATTCCGGCCCGCTCAATACGCTCCTTGAGGGCGCGCATGACACTTTTTTCAAATCCGGAATAGGCATGAACCACATACCAATGCATCGCCATCAGTCTCCCCTTTGCATGATCTGTTTGACCAGCCAGGTCAGTGACCCATCAACCAGCCAGAGAAACAGCGCCATCACGACAACAAAGGCGATCACGACACCCGTCATTTGCATGGTTTCCTTGCGCGTCGGCCATACCACCTTGCGCGCCTCGACGACGGATTCCTGGGCAAAGACATAGAACTGACGACCTGGATCAGTCATCCATGCCACACCCGCAGCCGCAACAAGGCTCAAGAGAACCGACAACACTCGGAAGACTGTTGGCTGGTCTTGTAAGAAGTAAAAACCAGCTATACCGGCCGCGATAAGCAGGCCAGCTACCAGTAGTTTTAGTTTATCTGCCATTCTGCGGCGTTCTATCCGGCTTTACCCGATGTCAGTTGTTGTATCTGGCAGGCCAGGAGGGTCTCGAACCCCCAACCTTCGGTTTTGGAGACCGACGCTCTGCCAATTGAGCTACTGGCCTGTTGAAGCTTACAAACCGCATGCCGGGTTGGCGGAGATCTCCGCCAACCCGGCAAACGGGTATTACTCGATGACTTTAGCGACGACGCCGGCACCGACGGTACGACCGCCTTCACGAATGGCGAAGCGCAAACCTTCTTCCATCGCGATCGGGGCAATCAGCGCGGCGGTGATCGATACGTTGT
>Ga0105047_10009777_pt1 | contig 15748 bp, 8 predicted proteins | sample MAT04_FD_78384 | JGI IMG/M metagenome (GOLD analysis project Ga0105047, IMG submission 78384) | Freshwater microbial communities from Lake Fryxell liftoff mats and glacier meltwater in Antarctica - MAT-04 (megahit assembly) | ecosystem: Environmental > Aquatic > Freshwater > Ice > Liftoff... | reverse complement strand
CAATCGGTTTTGATAGATAACCATCAGCGCCCAACATATTACCCCAAATTTTATCTACATCACTATTTTTTGTAGAGCAAAAAACCACAGGTATTTTGCTAGTGTTGGGATTGTTTTTCAACTCTCGGCAAATTTCAAAGCCACTTTTACCTGGTAGAATTACGTCAAGAAATATTAGGTCTGGCTTATTCTTATCTATTTTGTCTTGAGCTTCTTCACTGCTTGTGGCGCTAATCACAGAATAACCTGCTTGTTGCAAGTAACGGCTGATTATTTCCATATCTGTTAAGCCATCTTCAACAACTAAAACAGTGTTCATGGTCATTCCCCGTTAAAAATTTTTAAGAATGTAAACAAATTAGACATACAAATCCTAAATGATGCGTGGACGACAAGGGGTTAGGGACTAGAGACTAGCCCCTAACCCCTTGTCAGAAAGAATATTTCACAACTCAAATAGAACTGGTATAAATACAAAAATTAAATTTGTATTTGTCTAATTTTGATTCAATCTTTATATATTAACCTCCGAAAAAGTACGTACTCAACATAACTTAATATATATTTTATTCGATTTTGTACAAAAATAGGACTTACGCAAAATTGTCTCAAAAACCTGATTTGTCGTAGCGGTAATTCATGAATTACCGCTACTTCAGAACTTTTTTGCGTAAGTCCTGAAAAAATTAGGTGGGTTTAAGACCCCACCTAATTACCTATTGTGAATTAGGAATTCTTGTTTAAGTAAGTGGTTCAAATTAAATATAAAACCTCACCCTGCCTCCGGCTTCCCTCTCCTTAATAAGGAGAGGGATTGAGGGTGAGGTTTGATTTTATATTTAATTACGCCTACCTACTTATCACCCCAGTAATTTTATGTTTACTGAGGTGATAAAGTTTATCGATTGTAAATATTTTTGTTATGACTATTCTTAAGCAATAGGCTCATGCTAAGGAATAAAACTTTCAAGATAATCAGATTAGTTTACGATTAATCATCAAGAAAAATTATTAATTATCCCTATTTAGAAACTCCTAAATTAGCTTGACTCTTGTCGATGTATCCACTCGATGCAGGTAAATATTTACATATTATACTCATTACCTTGTCAGGCACTACAGGTTTAGTAATAAAATCTGTAGAACCCACTATCTTGGCACGAACTCTATCTAAAAGACCATCACTACCTGTTAATATAATTACTGGTGTATTGGCGAAGGCAGATATTCGCCGCAACTGAGTACAAATTTCGTAACCACTGGCGACTGGCATAATTAAATCCAAGAAAATCAGGTCTGGTTTATCCTGAATAAGGGTTGGGAGAGCTTGTACAGCATCTTGAATTTTGATAAACCTTAGTCCATTGGAAGTGATAATATCCTCTAGCATTTTACAGACTTGAGGGCTATCATCTACGCAGGCTACTAGTGGAGCAATCGATTTCTTTGCTTGTGCGGTGATAGGCTTATTGTTGCCCTCCATCACTACTAAGGGCATGTCAGGTATTTCCACCAATTCGATGATTCCTTTAAGGATATAGGGAAGCAATGAACGGGTGAGTGGCAGTACACTTTGCTTCATTTTCACGGCTAAATCTCGCAAAGTTAATTTGCCGTTGATTAAATTTACAAAGTTTTTGTAGACAGATGGACTTACCATCTGCTGAAGTTGTTCTGGTCGCCGTAAAACTGGTGCCAAGTCAGGAGAAAAATTTGCTAAACCTGCTTCTGACCAAATTTTCCACGAGTCTTGCATGTGCTTTACAGACATTTCTGCACTCGTGAAGCTTATTGGTGTTTCTAAGATTACTTCTTGGGTACGATTGCAACTTATAGAAGCAAAATTTCCTTGCATAGCTAGGTCAAACAATAGTTCTGCTATGGTGTTTTCGGCAATAGACTGAATCTGTTCTCTCTGAATTTTCTGTTTTTTATGAAAGATTTCTAGAAGGCGATAATCCCAGTAATCCATTGATACGTCTTGCAAACACAACTGCAATTTATCAACATCAATCTGAGGGCAATTTTGAGCCATGTGTCTACGCCAACGGCGGAAGGGATGAGTTCCACCTGTTGCCCAAACTATCCGTCCCAGCCGATAATAAAAAGTCCATTGGCTGCCTTTAGAACTTTTAATATTTAATTTGCCATTGTATTGCAGCTGAGTACAAGTTTTAAATTCATTAACTAGGTTATTTGAAAGAATAAGTTCCGAGTGGGTCATACTTTGTTCCTTGTATTAAAAAGCCATCTATTAAAAAACCCACACTAGCTATATAGTGGTCAGCAGATACGTCAATAAGTGCAAATACATTTCGTTTATAGCAGTCTAAATCAAGTTTATTCAAATCAAGGGATATAGGAAAATAGCAAAAATATTAGTAGTAAAAAAGTCACCTAGCACAGAGTTGATTATCGGCAAACTTTATGACTCAAGTAGCTTGCTATAGCTATATCTTTAAAAAAGATGCATTCAGTATTAAGATATTATTTTAATAATTCTCATACGAAATTATATCCGTATAATTTCTGATTTTTTGTTTAAAAAAATTGGCATTCTTTATCTAGTTTTCATTTATTGAGACTGGCAATATAGCAGTTCTCAGTTGAGTGAGGTACAAGAACCCCACCCCCAACCCCCTCCCCGCTCTTCGAGAGGGGGCTATGATGTACGTTGTATGATTAGGAAACGCTATATATGTTAAAAATATTTATTAAAATTTACATTTATTAATGTGTATAATTTGTATATAGAGCAATACGCTTGGGTTAAGCATTTTTTTCCTCTCTCTGTGCCTCTGCGGTAGCCTGCGGCAAGCCGCTTCTCTACGAGACGCTATAGCGATCGCCCCGCTTCGCTAACCCGTCTCTCTATACGCCTGAAATTGACACCGATAAGCCTTAAGTGTATAAAGTATTTATTTAAGGTTTGTTGTGGTTTTGATAACTCAAAACTGCTGCTCTAAGATTACTTTGGTGTTCTGAAAGAAGCCGATCGCCTTCGTCTTTTTCCAAACCAGTCCAGTGCATTAATAGCGCTAGCTTGACCCATTTACCACTGCGTTCTAATAAAAAGCCAGCAGCTTCCCGGCTTAAGCCTGTGAGGTCTTGCAAAATTCGCAAGGCGCGATCGCGTAACTTTTGATTTGTTACCGCTACATCTACCATGCGATTCCCGTAAACTTTGCCTAGTTTGACCATCACCCCACTGGAAAGGATATTTAAAGCTAACTTCGTGGCTGTACCAGCTTTCAGACGAGTTGAGCCAGCGATTATTTCTGGCCCTGTCAAAAGGCGAATGTCAATATCGGCATCAAAGCTAACTTGTTCTGCGGGAACACAGGCGATAAAAATAGTCTTGGCTCCTCGCGCACGAGCAGCATGAAGCGCACCGTGGACATAAGGCGTTGTCCCACCTGCGGTAATGCCAACTACTACATCTAGTTGGGTAATATGTCGCCCTGCGATCGCAGCCTCCCCATCTTCGATGCTGTCTTCTAAATCCTCCGAACTGCGTACCAGTGCGCCAGCACCACCAGCAATAATCCCCTGTACCAACTCTGGCGGCGTACAAAAAGTAGGTGGACACTCAGCAGCATCCAACACTCCTAACCTGCCACTTGTGCCCGCACCGATATAAAATAAGCGTCCTCCGTGGCGCAAACGCTCTGCGGTGCTATCAATTGCTTGTGCCAACTGAATTTTCGCCGCCGCAACCGCCTCGACTGCCTTTTGGTCTTCGCTATTAAACAACTCCACCAATTCCAGAGAACTGAGCTGGTCTAAGTTAAGACTGTTAGGATTTACCAGCTCGGTTAAAAGATGCCCACGTTCCTGCAAGTTTGTCATTTGTCCTTAGGAATAAGAATTAAATAATATACAATTTATGTCCCTGGCTTACCTCACCCTCAATCCCTCTCCTTGTAAAGGAGAGGGAAGCTAGAGACAGGATGAAGTTTTGCATTTTATGTCATTAGTCAAGCGACCAATGGCTAATAACCAATGACCAATGGCTAATGACAAATTACAACAATCCTTCCAATTTGCGACGCATCTTCTCTAGTTCAGAATCAGACAAGTCTGGTTCTTCTAGTGGCTGTTGATTGAGAGGGAAGGGGTCTTCAACAGTATCCTCCTTCTGGGCATCTTCTTGCCAGTCAGTTTGTTGGACGTTAAGTTCTGGGGGAGTTACAACTAAATTGCTGTTTTCTGGGATGATTTCCCATTCATATCCAGCACTTTCGCAAAATTCCTTGATTTCCTCAGCATCCATCGGCTCTGGTGTAGGTGAGGGAAAATCCTGAGCTTCCAACATCAGGGCAAAGCGGGTGGCGTCGTCTTCTGACTCGAACATCAGAATTTTATTGCGTAGCTTGCCGCCGTAGGCATCGCCTTCCCGAATGGTATGAATTCCCTCATTTTCCGTTCGAGCATTAAAAATTAACACAAAAACACGCATTGGTGTAATCATCTGTCTTTTTTAAGGTCTATCTATATTAAAGTTCTACGTTGTGCCTGTGCGAAAGTCACAGGAACAATTTTCACTCTATTCGGATCAGATTTACCTGAAAACGCCAATATTATTAAGCATAAGTATTGGATTATAGCGTTTCCCGACAAGCGTGAGGTACACCCGTAAGGGCACGGCACTGCCGTGCCCCTACACCAGGCGATATAATGTTGTACCGCATCTGAATGGGAACCGCTATAAGCAAATATCGTAACTTAACCAATGAGGTCTTGGGTTTAGTTGGCGTATCCTGGAAATGGCATACTGAATCAGCGTCTCAGTTAATGCTTGTGTGTGCCAGCGACATCTGGCAATTAATACAGTGAAAGCAAATGACTAAATCTCCCAATCAAGATATTCCCTCACCGTGCCCTATCCGCAAGCGTCTATGGTTGCTGGTGTTGAGTCGGGGTAGCATTGCTTTGGGCGGACTTTTGCTGTTAGGAGTTATTGTCGGTATTTATCGGTTGTGGACTTTTGTCCAAACAGAGTTAACGCCCTTAGCACAACAAAGTCTCACTACTACACTCAACCGTCCGGTAAAACTAGGTAAAGTCACACAATTTTCGTTGACGGGAGTGCAATTTGGGGCTTCAGCTATCCCAGCGACATCCACAGATCCAGATCGGGCCGTGATTGAAGCTGTAGAGGTGGGTTTTAACCCCTTACAACTAATTTTTAACCGCCAGTTAAAGCTAGATGTTACCTTAGTCAACCCAGATATTTATATTGAACAGGATAACCAAGGGCGCTGGGTTTCCACTAATATAGCGCCGTCGCGTGAAGGTGGCGCTATTAAAACCGATTTGGACAATCTGCGGTTTCGCAATGCCAAGCTGGCCTTGATGCCGCAGAAGAGAGTAGAGGAAGCAGGGGAGCAGGGGAGCAGGGGAGCAGGGGGAGATAAGGAAGCAACATCTTCCTCATCCCCTGTAACATTTTCTCAAATCAACGGTTCTGCACAACTTTTAGCAAATAACCAGTTGATCAGGTTTGATGTGGGGGGGCTAGCAGACAGTGGTGGTAGTATTTCTATTCAGGGAGAGACGCGTTCCAGGGTGCTAGCAGGGAACTTTCAAGTGCGATCGCAAGACTTGCTGGCTGAGGATATTAGTCGGTTAATTAAGTTACCAGTTAACTTACAGGCGGGTCGAGCCAATGGCGACTTGTTAGTTAAGTTAACACCAGGACAACCGACTTTATTGTATGGCAGGGCTGCTGTGCAAGGCGTAACAGTTCAAATACCGAAAGTCCCGCAACTGTTGAGCGATAGCCAAGGAAATCTGCGCTTCCAGGGAACGGAGTTGCAGTTGGAGAATGTTACTACCAACTATGGCAAAATTCCCTTAGTGGCTACGGGAATCATTGACACTCAAGCAGGCTTTAAGTTGGCAGGGCGGGTAAATGCGGTGAGTTTGGCGAATGCTCAGGAAACTCTAAAAGTAAAACTGCCTTTGCCGATCGCTGGACAAGTACAAGCTTCTTTGCAGATTACCGGATCAACTAAAGAGCCAATTATCTCAGGCACAGTTACCACTATTCAAACTGCTCGGATTGACAAAGTTGATTTTAATAGCATCAGTAGTAAGTTTGAGCTTGCTACTAGTTCCTCTTTAATTACCCTAAAAGATATTCAAGGTAAAGTTAAAGTTGGTGGTGATATCACGGGCGCTGGGACAATTCAACTCGGTAAAAATCCGCGACTGGATATAAATTTTGCCGCCAAGAATCTTCCAGGGGATGCGATCGCAAAAGTTTATGACATAACACCCACTTTCCAAATCGGCAATGTCTCAGGTACAGCCCAACTAACTGGCCCTCCCACAAATGCCCAAACTGCGGTACAATATCAAGCTCCTAACGGGACTTACCCCGGAACTGGTGAAGTTGCAATCGCTCCAAATCGCAACGTCTCTTTCCGCAATGTGGCTCTGAATGTAAGTAGTGGTACAGTCCGGGCAACTGGTAGTTACGCCAATCAGCGTTGGCAAGCTGTTGCTGTTGCCTCTGGGGTAAAATTGGAACCCTTTGTAGACAAAAGTCAATTGCAAAATGTCTCTTTGGCGGAAGCACAGTTTAATGGTCGTCTCATTCTCTCAGGAAGCACAGCACCATTTAAAATTGCCACGATTCGTAGTGATGGTGGAGGAGTTCAAATTGGTGGCGGCACAGTTGCAGTTTCTAATATCCAACTGCAAGACCAAAGCTTCTCTGCTCAACTTGTAGCTAATGGTGTGCGGTTGGGACAAATATTGAAACAGTCTCCCCCAGCTTTAAATAACCCATTGGCGGGTACGTTCCAAATCGCAGGCAACAGAGATAATTTCAGCCTGAAAACCCTCCGTGGCAGTGGTGAAGGTCGCCTTGCTATTGGCGGTGGCACGGTTACAGCCTCTAATATTCAAGTGGCGAATGGTGTATATCAGGCGCAAGTTCAAGCAAATAATGTGCCTGTGCAGCAGTTGACAACAGTACCAAAGCAGTTCCAGGGAGCGTTAACTGGTCAGTTCAACGTCGCGGGTTCTGTTGATTCTTTTAAGCTGCAAACTATTCAAGCCAACGGTCAAGCGCGGGTAAATGTTGCGCGTGGGACTATTACTGCCTCTAATATCCAACTTGCCAATGGTGTATATCAGGCGCAAGTTCAAGCAAATAATGTTCCTGTGCAGCAGTTGGCCGCAGTACCACCGCAGTTCCGAGGGACGTTAACTGGTCAAGTAAACGTGGCGGGTTCTGTTGAGTCCTTCCAACCGCAAACTATCCAAGCCAGTGGTCAAGGACGGCTGGATGTTGCAGGCGGAACGATCGCAGCCTCTAATATTAAAGTGGGTAATGGTGTATACCAGGCGCAAGTTCAAGCAAATAATCTACCGTTGCAGCAGTTAGCAGCAGTACCACCGCAGTTCCGAGGGACGTTAACTGGTCAAGCAAACGTGGCGGGTTCTGTTAAGTCCTTCCAACCGCAAACTATCCAAGCTAGTGGTCAGGGACGGCTGGATGTTGCAGGCGGAACGATCGCAGCCTCTAATATCCAGTTGGCTAATGGTCGCTATCAAGCTGTAGTTAATGCTTCTGGTGTAGAATTAAATCGGTTAAATCAGCAATTGCGAGGTCAGTTTGGCGGTCAGTTGCAATTAGTTGGCACGCTAGGATCATCTAAATTAGCTGATGTGCGTGCTGCTGGACAGGTGCAATTATCCCAAGGTATCCCTGGTTTTGAGCAACCCTTGAGTGCTGCGATCGCTTGGAGTGGTGAAAGGCTTACCATTGAACGAGCAACTGCTCCCGGTTTAAGTGTTACTGGTAACATATTAGCCAATGCAAAAAAGGCAGGTATACCGGAAATTACTGCTCTAAATCTCAACGTTCAGGCCCAGAATTACAACTTAAAACAGTTACCGATCAATCTTCTTAATCAGGTTACTGTGGCTGGCAGAGTAGATTTTAATGGTCAAATAACTGGTAAGCTGCCCTTGCCAAATGTGGTAGGGCAAATTAATTTACGAGACTTGGTTGTTCAAGATATCGCTTTTGAACCGTTGTTAACTGGAAACATCGATTCAGTACAGGGACGCGGTTTAAATTTGAACTTGGCGGGTAATAGAGATCGCGTGGCCTTCAATTTAGATGCCAATAATCGCCCGAAATCCTTCTTAGTAAAATGGCAGCAAGCATCAGCTATAGGTAATGCTCAAGGGAATGATTGGACGCTCAAAGTTGCAAGTTTCCCCTTACAAATATTGAATTTGACTCCGCCAGCAATTACTCGACTGGGTACTGGTAAAATAACTGGGTTGTTAACTGGGGATTTGCTATTTAATCAGCAGACATTGGCAGCAACGGGGAATTTAGCGATCGCTAATCCGCAAATTGGCAGACTTAAAGGCGATAGAATAGCTGCTCAATTCCGCTACGGTAACGGTAAAGGCACACTCACCAGTAGCGAATTTGTCAAAGGCAAAAGTAGCTACGCCTTTGTCGGTAGTTTTGCCCAAAGTCCTAAAGGCCCTCAACTACAAGGTAAACTGAACATCAACCAGGGAGAAATCCAAGATGTTCTAACTGTAGCGCAGGTATTTGATTTACAAAACTTGCCAGGTGGTTCAGCAGAAATCTACGGCACAGCAGAGGATCTAACCACCACCCCCCAAGGAGGGCAAAATCAACCTTTATTAACCCAAATCCAACGGTTTTCTGAAATTGAAGCTTTGGTAGCAGAACAAGAAGAAAAGCGACTTAATTCCACTCCCATACCAGATTTGGCAGACTTAAAGGGGACTTTCAACGGGGAAGTGGCTGTAAATACAGCTACAGCCAATGGATTATCAGTGGATTTTAATTTGAATGGACAAAACTTTGCCTGGGGTAAAAAGGAAGAACGAAATCGTTATTATACTGCCGAAAAAGTGATTGCCGAAGGCAACTTTGAGAACGGTGTTTTAAGTTTGCGACCTTTACGAATCGAGTCTGAAAACAGGTTGATTGCCTTCACGGGTAACGTTGGCGGTGATGAGCAATCCGGTCAGTTGCGGGTGAATAATTTTCCGGTACAAATACTGAATAATTTTGTCAAACTGCCAGTTGGAATCACAGGTAATCTTAACGGTACAGCAGCTTTAGCAGGCAGCATTGCTAATCCCCAAGCTAGAGGGGAATTGCAAGTTACAGAAGGATTATTGAATCAGAGCAAAATAGATTCTGCGATCGCAAGTTTCAGCTATGCCAACGGACGCTTAAACTTTGGTAGTACTGTAGCAGTTGCTGGCCCAAAACCTGTTGATATTACTGGCAGTATCCCTTATAAATTGCCTTTTGCTTCCGTCGCACCAGATAGCGAGCAAATCAGTTTAGATGTGAAGTTAGAAAACGAGGGATTGGCACTGTTAAACGCATTGACTAATCAAGTGGTATTTGAAAAAGGTGGAGGAGAAGTAGACCTCAAAGTACGCGGAACATTGCAAAAACCCGAAGTAGATGGAATTGTTACTATTAATGATGCTACTTTTTCAGCCCAGGCTTTGCCAGGTAAACTGAGACGTGTTACAGGTAGAGTGCTGTTTAATTTTGATACCATCTTAGTAGAAAATCTTCAGGGTAGATTTAGCCGTGGCAAGGTAGAAGCTGCTGGAGAAATTCCGATTTTCAACAATGACAACACTATCAACAATCCCCTGACTGTTAATCTCGATCAGCTAGCGTTAACTCTGAAGGGACTTTACCAGGGAGGTGCTAGTGGCAATTTACAGATTACTGGTTCTGCCCTTAACCCAGTAATTGGGGGTAAAGTAAATTTATTTGATGGTCAGGTATTGCTGGCAGAATCTACCGGCACCGCTTCATCTGCAAATAGTGGTTTTGGCGTATCACCCATAAAAGATAATAAGCAGAGTAAACCTGAAATTGGGAATGGGTCGGTAAATGCGATCGCTAGATTTAATAATCTAGATTTAGAACTCGGTAAAAACGTCCAAATTACCCGTCCCCCTATTCTCAGTTTCCGCGCAACTGGTAATCTCATAGTTAACGGCTCAATCAATCAGCCAATACCCGATGGCACTATCCGGCTAGAACAAGGTGGGGTGAATTTATTTACTACCCAATTTAGCCTTGCTCGTGGCTATACACACACCGCAACTTTTAGTCCCTCTCAACCCCGCGATCCCAACTTAGATATACAGCTATTTGCCAAGGTATTGGACGTAACTCAAAGTAATGACTTCAGCCGAATAAATACCACAGGTTTATCAGCTTTAGAGAGTGTTCGAGTCGAAGCCAGTATTAACGGTCTTGCGAGCAAACTAAACGAAAATCTAGAACTAACAAGTAGTCCGTCACGTAGTCAAACTGAAATTGTTGCTCTTTTAGGAGGTGGATTTATAGACACCCAAGGACGTGGCGACAGTACTTTGGGACTGATTAACATTGCAGGTTCGGCTGTGTTCAACAATTTTCAGTCAGCTTTTAACCAGATTGGGAGTACCTTTGGCTTAAGTGAACTGCGGATATTTCCTACCGTTATTTCTGAGAATCCCGAAGCTGGAAGGAGCAGTTCAACTTTAGAATTAGCAGCAGAGGCTGGGGTTGATATTTCTTCAAAAATCTCGGTTTCCAGCATCAAGATTTTGACAACAAATGACCCATTCCAATGGGGTGTTAATTACCGGATAAACGATGAGTTTCGTGTGCGTGCTTCCACTAACTTAACCGATGATAGTCGTGCAGTAGTGGAGTATCAAACACGGTTTTAAATAAATCTCTTCAATTTTAAATTATGAATTACTCCTAGTCCAATACTGCTCGGTTAAGGAGAATGGGGAGTAAAACAAAAAGAAAAGTGTTCGCGGATAATATACGAGAACAAAAATTGAGAAACCTACTTTTTTACTCATCTTGTTCTCGTATTAAATACGCGAACGTTACCCTCTTGACTTTACTAGCTATTTTTTCTTAACCGAGCAGTATTGGGTAGCTATTTACACTTATTCCTTCCCATCTGCTCTGTCATGGGTTGTTTGCAAAAAAGGTGACAGTTCTTTATTTAACTTACCTGCACGGACAAACTCAGCATAGGTATCAGCTTCAATTGCCAGCAGTTCCCCTCGCAGTTCTTCGGTTGTAAATTCTTGCAAATTTGGGTATTCATCAAGTAACTTGTCAATTTCTTCTTGCAAAAAGGTAATTTCTCCTGAAAGCAGCGTCTTCTGGTAGCGATAAAACTCCGGCTCAATTCCGGGACGCTTTTGTGCTGTTTCTAAATATTCCAGCGCCCGTTGGAGAGCAACTTGACGGGCAATTGCTTCGGTGTATTTTTGACGTAGCGGTTGCGAACCTAAAAGTTGGAGTTTCTCTAATAATGGTTGGATGGTTAAGCCTTGTACTAACAGAGTAAATAAAACTACTCCAAATACAGTGGCAATAATTTCTTCCCTTTGCGGAAGTATGGCTGGTACACTCAAAGCCAGGGCAATGGAGACAGAGCCGCGTAGCCCGCCCCACGTCAATACAGTTTGTTCAGATAAAGGAATTTGGGATTTAGCTAACCAGTTGCTGAGGCTACTTAAAGCATAAATAGATACTGCCCGTGCCACAATCATCGCCACAATTGTGACTGCAATACTTTTTAGGTTATCTCCTAAGACAGCAAAGCGAATTTGATCGCCAATTAAGAGAAAAACAATCGAATTCACAAAAAAAGCTAGAAATTCCCAAAATTCAGTGACAATGATCCGCGTGCGCGGGTTCATGCCGATACGCGAGCCAAAGTTGCCTAAAATTAAAGCTGTGGTGACAACTCCAATCACTCCAGAACCACCCAAATATTCTGTAATTAGGTAAGTGCTGTAGGCAGAAACCAGGGTAAGGGATTGTTCTACTAATGGTAAGTCGAAACGTTGTGTTAGATAGGAAATACCAAACCCAATTAGTCCTCCAACGCTGATACCAACGCCTACTACCTGAAAAAATTCTAATAAAGCAGACTGTAAATCAAGTTTGGCAGTACCTAACGGCAAAGCAACTAATAAGCCAAACGCCACAACGGCCATACCATCATTAAATAAACTTTCTCCTTCCATCAGCGTTCTTAGGCGTTTGCTTGCTCCTAGTTCCCGAAATAGAGCCGTTACTGAAACCGGATCGGTTGCTGATAGACTAGCTCCAACTAATAAAGCAATGCTAAGTTCAAGTCCAGCGAATTGATGAAGACCGAGTGCTACTCCAGCAATAGAAATTATCACCCCAACTACTGCATACAGACAAATAGGTAACAAATCCTGTTTTAAGTCTGACCATTTCAAATTCCAAGCAGCTTCAAACAGCAGTGGCGGTAAGAAAATCATCAGAATCAATTCAGGAGAGAGATTAATCAATCGCACATTCACGAATGCTAATCCTAATCCCACTATGACCAGTAATAGTGTATAAGGAATGCGGCGCAACCAACTAAAAATTTGTGGTAGTGTTGCTACACCCAATGAGACAGATAGTACTAGTAAAAATTGCTTGAGTTGTTCTGCAATTGCGACTTCACCCGTGGTAGAATCTAAGACCATAAGGGGATTCCAGTTAAATAGAATATTTAGCATCAAGTAAATATAGAGAAATTATCAAACTCCCAATATTTTACCCCGATTGATACTGTACTTATTACTCTTCTAGCCAATAGAGTAGACCAAGAGAGGTAACTCCCCCAAAAAAGTGAGCGCCAATCATGTTGACGTTTGCTAACATTACAAAAATATCTAGCGAACGAATTACATTTTCTGGTTGATAAATTGCGACACCTTGAGGTTGTGCTAATGCTTTCCCCAATATAACTGTAACCGTCACTTCCGAAGCAATAAAAGCTATTAATAAGCCTACTAAACTCACAAGCAATCCAATTTGTAAATTTTTAATTACCTCTTCTTTTTTGGGATGGTTTTCAGAATTTGGTGTTTGTAAAAGTTTAGCCATTTTCCGATAACGGATAGCCCAATATACTCGAAAGCAAAGCAATAAAATACTAACAATAGCCAAAAATATCCCAAACCCTATACCTGCATTGTTTGTTTGAGTGGTAATGCTACGACTAAAGCAGGACAAGAATACAGCAATGCCAGAAACACCACCAAGTACTAGCTGTACCCAAAAACTAATTCGACTTACTAAACGAAAGATAGCAGCAAATTCTTGTTTTTTTGGTGGATGTGAAAATGGTTCTAAATTATTTAACATATATACCTCCTAAGTAGATGATTTAAGGATATGTAGAAAATTGGAATTTATCAAGTGTTTTAAATATATGTCTCAGTTTGTGAATTGTTTGCCTCTGCATTACGATTTTTCCAATTTCGCAACGCCCAAAAACTAATTAAAGCCGCTAATCCAGCCCCAAGAGAGTCCATAATTAAATCAATAATGGTGTCATCCAAACTTTCAATTACTTGGCTATTGAGAATTTTACCGGCAGACCATTCTGTAACTTCCCACAAAGCACCAATGGCAATTCCAAAACTGGTAATTGTCACTAGATATAAGAGTGTATGATTACGAAATATATTCAGCATTGAACCATAGACTACAAAACTGAGTGCGAGGGTAATTGCAAAAGTGGTATAACCATGAACAATCTCATCATAGGGGCCTGGCATACCAAATAAATCCCATACCCAACCAGTAGCATTTAGCAATGCAGCCAAGACAAATAGAAAATCAAACAAGGTGGGTAACTTATCATCTTGAATGACAAATACAAAGGATACAATAAGGAAGATTGCAAGACCAAAAGCATTTGTCCATTTACCTTGAACTGCTGCGGCTATGACAAGAATTGTTAATAGAGCTTGTCCTACCCACGCAATAATTCGATAACCTTTCCAATTGAGACTTTTCATTTTTTTCTTTCAGCCAAAGTCTGATTTTTTAAAACTTGAATCGCGCTGTCATATTGCTTTTGCACATCCTGGCGGTCTAGTTCTTCTGGTAAACCGTCTTGGCTACCGCGCAAAATCATCTCTGCATGACGCTGTAAAATTACTTGGTATTTGGGATTGTTGGTGTAAGTTGCAATATTAGCGATCGCTTCCAATAAACGAATGGTTACTGATGTATCAGATCGTGCATATTGCCGAATTGCATTAAAGGCACTATCAACCAATCCCTCAAATGTTACCCCAAAAGCGATCGCACGTAATTTATCATCTTCATCGTAGCGGTAGGGTGAAGGAAAATCTTTTTGGGCTAAACGGCACAGTCCCGCTCCTAGTCTATCAACACAGCGAATTGCGGTAAATGGGTCATTAATCCCTGGAGAAAGCGCACGTATGGCAATTTCTACTAACTGATCGATGGGAAACTCGATATCTTGTTGTTCGCTACGTTCTTTACCCAAAATAAAGCAATCATTGATTTGTTTGGTTAATTTTTGGTTCACGAATTTACCAGGAAAAACCATAACTAAATCACTGTCTTTAACAATAAACTTTCCCGGTCGAGACTCGACGCGCAATAAAAGATTGTTTTTTCGGGCAATTGTTAGCAATTCTTTGTCGTCAATTGCTTGTATATAACCATTTTTATTAACTTTTACAGGACTTGCAACGAAGTCAAAATCTTCAGGTATTTCTGCAATTTCTTGTCCGAATGGGACGCTACGCCCGATTTTTTTGGGAAACAAGCGATCTATGGCTCTATCTAAGTCATCACTAACGTTTTCGATGATGTGCGAAGCCTGAATTATTGTAGAAGCATGATCGATAAAATAAATCAAAACTCCGATGCTAATAATTGCGAGTAAAATACCGCACGTAACCGAAATTTGCGGTACAAACTCACTATATCCATCTCCCTCACTATGAATAGTCCGAAGTATAAGCAAGCAGTAGATGAATGTACTGATGAATGTACCAAGGACAACTTGATTACCAGTATCCTTCATGAAATTGCGTAGGAGTCGCGGCCCAAAATTGGAAGCAGCTAACTGAAGCGCCACGATTGTAATTGAAAAGGCTGTAGCAGCAACGCTAATCATTGAACCTGCAACTGCTCCTAAAACCGATCGCGCTCCATCTGCTCCACCAGTGTAGCTCCACCAATAACTAAGACCCGCCTTACCTGTGCGATCGAGCATTAACATTGTAAATGCCAAGGCAGTGGTAAGTATAGCCATAATTGAGGGAATGAACCAGTAACTTGAGTGGAGCGTATCCCACAGTTTGCTCAATTTGACATTTTTCATATTTCATTATTGACCTTTGCAGAATCTACTTTACCGTTGTCATCATCTTGCTTTTGAGCGAGTAACCTGAGTGAACTGCTAATGCTGCGGGGTTTTGGTACTTCACCTTTACCAGATGGCCAACCTTCACGCTGACGGGAGCGATCGCCATCTGTCTCTTCGGTCTGGTCATGGAATAAAATTTGTTGTGTGGGAAAAGGTAAATCAATGCCATTTGCAACGAGTTTTTTCTTAATAGCAGTAATCACTTTATCCCGCGAAATCAGATTATCTGCCCGTCGTGGTGGATGAACCCACCAGCGAACCCGGATGTTGACAGTACTTCCGGCTAGTTCCATTGCTAGTACATCAGGAGCCGGATCTTTTAAAACCTGATCGACACTAAGCATTGCATCTAGCATTAACTGTTTGGCTAGGTCAATATCGTCGCCGTAGCCAATGCCGACATCATACTCTAATCGGCGGTTCTCAAAGGCAGTATTCACGGTGACAGAATTGGTAAATAATTCCGAGTTAGGAAT
>Ga0105047_10009776_pt1 | contig 15751 bp, 15 predicted proteins | sample MAT04_FD_78384 | JGI IMG/M metagenome (GOLD analysis project Ga0105047, IMG submission 78384) | Freshwater microbial communities from Lake Fryxell liftoff mats and glacier meltwater in Antarctica - MAT-04 (megahit assembly) | ecosystem: Environmental > Aquatic > Freshwater > Ice > Liftoff... | reverse complement strand
TTTCGTGTCGTTCGTGGACATTCCATTCGCGTTTTTGGTTTATCCACTTCCTCGCCTTCCTTCACCTCGCCTCAGCTCTGCTCTGGCGACGCTGACTGTCGATTCATGCTGGGGGCTTCTCGCAGCCACGCGGCGACCTGCCTCGCCCAATACGTAATGATCAAATCCGCACCCGCGCGTTTGAACGCGAGCATTTGCTCCAGCACGGTGGCGCGTTCGTCGAGCCAGCAATTCGCGACCGCGGCTTTGACCATCGCGTATTCGCCGCTGACGCTGTAAACGGCGGTCGGAAGACCGAAGCGTTCCTTCACGCGCCAGACGATGTCGAGATACGGCAGGCCCGGTTTGACCATGACGATGTCCGCGCCTTCAGCCACGTCGAGGGCGACTTCGCGGAGCGCTTCGAGCGCGTTGGCAGCGTCCATCTGGTAGGAGCGGCGATCACCGGCGGCAGGAGCGCTTTCCGCGGCGTCGCGGAACGGCCCATAGTGCGCGGAGGCGAATTTCGCGGCGTAGCTCATGATGACCGTCTCCTGGAAACCGGCGGCATCGAGTCCCGCTCGAATAGCGCCGATGCGGCCATCCATCATGTCGCTCGGCGCCACGATGTCGGCGCCGGCTTGGGCGTGCGAGACGGCGGTTTTGACGAGCAGTTCGACCGAGGAGTCATTCTCGACGTGGGCGTGACTGCCCTCGAAATGCGTGACGCCGCAATGGCCGTGGCTCATGAATTCGCAGAGGCATACGTCGGTGATGACGAGCAGTTCCGGACACGCGGCCTTGAGCGCCCGGACCGCCCGCTGGACCACACCCTGTTCTGCGTAGGCTTGCGAGGCGCGCTCATCTTTCTCCGTGGGAATACCGAAAAGCAGGACCGCCAGAATGCCGTCGGCGTGCGCCGCCACGGCCTCCGCGACCAGCTCGTTTTCCGGAAGTTGAAAAACGCCGGGCATACTGGCGACGGGCACGCGCGACAGAATTTTTTCGCTGACGAAAAGGGGCAGGATCAAGTCGTCAACGGACAAGGCGGTCTCGCGGACGAGCTGGCGCAGCGCCGGGGTGGAGCGGAGGCGGCGGGGACGCTGGGGCAGATGCATGCGCGAGGCCGGGCGAGCGGACGCGCTCAGTTTGCGGGCAAGCCCGGCGGACGATCGGAGAGTTTCGGCACCGGCTCCGCAACGGGATTTTGCGCGAGCGCGGTCTCGCGCCGGCCACCGATGATTTGCAGGGCGCCGTCGGAAGTTTTGCGCAGCGTGGGGCGGGTCTTGGGCGCGGAATAATTGGTCTGCCCGGCGAACTGGCCGTTGGGCGTGATCTTGGTCAGCACGTAGGCGCGGTTGCCGATGAGCTGGAGAATGTAGAGGTTGTTGGCGCTGTCGAACTCGGCCTGGGGCGGCACGCCATCGAGCAACCGGCCGATGGGAAAGGTGCAATAGATGGAGCCGTCGTCCTTATCCACGACGCGGACGTAGAGCGTATTGACTTCGCCGCGCTGGTGAGAGAGCAGGCTGAAGACGCGCAATTGGCCGGCGCCCGGCTGGCCTTCAGGCACGCCGGCGGTCTTGCGCCAGATGGTGCGGCCGTCGGTGATTTCAACGTGCGTGGGGCGCGAGCTGAAGAATTTGTCGAGGCCGGAAAAGTAGATGTTTGCCTGGATGCGATACGTGCCGAATTCACCGAGTTCGTAGAGCTGGTGAAGATCGACGCTGCGCTTGACCGTTTCGCCGGATTTGATCGGCAGCGGCGGCAACTGGTAGCGCAGGTCGCGGGGCGGGACGACACGGTCGCCCTCCGAGGTGATCCGGAAAGCGAACCACTGAAACTGCGCGGTGTCCGAGAGCGTGATGTCGCGGCCGGTTTGATTGGTCACGACGACGGTCGCGACGATCGGTTCGTGCAGAATGTGAAAGCGCTCCTTGATCGATATGCTGACGGAGATCTGGGCGCGGGCGGTGGTCGCAGCGGCCACGCTACAGAGGACCAGGAGGAGGAGCCGGAAATGTTTCATTACTTCGAGGGCGGAGAGTGGGTGACTGTGCGGAAACCGAGCGCTTCGGAGATCGCGCTGGGCTCGACGTCGGTCCGCTGGGGAAGGGTTACGTCGCTGGACATAAAGCTGCCACCTTTGATGATGGGCCGTTTTTTTACGGGCTCCCAGGTGCCGGTCCATTCGCGCACGTTGCCCGCCATGCCGATCACGCCAAAAGGACTTTTGTCCGCTTTGATTTTATCCACCGGATTCCAGAAGCTGTAACCATCGATCTGACCTGCTTTGGCGAGCGGATCTTCATTGTAGTCGGCGTTGGAGTTGACCTTCTTCGGATCGAATTCCTCGCCCCAGGGATAGGTGAGACCCTTGGTGCCGCGGGCCGCCTTTTCCCATTCCTGCTCGGTGGGCAGCTCGCGGCCTTTCCATTTTGCGTAAGCATAGGCATCCCAGAAATCGACTTCTCCGACCGGGCAACTGAGGTCGATGGGGATCGAACGCGCGGCGCGGCCTTGCTCGGCGTTGCCGTAGTAGATGTCCCAATACCTCGTCTTGTGCATCATGGAATTCTTGATCCGCGGCTGCTGCGGATGATCGAACTCCGTGGTCGGGCGGGCCTCCAGCGCCTTCACAAATTCCGAATACTGGCCGTAGGTGACCTCGTACTTGTCGATCCAGAAATCGGGCAGGGTTTTCTTTTCGCCATTGGCGAAGAGGAACTCGCCCGCCGGGATGTGGATCTGTTCGTCGTAAATCCGCTGCTTGTTGTGGAAGAAGAGAAACCAGATGCAGACGCCAATGAGGATGAACATGGAAGCCATGCTGCCGAGGCTGTAATAGAGCGACTTTTTCTGCTGCTTGCGGGCCAGATCGACGGCGGCGATGGCCGCGCGATCGTGGGCGCTGATTTTGGCGGCATCGGTCGGGACGATCCTCGGCTCGATCGACTTGATCCCCTGAAGCAACTGGACCCACGCAGTGAGCGCCTGCGGTCCCGGTTGCACCATGCGCTTGAGCATGTCGCGCAGTCCGGGCGAGAGCGACTGGATGGCCGGCAGGACGCCGAGCATCACGCGGCCCAGCGCCTGGATCTCCTGCGGCGGAGCGAGTTGTTCGTCGGCGAGTTGGGTGGCGAGGTTGGCGAGGCGCGGCTGGCCATCGGCCCCGAGGAAGACGGAGGTGGCGTCGGGGGGCGTGTGCGGGGTGTGATTGACGTTGAAATAGGCGAGACCATCGGCGGCGACGCGCAGGACTTTCAGGGCCGTCGTTTCGTCGAGCCGTTGCCCGACCGTCTTCAACTCGGCGATGTTCTGACCGTCCACATATTCGTAGGCGTAGAAGAAGCGACCGTCGGCTTCACCCGCTTCATAGACCGCGAGGATGGAGGGATGCTGCACCGCCGCCTTGGCCCGCGCGTCGGCGACGAATCGGGATTGCGAGACGGGATCGGTAGCCTTGGCGACATCGAGGATTTCCAGGGCCACGGGTCGGTTGATCGAAGTTTGCACGCCCGCGTAAATGCTGCCCCAGCGGCCTTCGCCTTGTTTGCGGAGGAGTTGGTAGGCGCCGAGCATTTGCCCGGAAAGGTCTTCCCCGGAACTGACTGCGGCTGGCGCCAGCGAGGATAGCGGGGCAATCACGGTGCCGGGTGCGGATACCGGCGCGACGGTGGGGCGCGGCGCGGGAGTCGGCGGCACCGCCTGGGTCTGTAAGGCGCCCGAACGTGGCGCTGACGTGGGCACGGCTGCCGGTTTCATCTGCGAGCCCGGGTTTGCCTTTGGTTTGGCTACGGGCACCGAGGGGCGAGGCGCGACGGCGGAGCCCGGACGTGCGACGGGCGTCGGCCCGCCGGGCGTGCTGGGCGGTGGGACCGGTTGCGCCCGCACGGTTGCGGCCATCCGGACAGTCGGTAGTCCCGGAGCGGCGCCGGAAGGCGTCGGATCTGTGGGCGGGGGGGGTGCGGGAGGAGTGGACGCCGTAGCCGGTTTTGGGACGGCGACGGGTGAGGGAACGATGGCGCTCGGCCGGGGAACGGCCGTGGCTTTCATCGTAACCGTGGGCGGAATCGCGGGAACTGCCTGGGCTTTGAGGGTGGGCTGGGGGACAGAAGGCGCGGGAACGGCGGTCGCTCGGACGGTGGGTCGGGCGATGGCGGTAGGCGGGGCCGCGGCTGCAGGGGTCGTGGGGATGGCCTTGGCCACGACCGTGGGACGTGCCACGGGTAGGGCGACGTGGGCGGCCGGAGTTGTGGGCACGGGAACCGCGGTGGGCTTGGCGACGGGAGTTGCGACCGGAGTCGTCGGTGCTGGGACGGCGGTGGGTCTGGCAACTGGGACTGGGACTGGAGTCTTCGGCGTGGGAATCGCGATGGGTCTGGCAACCGGAACAGGGGCGGAAGCAGCCGCAGGAGTTGGCTCCGGTGCAGCGGTGGGCACAGCCACCGCGACTGGCGCAGCCGGCGCGGGCTCTGGCGCAGCGGGCGCGGGTTCCGGTGCAGCGTCAGGCGCAACCACCGCGATCGGCGCAGCAGGGACGGGTTCCGGTGCAACGACGGGGACTGCCACCGCGATCGGCGCGACAGGCGCGGGTTCCGGTGCAGGGACAGGCACAGCCACCGCGATTGGCGCAGCAGGCGCGGGTTCCAGTGCAACGACGGGCCCAGCCACCGCGATTGGCGCGACAGGCGCGAGTTCCGGTGCGGCGACGGGCTCGGCCACCGCGATCGGCGCGACAGGCGCGGGTTCCGGAGCGCTGACGGCAACGGGTGGGAGTTCCGCGGCCACCGCGGCGCGCAGTGTGTCCGCGTCCACCGGCTTGGCGAGCAATTGGTGGTTCTGCGTTTGCTCCGGATAATCGCTCAGATCAAAGCCGCTGATGAGGATCGTTCGCAGCGCCGGATATTGCCCGACCAGATGATCGCGGAGCGTGAATCCATCCATCGGCTCCATGACAACATCCGTGATCAGCAGATCCAAGCCGCCCAGTTCCGCTGCGGCGGCCAGCGCTTGATCGCCGGTCCCGGCGATTCGCACGGCGTGGCCGGGGATCGTCTTCAAAATGGCCAGCAGCGCCTGAACGACGCCGACATCATCATCAACCAGCAGAATTCTCATTTGTCGTTGGGCAGAGTGGGTGGTGGGGGATATTGCTGCGAAAGGCGCTCGGGTTCGGCGGTCGCAGTCTGGAGTTGCTGCTTGTAGTAGATGCGCACGATGTAGCCAAAGTATTTCCGGTTTTCGCGCTTCGCGGCCTTGGCCTCGGGCTTCGGCAGTTGATATTCGACCGCCAGTTCCTCGGTTTCACCCTCGAGCCAGTCGGCCGGCGGCGACATCCAGCGCGAGTTCACATTGGCGCTGGTTTGCACCACGTTCTGCCCCTCGACGATGTCGTAGAAGAGCACATGGATGACGAGGTCCCGCACTTCCATCTTCGTCTTGGGGCGCGCCTTGATCGGGATATGAAGGGTGAAGCGCTTGGCCGAGCTGTCATCGGTTTCTTCATCGGTGCGAATCGGCAGCAATCCGAGCGTGGCGCCCGCGGCGATGCCCTCGATGGCCACCGAAGTATCCACCGCCTGCGGCCCGGCGGGCATGGCCGCGGTCGCGCCCTTGATCTCCAGCACCTGCGCGACTTTGAGCTTGGTTTCGGCGAGCGAGAAGTAAACGCCGGCCGCGTCCCCCATCTCGTAGATTCTCCGCCACTGTTCGCCAGCGCGATCCGCGGCGCCCATCTTTTCAAACGTGGCGGCGAGTTCGGCAATGGGCGTCGGGTTCTTCGGATCCATCGTGCCGGCCTCGCGAAATTTGGTGATGGCCGTGGTCATGTCTCCGCGCTCGCGCAACTGCTTGCCCTGGAGCATCAGTTCCTCGAAGCGATTCGTCGGTTCGGCAGGCGGCGCTTTCTGCGGGACGGGCGTCGGCTTGGGGGGGACGGTCGAGCCCGCGGTGGTGGTCATCGTCTGCGGCGGCTCGGCAAAGGGATTGGCGGTCAGGTCGGGCTGCGGCACTTGGATGGTCGAGGGCGGCGGGCTCAGGTGGGCGACCGGGGGAAGATTCATCGCGGTGTAGGTGGACACCGGGTTCACCGGGCGCGTGGCAAAGGCCCAGCCGATGATCCCGAGTTGCAGCACCGCCCCCACGCCGAGCGAGCTGATGGCGACGCTGAAGGTCCGGCCGACGGTCTGTCTGGTGATTGGGGAAGCGGTAAGCATTTTTCCAGGAGAGCGCCAGAGTAGGATTGCCCACGGGTGGTGTCAAACGCCACCCCCCGTCGCGGTCCAGTTTGCTTTTAAGATTCGTTTTCGCGCCGGGATTATGCGAAGGACGCGGCCCCCGCCGTTCCCCCACGACACCGCCTCCGCTCCCGAACCGACCTCCTGCATGCTTCGCCTCGCGCGTCTTTTACTCTGCTGCCTTGTCCCGATTGCGGCTTTTGCGGAGGAAAAAATCGCCCGGCCCACCGTCTTGAAGCTCACGCTGGAGACCGCCATCCAGGCTGCCCTTTCGAAGAGCTTTGCCATTCAGGTCCAGCGCTTCGAGCCGCAGATCGCCCAGGAGGGGGTGACCCGCGAACTCGGGCGCTTCGACCCCGTCTTCGATCTGACCGCCGAACGCGCGGAGGATTCGCAGAGCGATGTCTTTGTGAATGGCATTCGCCTCGAGCAGCGCTCCATCAATCGCCTCGACCGCTTCAGCGCCGGACTCAGTGGCGCCACGGCCATCGGCCTGACCTACGATCTCGGCCTCGGCACCCGCAACAGCCTCGGGCGCTTCAATCGCTGGACCGATGACTACGAATCGCGTGGCAGCATCGTGCTGCGCCAGCCGCTCCTGCGCGGCTTCGGCACCGCCGCCAATCTGGCCCAGATCCGCATCGCGCGGAACAATGTGATGGTTTCCGACTGGGCGCTCCGCCAGCGCATCATCGACATCATCACCGAGACCAATTTCGTCTATAACGAACTGCACTTCGCGCACGAGGCGCTGCTCGTCGCGGAACGCTCCCGGGAACTGGCGAGGCAACTCTACGTGGACAACGAAGCGCGCCTGAAAATCGGGGTGAAATCGCCGCTCGACGTGACCGAGGCGCGCGCCCAGGTCGCCGCGCGCGAGGAGGGCGTGATCCTCGCGCAGCGCTCGGTGCGGGATAACGAAAATTTCCTCAAGCAACTTGTGACCAATGATATGGAGCGCATGCTTTCCATCGCGGTCGAGATCGCGCCTCCGCCCGCCGTTGCCTTTCGCGCCGATGTGCCGGCGGGGATTCTTGATGCGCTGGCGCTGCGGCCCGACTACCGCCAGAACGTCCTCGAAATCGAGCGCCGCAACATCACCCTCGCCTTCACCCGCAACCAGGCCCTGCCGCGCTTCGACCTGACCGGCAGCCTCGCCATGCTCGGGTTCGAAAATGACTTTGGCACGAGCATCAACCGCGTGCCGCGCCGCGATCAGGCGGCGTGGTCGATCGGTGCGATCGTGAGCATTCCCATTCCGAATCGCGAGGGCCGCGGCGCGACCAACGCCGCCAAGCTGGAAGCTGCGAAGTCGCTGGTCGCCTTGCAGCAGCTCGAGCAGCAGATCGTCGTCGATGTCGATAACGCTTCGGGCCAGGTGATCACTTCGCGCGAGCGCATCGCTTCGACCCGCGAGGCCCGCCGCCTGGCGCGCGAGACGCTGGACGCCGGTGAAGCCCGACTCCGCGCGGGTGGCGGCACGACGTTCGAGGTGCTCGAATTGCAGAAGAAACTCACCGAGGCCGAGGCTGCGGTCTTGCGCGCGGAGGCGGATTACAACAAGGCCATCGGCGAATACCATCGCCAGACGGGCACCGCGCTGCGGGTGCATAATGTGGTGCTGAATTAGCGCGGTTCCGCCCTGCGCCGAAAGATTTTACCGCAGAGGCGCAGAGGTTTTGGAGAGGAAGGCCGAGAGTTGATATTCCTCCGCGGTAGTATCCGCAGTTTGTTTTGGCCCTGGTACGAACTTCCCCGGATTCAGAATCCCCTTCGGATCGAGCGCGGTCTTGAGCGCGGCATGCACTTCGCGGCTGACCTTGCTCGTCGCCTGCGGCCACCAGCGCTGCTTGGCCAGGCCGATGCCGTGCTCGCCGGTGATCACGCCGCCCCACGCCAGGACCTGCGCGAACAATTCATCCAGCGCCGCGCCGACTTTTTTCGCGACGGCGCGGTCGGTGTGATAATTCGCGGCCATGATGTTGACGTGAATGTTCCCGTCGCCCGCGTGGCCGAAGCACGCGATCGGGTAGCCGTATTTTTTCCGCAGCTTTTCCGCGAACTCCGCGAGATCCGTCAGCCGCCCGCGCGGCACGACGATGTCCTCGTTCAGCTTGGTCAGCCCGGTCGCCTTGAGCGATTGCGAGAAGGCGCGGCGCAGATTCCACAGCTCTTCGCAGTCCGCTTCTCCGAGCGCGGTGCGCGCGCCGATCGGTTTCAGCTTTTCGAGCAGCCTGGCCAGGGCATGCACTTCGGAAGTCACGGACTCGGGGTGGCCGTCGAGATCGACGAGCAGATGCGCGCTGCCGCGCGGCGCGAGGCGGTGGCCGAGATATTCGCCCGCGGCTTCGAGCGTGAAGGCATCGGCAATCTCCAGCGCCGATGGCAAAAACCCCGCCGCAAAAATCTCCTGCACCGCCTTCGCCGCCTGCTTGAAAGTACGAAAGCTCGCCGAGAGCGTGGCCCGCGCGGGCGGCAGAGGCAGCAGGCGCAGCGTCGCTTCCGTGACCACGCCGAGCAGCCCTTCGCTGCCGACAAACATCCCGATCAAATCGAAGCCGGTTTTGTTTTTGTGAACGCGTCCGCCGGTGCGCAGCACGCGGCCATCGGCCAGCACCACCTCGAGCCCGAGCACGTACTGCCGCGTCACGCCGTACTTCAGGCAGCGCGGGCCGCCGGCATTCGTGGCGATGTTCCCGCCGAGGCTGCATTCCTTCAGGCTCGCCGGGTCGGGCGGATAAAAGAGCCGCTTCTTCCGCACCTCGGCCTGGAGCGTGCCGGTGATCACGCCCGGCTCCACGACAGCCACCGCGTCCGCGAAATGGATTTCCCGGATCCGGTTCATCCGCGCCAGCGAAAGTGCGACCCCGCCCTGCATCGGCACACACCCGCCGACGTAACCGTAGCCGGACCCGCGCGGCGTCACGGGGATCCCGCGCCGATGCGCGAACTTCAGCAGCTTGCTCACGTCCGCGGTCGATTGCGCGAAGACCACGACTTCGGGCGTGCGGCTGGCGAACCACCGATCTGCCGCATGCACCGCGAGCGTCTCCGCCGCGCTGCTCACCCGGTCCTTGCCCAGCAGTCGTTCCAAGTCCCGAACGAGCCCCATGGATCAGGGCCGGCCGTTGAAGAATCGGCCCATGCGGCTGAAGACATCCTTCTTCTCGGGCGTCGGAGCCGGCGCGGGCGGTGCGGTGCGGACAAAGACCTTCTTCGGCGCGCGCCGGCGTTCCTGGCGTTCCGATTCCGTTTCCGCCTGCGTCTCCGTCCTGGCCAGCGCGTCCGCGTCGGGCTGCGCAGTGAAGCCCTCGTGCGAAATCACATTGCCCTTGCCCGCGCTGACCACCAGCAGGGCGAGTTGTTTTCCGGCTTCATCGAGGCAGGCCACATTCCACAGCGGCACCGCTTCGGCGCCTTCCTTTTTCAGCGCGTAGTTGAGCGAAGAGATGGTCACGTTATTGACCTGCGCAAATTTCATGGCCAGCGCGGCGAGCTGGTCGGAATCCACTTTGACCAGCGATTCCTTCAGCACATCCTCCTCCTTCACACTCTCCACGAATTGCGAGATGGCGCGCGAAGCCACGACTTCGCCGCCCGCGATCACATATTCGTGCACGCCGTTTTCGTCCTTCGGATCGTGGGTGATAATGTGCCAGCGCTCCGGCACCGGCGTCCCCTCCCGCGCTTCGATGCGGACGATCCGCTTGTACTCGCCGCGGGGCAGTTGTTTGATCGCGTTGAGCGCCGTGCCCGGAGTCTCCCGCGCCGCGAGCAGAGCGGTGGCGGTGAGGCTGAGGAAGGCGGCGGCGAGAAACAGCGGGCGCATGGTGTGCAAAATTTCGGTCGCGGAACTTAATGATTATGCCGCGCAATTCAAAGCGAATGTCAGGCCGCGCCCGCCGAGCAAATTGCTTTACCCCGCTCGCGCCGCCGCCCAAAGATGCCCGCCCCTATGATCATCAAGCCCAGGATTCGTGGATTCATCTGCACCACCGCCCACCCCGCCGGCTGCGCGGCGCACGTCGCGGAGCAGATCGCTTACGTGCAGAGCAAAGGCCCCCTTGCCGGACTGCCCAAGCGCGTATTGGTCATCGGCGCGTCCACCGGCTACGGGCTGGCCAGCCGGATCGTGCCGGCGTTTGCGGGCGGCGCGGCGACCCTCGGCGTCTTTTACGAGAAGGCCGGCGAGGAAGGCCGCACCGGCTCCGCCGGTTGGTACAATTCCGTCGCCTTCGAGAAGGCCGCGCACGCCGCCGGGCTTTACGCGAAGAGCATCAATGGCGATGCCTTCTCCGACGCGATCAAGGAGCAGGCCATCGCGCTCATCAAACGCGAGCTTCTCCAGGTCGATGCCGTCATCTACTCGCTCGCCTCCCCACGCCGCACGCACCCGAAGACCGGCGTGACCCACAGCTCGACTCTCAAGCCCATCGGCGCGCCCTTCATCGCCAAGACCGTGAACACCGACAAGGGCACGGTGAACGAAATCACCCTCGAAGCCGCGAGCGAACAGGAGATCGCCGACACCGTCGCCGTGATGGGCGGCGAAGATTGGGCGATGTGGATCGAAGCGCTCGGTGCCGCCGGCGTCCTCGCGCCCGGAGCCACCACCGTGGCCTACAGCTACATCGGGCCCGACCTCACCTGGGACATCTATCGCAACGGCACCATCGGCCGCGCCAAGGAAGACCTCGAAGCCACCGCCCATCGCCTCACCGCCCGGCTCGCCGTCAGCGGCGGCCGCGCTTTCGTCTCCATCAACAAGGCGCTCGTCACCCAGGCGAGCAGCGCCATCCCCGTCGTCCCGCTTTACATATCGCTCCTCTACAAAGTGATGAAAGCACAGGGGCTGCACGAAGGCTGCATCGAGCAGATTCAGCGGCTCTTCGCCTGCCGTCTCGCCCCCGGGGCCGATCCCCAGCCCGACGAGAAAGGCCGCATCCGGATCGACGATTGGGAAATGCGCCCCGCGATCCAGGCCGAAGTCGCCGCCCTCTGGCCGAAGACGACCACGGAGAATCTCGATTCCATTTCCGACATCGCCGGCTACCGCACGGAATTCCTCAAGCTCTTCGGCTTCGGACTGCCGGGCGTCGATTACGATGCCGAGTCCGACTCGGTGGCCCCGCTGCCTTCGGCCGGCTAGTCTCCTGAGTCATTGATTTGTTGCAAAAGTCAGGCATGGGCCTGGAGAGTTTTCGAGGCGAAGCGTGAGATGGCCGCAAGGATCTCGTCGGCAGCAGCCATCGCGTGATGGTGTCGGTTTTGTGGGTTCTCCAGCCGCCGCCAGGCTCCGCGCACCACATCTTCGCTCACCGTGGCGCCATCAACACGTCGACCACCTGGCTCGCCCGGTTGCCCGTGTCGCGCAGCGGCGACTTCTTCACGAACTGCTCCCACCTACCTCCCAAGTGCAGGAAGTGGGCAAAGAAGATGAGCTGCCCTTCCCGCTTCACCGGCGCCTGATCGTCGAACTCCGCCCAATACCCTCCCTGGGCGTGTCCACTGGCCACGGCAGTTGTTCCAAATTGTTCTCCCCCAATGGGTGAACGGCGACGGCGCTCTCCAACGACGGCACCCCTCACTCCATCAGCTTCTTCCTCCCGTTTCGATTCTCTTTCATTCGCGCGTGCAGGGTTAGCCTCCACATGCTGGATCAATCCGCGGCTTGATCAGTCTCTCAGCACGGCGCCGGCACGAACGGTTTCGAGCGCGGCGTTCCTGAAACCCGCGATGGCGCCGCTCAAGTCGTAGAGGAACTCGTGCCGTCGGGAAATCTCGCGCGCCTTCTCGATCAGCTCAGCGCGCGTCATTGCTTGTCGGTGCGGCAGGGCGACGAACAGTTTGGTGCCCGGTGCGGGCACGTCAAAAATATATAGATCCTCGAAGGCCGCCCGGTAGGTCAGCAGCATGCTGGCGTAGAGCGGATTGGTCGCCCGGCCCCAGACGTTGGCGATGGCCATGCCCTCGGGGGCGAGGGCCTCTCGCACTGCGCTGCCAAATTCCAGCGTGGTCAGATGGGCGGGAATGGAATCGGTGTCGAAGCTGTCCAGAATGATCACGTCGTAGCCGCCGCTGCTGGCCTCGATGAAGTCGCGACCGTCGTCCACATGGACGCGGAGCCGAGCGCCTTCCTCGAATCCACAATACTCCCTGGCCAAGGTCACCACCGCCGGATCGAGTTCGACGACATCGATCATCATCTCGGGGAAGTGGCTGTGGAGAAAGCGCGGGATGGTTCCGCCGCCCAGGCCGACGATCAGAACGCGGCGCGGATTCGGGGTGAAGGCCAGGCACGCCGGCAGCACGCGGGCGTAAGGCAGCTCAAGGTGCCGGGGATCGCCCACCTTCACGATGCTTTGAGAAGGGCCGTCGGCCCCAAATCGAAGTGTCCGCAATCCAGCCGCATTTTCCGTGAGCCGGATGGCTTGGAACGCTGAATGACGGGCCACCAGGACTTTTTCGCCGTTGATCATTTTTCGCGCATCATCGGCCAGCCGAGGGTGCGTGGCCAGCCTGCGCCGTGAAGGCTGCGCAGCGCTTCTTAACGCATCGGGCGCATCGGCTTCATGGGCTCCATCGGCCGCATGGGGTTTCATACGAGCGGGACCGGAGAATTCTTCCGTTCAATCTGCTCCGCATCACCCCAATCTGGCTCAGCATCCGACAGCGTGGTCTGGTTGCCTTGGACCTTGTAGAAAGCGGACGTCGTATCTCGCGGCGGAAGTTAGTGCGGCCGGGGAATCCCGTAGCTGAGGGAAAGGTAGTTTCCGATGTCCTCCGGCTCGTCAAGAAACTGGAGATCGCCAAATTTCTTGAACGGAAGAGCGGTCGCTGCCTCCGCGAGCGGGCGATAGATCACGAGTGCCGGACACGATTGATGATCGGTCCCGAGCAGCGAGACGATTTCTGTGCGCGGCTTGGCGAATGGGACCCGGCGGACATCGAGCTGCGACGTGAGCTGCGGATAGAGGTGAAGCAACCCCTCGAAGATGGTGCAGTGCGGGCAATAGTAGGGCGCACCTTCCCCGTCGCTAAATCCGGGGGTCAGCAGAAACAGAGGATGTCTTTCATTGGGTCGCCAACGCCGGCAGGTGCTCTGCTCGCGACAAGATGTATCCGATCGTGGTTCCCTCGCTCGGGCTAGGTTCCGCCCGTGACCGTGTAGCCCTGCGCCCGCAGGTCGGCGGCCAAATCTCTCTCCATTTCCACCGCCGCGTCGTAGGGCAGCGGGTTCAAATGAGCAAACAACTCCGGGCAAAGGCGAATGCCGTATTTCCGCACGGTCCACGCGGATTTGTAGCCGTGCTTGTGATTCTCGAATCGATGCTCGACCGGCAGCCCGGTCATGCCCACATACACGCACGGCATGGCCGGATCGCGCTTCGGATTGAGCCGCCGGACCGATGGGTGCAGGGCCACCGCGTCATCGAGCAGGATCACGTAGACGTTGTGGTGCTGAGCAGAGGAGTCCATCGGGGGGTGGCTGGATCGCGGGGCGACACCCCAGCGGGCTGGCAGTCAGGTGTCAAATGCCGCCGCCGCGGCCACGGCCTCCATTTCCAGTGCTGCCCCCGCGTAGCCGCTGGTCAGGCACTCGGTGAGGTAGGCGCGAAGGAATGGAGCGATGCCGCCGAGCCGCTCATACTGCGCGGTGTGCGCCAGCTCATGCGCGATCAGGCGTCGATCTCCCCAGTAAGCCTCGCGAATGAAGATACCGTAGCGGGCGGTCAGGCCGGCGGTGTGCTCCCAAGGGCCGCCGGCCAAATGCTCGGCCAAGGTGATCAGACGGCCGGCGGGCAACGGAACCTTTGCCACTCGCAGGAGACGAACGCGTTCGGGATTGCCCACGCCGATGGCGCGGGCATCGGCTGCGCTTTGTTCGCTCAGAGGAGAGCCTTCGATGAGGATTTGCTGCTCTCGCGCTTCGATCCAGCGCGTGATGTAGGGCAGGATCACGGGCACGAGCAGGCGGCGCATGGAAAAAACAAAGAATGTTGTCGGGCCAAACTCAAGCGACAAACGATGGCCCGGATCTCGCTAGGAAAGTGGGTGATGATACTCAAGCACAAGGATGATGTGGCTCCCCTGTTGGCGGAGCTTGAGCAACTCTTCAGGATTCCGTCGCTGAGCAAGAGGCAGCGCGATGAGATCGAGGACGAGATGGAGAATGCGCGTCGGCGCGAAGGGTGAAAAAGAGGCGGCGTATCACATCGATTTCGATTGGAAGGACGGGAAGAACAGCGTCGTCCTCCACGATCTGCGCATCGAGCACGCGGGCCGGGTCGCGCAGATCGATCATTTGATCCTGCATCGCACGCTCGATTGCCATGTGTTGGAAAGCAAAGGATTCGGGCAGGAAGTCCGCATTTCCGATTCCGGCGAGTGGGAGACCCGCACGCGTTACGGCTGGAAGGGCATGGCTTCGCCGGTGGAGCAAAACCGCCGGCACATCGAAGTGCTGGAATCCTTCATCCGCGATCATCGACTCGGCCCCAAACGTCTCGGTCTGACGCTGCCGATCCGCTTTCTTAACTGGGTGCTCGTGTCGCCCGATTGCCCGCTGCGCCGCAAAGGCAAGGAATGGGACCGGGTCGTGAAGATGGATATGTTCCTCAAGGAATTCCTGAAACAGAACGAAGCTGAGGGTGTGCTGGAAACGCTGACGGCTCTCTCGAAGCTCGTCGCCCTGGAGACGATCACGCAAATCGGCCAGGCACTCATTGCGGCACATCAACCAGCGACATTCAATTTCGCCGGGAAATTTGGAATCACCGCCGCACCACCCGCTGACGATTCCCGTTTCGCCCCGCCCGGTGCTGCGGAGGTGAAGTGCGACACCTGTGCCGCCGCCCTCGAAGCAAAGGTCATCTCTTACTGCCGCCTCAATGCCAAAAAGCTGGGAGGAAAGGTGCTCTGCCAAGCCTGCCAGAAACCCCGCCCCACGCCGGGCTGTGACGCCTGTGGCGTCGAACTGGAAAGCAAAGTGATCGCCTTCTGCCGCTTCAACTCCAAGCGCTTCGGCGGCCGGAAACTTTGTCGACCGTGCCAACCCACCCCAGTGTCACGCAGCTCCGCAGTGAGCAACTGAGCCAAACCGGTTGTTTCCGCTCTGCAAAAATCAGCTCTGTTATCTCTCACGAGCTTGGCGTATTACGCGCCGATGAAAATGCGTGTATATGGATTCGGCTGGAATCCGGAGTTCGCCCCGAAAGCAGTCTTACCGGCTGCCGTCTTCGAGCGGATCACGGAAGTTCCGGGACGCGAATTTGGGTCGCACCTCGCCGCGGTGACGAAGCTCGGCGACTGGTGGGGCGGTCTGCTTTTGAAGATTCGCGATGCCCGCAAATTCACGAGGCTGCGAAAAGAGGATGGGGTGCTCGTCCTTAGCGCGCACGAGTTAGAAAACGACGAACGTTTGGCCGAGACGAATTTCTTCGTAGCGCATGAGAGCAACGGCCACGGACTGTATTGCCACCATTACCTCTCAGCATCACTCCTCGGAGATTTCGGCTACTACTGCTCAAGCC
>Ga0105047_10009775_pt1 | contig 15754 bp, 16 predicted proteins | sample MAT04_FD_78384 | JGI IMG/M metagenome (GOLD analysis project Ga0105047, IMG submission 78384) | Freshwater microbial communities from Lake Fryxell liftoff mats and glacier meltwater in Antarctica - MAT-04 (megahit assembly) | ecosystem: Environmental > Aquatic > Freshwater > Ice > Liftoff... | reverse complement strand
TATAAAATGGCAGGACTTACTCCAGAGGATATTGATGTTGCAGAGCTTCACGATGCATTCCAAATATTAGAGATAGTTGAATCAGAAGAGGTTGGTTTTTTTAAGCGGGGGCAGGGTCATTTAGCAGCTCGAAATGGCGAAACAAAGATAGGTGGTAAAATTCCAATTAATACTTCAGGAGGCTTAAAAGCAAAGGGTCATCCACTTGGTGCAACTGGAGTTTCTCAAGTTGTAGAAATTGTAAAACAACTAAGAGGAGAAGCTACAGGACGTCAAGTACAGGGCGCTAAAGCTGGACTTACTGTTAACTTTGGTGGTTTTGGCAATAATGTTGTTGCAATAATACTCACTAAGGAGGAATCATAATTATGGAGCAAGAAATATATGCTTACAAATGTACAACTTGTGGGGAACTTCACCATCCTAAGCATTATGTATGTAAAAACTGTGGAAATAGAGAGTTTGATGAGGTTCCGCTAGGTGGAGAGGTAACCCTTGTAACCTATACAAAAGTTTATAATCTTCCAGAGGGATATATGAAACCATATATTGGTTTTGGGATTGTTAAATTCGCAAATGGCCTTGTTGTAACAGGTCAACTAGAAGTAGAAAATCCTACAATAGGTATGAAACTTATGGCAACTGTAGGAGTTGTAAAAGAAGGCATTGGAAAGGATCATTATGGATTTATTTTTAAATAGAAGTAAACTACTTGATTAAAAATTAATGTATGACCTTTAGGCATTACAATAAGGAGGTTAACAGTGTTAAGCAAGTTTGATTATATAAAACCACAACTTTTGACAGAAGCTCTAAACTATTTAGAACAGAATGAGGGCACTAGAATTCTGGCTGGTGGTACAGACTTAATGATCATGCTTCGTCATAATGCAGAAAGCCCTAAGCATATTCTTGATATCAAGGCTATACCTGATACAAATCGGTTAGAATATGAAGCAAAGGTCGGTTTATTTATCGGTGCCTCAGTTACAGTTAATCAGGTTGCAGAATCTAAATTAATTTTAGAAAAGTATCCTGCGCTTACACAGGCTGCAAATTATCTTGCTTCTTATCAGCTACGAAACCGTGCTACTCTTGTAGGAAACATTTGTAACGCATCACCTGGAGCAGATCTTGCAGGTCCTCTTATGGTTTACGATGCAGTGGTTCATATTGCAAGTACAGAAGGCACTAGAATGGTCAATATCAATTCGTTTTTTACTGGGGTGAAGAAGACAGTGCTTAAGTGGAATGAGCTTGTTATTGGAGTATCTATACCAGATGTTTCAAAAGAAGATACTAGCATATTTTTAAAGCAAGCAAGAATAAAGGGGCATGATCTTGCTATAGTGGGCGTAACAGCTAGGATGACAGATGAAAAGAAAATAAGATTGGCTATCACGTCTGTTGCACCAACACCAATTAGAATAGTAGAGCTTGAAGAAAGTTTGAGCTTACAACCGTTAACTAATGAGCTTGCAACAATGGCTGCGAAAGAAGTTAGAAATATCATAAATCCAATTTCAGATGTAAGATCCTCCGCTGAATACCGTCTTCATATATGTGAAGTTCTTGTAAAACGTGCTCTGCTACATTTAACAGTAATGGGAGGAAAATAGTATGTGCGAAAAACACAATAATAAAGAAAACTGCATTACTTATGTTGATTCTGGGTTTCGAAAAGTGTGGATTAACTGCACGGTTAATGGAGAAAGTGTATATACTCATATTGATCCCACTATGACTCTGCTAAATTTTTTACGTAATGAGTTAAAGCTTTTTGGTTCAAAGGAAGGCTGTGGTGAAGGTGAATGTGGAGCTTGCACAATAATAATGAACGGTGCGGCTGTAAATTCATGTATCGTTCTAGCACTAGAAGCTATGGACGCAAACATTTTAACAGTAGAAGGACTTAATAAAAACGGAAAATTATCAATACTTCAGAGGGAATTTATAAGTCATGATGCCCTCCAATGTGGTTTTTGTACTCCGGGTATGCTAATGTCAGCGCGTGCGCTTTTAGATAGAAATCCAGATCCAAATGAGAGCGAAATAGTGGAAGCAATTGCAGGTAATTTTTGCCGCTGCACAGGTTATTTTCCGATTATTAAGGCTATTACATCAGCTGCCAAGTTGGAAAGGGAGGAAATGAATAATGAGTGATAAACAGTATCGCCATATTGGAAAATCTTCTGACCGAGCTGAAGCGCTGGAAAAGGTAACAGGACAAGCCAACTATACGGCGGACCTTGAATTTCCGGGAATGTTATATGCTAAATGTCTTTATTCCCCTTTTGCAAGGGCAGAAATAATATCTATAGATGTAAGTGAAGCAAAGGCTTTGCCAGGGGTTAAAGCTATACTGATGGGTGACGATATACCTTACCTTGTTGGGCTTTATATGGTTGATAAACGAATACTTGCAAGAGGCACTGTTAGATACCAAGGAGAACCTGTTGTTGCTGTGGCTGCAGTAGATGAAAAGACTGCTGAGGTTGCCATATCTAAGATAAAAATTGAATATAAGAAGCTTCCTAGCATACAAACTATTGACGAAGCATTAGAAGGGAAGATACTTGTGCATGAAGATATAAACGACCTGGAATATATTAAAGGTGTTTTTTTTCCACAGCCTGACTCTAACATTGCAAGTTGGAACAAGACCATAAAGGGTGATATCAAAAAAGGTTTTGAGGAGGCAGACATTATTGTTGAAAACCAGCTTACTTTGCCTGCGGTTGCTCATGCACCTATGGAAACTCATGTTGCTATAGCTAAGGCTGATACCTATACAAATAAGGTTGAAATATGGTCTTCAACTCAATCCCCATTTGGAGTACGCAAGCTTCTTGCAAAAGCTCTTAATATATCAACGGCTGATATAAAGATAATTGTACCATATGTAGGGGGAGGGTTTGGAGGTAAGGCAGGTATACACCTTGAGCCACTTGTAACAATTCTCTCTCGCATGTGTAAAGGTCGCCATGTGAAGTTAACAGCAACAAGAGAAGAGGAATTCAATCAACTTCCTACAAGGGCCGGGATGCGAGGGCGGGTTAAGACCGGCGTAAAAAAAGATGGAACTATTACTGCTGTTGAAATTTATTACGATTGGGACAGCGGAGCTTATGCTGATTATGGTGTAAACGTTGGTAAATCAGCAACTTACTCAGGTGCAGGCCCCTACGAAATACCTAATATTGAGCTTCACTCTCGAACACTATATACAAATAAAGTTTTTAGCACTGCTTATAGAGGTTTTGGGCATCTTGAAACACACTGGGTTATGGAGCGCCAGATGGATATGGTGGCACAGAAACTTGGAATGGATCCTTATGAATTCAGAATGAAAAATATATTAAGACCAGGCTCTCACACTATAAGTGGCGAGGTCATAAATGAAGATTCAGGTAGGCCAGACGAATGTCTAGCGGCTGTAGCAAAGGAAATTGGTTGGACGGGATATCGCTCAGAGGCGGAACGTAGAGAAAACTTAAGTACCGGAAAGCTTCGTGGAAAAGGTCTTGCTTGCCTTCAAAAAGCTCCTGCTATGCCTCCACATACTTCTACTTCTGCAATTATGCAGATGGATGATGATGGTAATATACGCATAATGATCGGCGCTATAGATATTGGTCAGGGAGCAAATACAGTTATGGCTCAGATTGCAGCAGAGGTACTTGATATGCCAATAGAAAAGGTAACGGTAATATGTGAAACTGATACAAGCCGTCATCCTTATGACTGGTCTACGGTTGCTTCAAAATATACATTTATGGGTGGAAATGCAGTAAAGAAATGTGCAGAAAATATGCTAAAGCAAATGAAGGAAATGGCCGCTCAGGCTCTTCGAACTTCAACTGATGACCTGGCACATGGAGATGAATATATTTATCATATTCATCATAAGCATAGAAGAATAAAGTACAAGGATCTTGCACTTGGTTATGCTTATGGAAATGGAAATGGCATCGGAGGACCACTTATAGCAAAGGGTACCTATATGGCTGATGGACTTACTTTTCTAGACCCAGTAACAGGACAGGGGCTTCCAGCTCTTGATTGGACTTTTGGAGCTCATGGAGTTGAATTAGAAGTTGATGTTGAAACCGGAGACATTCAAATTATTAAAATAGCATCTGCTTTTGATATAGGTCAGGCAATAAACAAGAAACTTGTTGAAGGGCAGATTATTGGAGGAGTACTCCAGGGAATTGGATCTGCCATAATTGAGGGGTACAAGTTTAGTCCACAGGGTAGACTTATGAATCCTTCCTTTACAGACAATAAGATACCTACAGCAAAGGACATTCCAATAGAGATTATACCTATCTTAATTGAAAATCCTCAGCCAGATGGGCCTTTTGGTGCCAGAGGTGTTGGTGAGCACCCAATGATTTCTGTACCATCTGTTATTGGAAATGCACTTTATGATGCATTAGGTATTAATTTCTACAAGTTGCCACTTTCTCCTGAAAATGTTGCACTTGCCATTTCAAAACTACTGGAATAGTAATAAGAACTCCATGATGCCAGGTGCATTATTACTTTAGCGTTTTAAGATGCTAAAGTTAATAACGTACCTGGCATTTTGATGTAGATTTATATTTCGGGGATAGGTAATAAAAACACAAACTTTACTAAATAAGGGGATAAAAATGTACAAGGTAGAATATGGGAAAAAATATTATGCAATTTATTCTGATGTACATGATATAATATTATTATAGAAGCGATTTCTCTAGCTTCAAAAAGGGGGAAGAGCCATGGTAGAAACTTTTATACCAAAAAGTAAAGAAGAAGCCTTAAGATTTTTAGATCAAAGAAAATGTGTGATTTTAGCGGGCGGTAGTAATTTAATGGTAAAAACAAAAAAATGGTCTGAGGGCGTAAGTGATTTTGAAAGTGATATAATCCTTATAAAGCATTTGCAAGAAATCAAAAAGATTAAAACAAACAATAAGTATTTATCTATTGGAGCTGGATGTACACTTACAGAATTACAAGAAAGTAAATTATTACCTATTTACTTTAAAAAAGTAATATTATCTATGGCATCTACAGCTATTAGAAATATTGCAACTATAGGAGGAAATGTATGCAATGAAGCATCAGAAAGTGAGATATATCCCCTTTTATATGCTTTAGACGCTGTGTTAATAATAGAGTGCTTAAATGGTACAAGAGAAATAGCAATATCAGATTTTATCTTGGGACCTGGTAAAAAAGATTTAAAAGCATTCGAACTTTTAGTTGAAATTAGAATTCCTTCAAATAATTTCATCAAGTTTTACTATAAGAAAGTAGGCGCTAAAAAATCTATTTCTGTTGCAAAAGCTTCTTTTGTAGGATTCTATATTTTGGAGCAGGGGAGAATTGTGGATGTGAGAATGGCATTTGGAACACCGAAATCTAAGGTAGTGCGCTCCATAGAGCTTGAGAATAGTCTTAAAGGGCTTAATAAGGAAGAAGTGGAAATTATCCTAAAAGATATGGAGAAAGAGTATGTTAAAATTATAGCAGATATTGATGATGAGAAATCTACAGCTAAAGATAGGAAAGAGACTTGTTTGAGCTTTATGAAAGAGTTTTTGGGTAGCATTTACACAAGTTGATGCTGGGATAATCTACATTTTGTCACAGTAAATAAGAAGGTGGAAAAGTGAAAAAATTAGTTTTAATTGCTGGCTCATTACAAACAAAAGAATTCTTGCATAGCCAACTTAAAGAATATTTTTCGGATATTGCATCTATAAAGAGTTATGCAATTGACGAGGGCATTGATGAAGAAATTTGGGGAGATTTGTTTGTTTTTTCTAGTGAATTGGTCCTTAAACAATTCTGTTTTGAAATTAAGGCGGAAACTCCCATCGTCATTGCAAATAGAACTATTAACTATAGCAATATTGATAAGCTTTTGTTTTTGCCAAATGGATGTAAAGTACTTTTTGTAAACGATGTAATGGAGAGTACTTATAGTTGCATTGATATTTTAATGGGTTTAGAAATAGATCATATAAAATATATACCCTATTATCCAACCATAAAAAGTTATCCACGCTGTGATATAGCTGTAACTCCAGGAGAGATAGATAAGGTTCCAAAAGGAATACAAACGATAATTGATATAGGGTCTAGACCTTTTGATATGAGTACCTTGTTTGAAATTATGTATAAAATAGATTGCCTAGACGGTAGAGCGGCGGATGTTTCACTGAGGTATGTTAAAAAAATTATAGAACTTAGTAAGAATTTGATGAAGAAAAACAAAGAAATGCTAGAGTTTGAAAAACATATAGAAAATGTGTTGATTCAAAAAAGATACTATGCAAAATATACCTTTGACAACATTATTGGAGTAAGTGAATCTATTGAAAATGCTAAAAATATTGGAAAAAAACTTGCTAAAACAGATTTGGCAGTACTAATACATGGAGAGAGTGGAACAGGAAAAGAACTATTTGCTTCTGCCATTCATAATGCTTCTAAAAGGAAAAGTGGTCCCTTTATTGCACTTAACTTTAGTGCTTTATCAGAGAATTTAGTGGAAAGTGAGCTTTTTGGTTATGAAGAGGGTTCTTTTACAGGAGCTAAAAAAGGTGGAAAGATTGGAATATTTGAGCAAGCTAGTGGTGGAACTATTTTCTTAGATGAAATTGGAGATGCTCCTTTGGCAGTGCAGGCAAGACTTTTAAGGGTTTTACAAGAAAAAGAAATTATGAGAGTGGGGGGGGATCGGATACTTTCCGTAGACATAAGAATTGTATCTGCAACCAATAAAAACTTACTAAAACAGATAGAAGAAGGTAAGTTTCGAGAAGACTTATACTATAGATTAAAAATAGGATATATAGAAATTCCTCCATTAAGAAACAGAAAGGTAGACATTTTACCTATCGCAAGAAACTTTGTTAAAAACAAGAATGAAAAATTGAAGTTTGGAGAAAGTTTTGTAGAAATACTGGAGGCACGAGAGTGGTATGGTAACATTCGTGAACTTTTAAATGCAGTAGAGTATGCAATTGCATTAAGAGAAGAAGATAAATTACAAGCATTAGATTTACCTTTAGATGTTCAAAATAGGTCCTGCTGCGAAGTGAAAGCAAAAACAAAACTGTCAGTCGAGATGGAAAATATTTTATTAGAGATACATAGATTACAGCAAGAAGGAATATTAGTAGGAAGAAGAAAGCTTTCAGAAGTGCTATCGTCTAAAGGGAATTTGGTTACAGAACAAGTTATTAGAAGTAAATTAAATTATTTAGAAAAGAATGGATTTATTACAAAAGGAAAAGGCAAAGTTGGAACTAAATTAACGGAACAAGGAAACCAAATGCTAGATAAAAATCTTTAATGGCTTTCAAATGGTTAAAATTAATAACCGTTTAATCACCAATAAAAACATAAATCGTTGTATTAAGCAAGTTTGTGCATTGGCATAGAACTTGCTTTGTTCATATTTAGGATAAAATTTAGAATTTTCACATTATAGGGAGGCTAATATATGATTACAGTAATTAAAAACGGAGAAGTATATGCACCAGATTACTTAGGGAAAAAAGATGTAGTAATTGCAGGCGGAATGATTGAAGGCATATATGATGTGGTAGATGTTCCAGCTAACTTTGGAAATATAAAGATAATTGAGGCTATGGGGAAAATAGTATTGCCTGGTTTTATAGACTCACATGTACATATCTTAGGTGGGGGTGGTGAAGGTAGTTTTAAAACTCGAACGCCAGAGATACAATTTTCAGAAATTGTTGCTGGTGGAATTACAACAGTAGTAGGATGCATAGGTACAGATGGAGTATGTAGGGATATGAATGGCCTTTTGGCAAAATCGAGAGCTTTAGAAGAAGAAGGAATTACTACGTATATTTATACGGGTTCTTATGATGTTCCAGTGAAAACCATTACAGAAAATTGTAAAACAGATGTTATTTTAATAGATAAAGTAATCGGCGTTGGAGAAATAGCTTTATCAGATCATAGGTCGTCGCAACCAACCTTTGAACAATTTGCCAATGTAGTAGCACAAGCTAGGGTTGGTGGGATGCTATCTGGTAAAGCTGGGATTGTAAACGTCCATATTGGAGATGGAAAAAGAAGATTAGATTATCTCCATCGTTTGGTAGAGGAAACAGAGATACCAATAAATCAGGTAATTCCTACTCATATCAATAGAAGCATGGGGGTTTTTGAAGCTGGTGTTGCATTTGCAAAACTTGGTGGCCTAGTAGATTTAACAACAAGCTCTGATCCGGATTTTTTAGAGGAAGATGAAGTAAAAGCAAGTACGGGGTTAAAGATGTTATTAGACATGGGAATCTCTGTAGAACAAATTTCGTTTTCTTCAGATGGTCAGGGAAGCATGCCTATTTTTAATGAGAAAAGAGAATTTACAGGCCTTGGGGTTGGTTCTGTAAAATCACTGTATAGAGAAGTGAAGGATGCAGTTTTAAAAGATGGTGTTAATTTCTCAGATGCTATTAAAGTTATAACTTCTAACATAGCAACCAATTTAAAACTTTCTAATAAAGGCAAAATTCAAGAAGGAAAGGATGGCGATATTGTTATTATTGATAGTCAGAGTCTGGATATCCAATATGTATTGGCAAAGGGAAGAGAAATGGTGTCAGAGGGACAAGTAATTACGAAGGGTGTTTTTGAAAAATAAGTAGCGCTTTAATGGAAATCATAGTTGTATTATTAATACTAAAGTTGGAGGGGAAAAGATGAAAAAAAGCAGAATACCACATACCTTTACATTGATTTTTTCTATTATTATATTTATGGCAATTTTAACTTGGATTATTCCAAGTGGTGAATTTGCTACAGAGGAAAAAGAAGGCAAAAGTGTTCCTATAGCTGGTACATATCAAAGGATAGACAAAGTTACAACAGATAAAGATGGAGAAGTAACAGATGTACGTCAAGGCGTAAAAGGAATATTAACGGCACCGATAAAAGGAGGAAAAGCAGCAGCAGAAGTGCTTGTATTTGTTCTAATTATTGGAGGAGCTTTTGGGATTATATCTAAATCTGGTGCTATTGAGGCAGGCCTAGCCAAGACAGTGAGAACACTAGAAGGTAAAGAATTACTAATAATTCCTGTAGCTATGGTTTTATTTGGACTTGGAGGCACCACCTTTGGAATGTGCGAGGAAACCATTCCATTTTATATGGTGTTTATTCCTCTAATGTTATCAATGGGTTATGATTCCTTAACAGGATTTATGATTGTATCTTTAGGGGCAGCAGCGGGAACAGCGGCATCTACAACTAATCCTTTTTCAGTGGGTATAGCACAAGGGATTGCAGAACTTGCACCAGGATCAGGTGTTAATTTTAGATGGATACAATGGATGATTTTTATGGCAGTGGTCATTGCTTTTGTAATGTGGTATGGCCGTAGAATTAAAAAGAATCCAGAAAAATCACCAATGTATGAATTGGATAAAGAAAATAGAACATACTTCTTAGGGAATGTAGGAGATGCAGATAAAAAGGAATTTAAATGGAATCATGTAATGGTGCTTTTAGGCTTTGCATTTGGTATCATTTTGATGATTTACGGAGTTAAAAAGTGGGATTGGTATATCGAAGAAATATCTATGATCTTCTTTGGAATTGGTTTGTTTGCAGCAATTATTACGGTTATTGCTAAAGAGGCAGGAGCAAATGAAATCGCAGAGTCCTTTGTTCAAGGCTGTAAAGATTTAACTTCCGCGGCCGTAGTTATAGGATTAGCAAGGGGTATTCTTGTTGTGGCACAGGATGGTAAAATTATAGATACCATATTAAATACTTTAGCGAAAACATTGAATGGACTCCCTAAAGGTGTATTTGCAAGTCTTATGTTGCTTGTACAAAATGCTATTGCATTCTTAGTTCCGTCTTCTTCAGGACATGCAGCATTAACTATGCCGGTTATGGCACCACTGGGAGATTTAGTGCATGTAAACAGACAGGTAGTAGTAACTGCATATCAATATGGAACAGGGCTAACAAACATGATTACACCAACATCAGGAACACTAATGGCAGCTCTTGGAATTGCAAAAATTCCATGGAACAAATATGTTAAATTTATACTTCCACTTGTTGCTATATTGTGGGTAATTGCGGCTATCTTCTTAATAGTTGGATTGGGGATTAGTGCAGTATAAAATATACTTAGATTTTTAAAAAACCTCAATACACACCAAAATATGATTTAGGATATTATGGTATGTATTGGGGTTTCAGTTTTTTGGCTTTTGTGACTATTTACTAAATAATTTTTTAAATAATGGAAGTGCACATTCAATCTGTTCCGTCTGCACGCAATAAGAAATGCGCAGATAAGAGGGACAACCCATCTCCCCGCCTGGCGTAATCAATAGTCCAAGCTCCTTTGCCCTTTCACTAAAGGCTGCCGCATCTCCATCTGGTGCCTGAAGGAAGAGATAGAAAGCACCCTCAGGTTTTGCACAACGATATCCCATTTCACTAAGTTTGGTATAAAGCAGGTCGCGATTTCGCTGATATATGGTTAGATTCGGACGTATATCGATGCATTTTGCTATAACTCGTTGATATAAGGATGATGCACAGACATGGCCACATACTCTTGCCCCTCCTATGATTGCTGCCCAAACATCCTCGCGTTCCATTATGCCTTCAGGAACTAAGATCCATCCGATACGCTGGCCCGGCAGAGAGAGAGACTTACTGTAAGAATAACAAACGATGGTGTTATCGTAAAAATCAGGAATCCAAGGAACTAATGTGTCACCGTAAACCAACTCACGATATGGTTCATCGCTGAGCAGGTAGATGGGATGCCCGAGTTCTTCCGATTTTTCTTTTAACACTCCCACAAGGCGTTTGATGGTATCCTCGGAATAGACCACGCCTGATGGATTATTTGGAGAATTAACGATAATTGCCTGCGTGTTTTCATTGATGTTGTCAATAAGGGCATCAAAATTGATCTGGAAATTTGGGATATCTGGGGGTAGTATGATTAGTTTGCCGCCATTCCCTTCCACAAAAACTTTATATTCAGGGAAATACGGTGCAATTGCAATGATTTCGGAGTTTTCGTTCACAATCAAGGCGCGGAAACATGCCACCAATGCAGGAGCTGCACCACTGCACATAAAGAGATGATCGCCTTTATATTGTGTACCAAAGCGCTTGTTGAGGGATGCAGCAATGGTATTTCGCACATCCTTGTCACCGGCGGCGCTGGTGTAACTGTTTACATTAATCATGTCCTCATTTTGAATAATCTCAATGATTGCATCATTCACCTCCTGAGGAGCAGGCGTACTGGGATTACCGATACTGAAATCAAACACATTTTCATTACCAATTTCCAATGCTTTTTTACGCCCATACTCGAACAACTTTCGAATGCTAGAAACATTGGATCCGATGTTTTCCATTTTTTTAGATATCATGATAAATAACCTCCTTCATTTAATATTCATATTTTCTTAATATTTCATCTCTAGAGTACCCCAAAAATGAAAATTTTTCAACTTTATAGTTTTCTAGTTCCTTTGATTAGTAAAATCAACTTTTAAATTGTTAGGCATACCAATAACCCCCTTTTATCTCTCTAAATTATTGACAAACCTTCTAAAAATTAATCTAAAATAAAAAACAAAAAATAAAGGAACGTAGTATCATATAGGCCCTTAAGAAGAGGATATATATTTAATTTGGCCCCACTATAGGAATAATTCCAGGTTCCTTTGTATATAATTTTTTAAGTAATTAATTTAATAATCTATTTTCAAAGACCTTTTATATAGCACTTTCATTATTGTTCATAATTATTTTGATCTCTGTAATTTGTAAAAAATATTATAATAAACAAACTATAAAGTAATATTGCTATAGGAGGAGTTTTACTATGCATTTAGAAGAACAATTAAAAAAATTAAAACAAAAATTTAATAAATTCACACCCAAATTTATTAGAAATATAATGAATGAGGCCGCAATGAGTCTCGACTAAAGAACAAAAGAAATGACGCCACCATATCCATATTACTTAATCAGAGACTAAATTTAAAAATTGCTTAATTCGTGCATTAGTTGTGTTATTAAATAATTGATCAGGAGTTCCCTTATATTCAATTACTCCGTTATCTACAAATATAATGTTGTCCGCAACTTTTCTTGCGAACCTCATATTATGAGTAACGACTACCATTGTCATGCCGTCATTAGATAACTCCTTCATAACCTTAAATACCTCTTGTTCAAGCTCAGGGTCTAGTGCAGAAGTTGGTTCATCAAATAACAACACTAATGGCTCAATAGCCATAGCACGTGCTATAGCGACCCTCTGTTGCTGTCCTCCTGATAACTCATGAGGGTAACTATTGCTCTTTTCTAGAAGTCCAACTTTATCTAAAAGCTTAAGTGCTTTATCACGTGCAACCTTTTTAGATTGTTTTAACACAGTCGTGAGTCCCTCCATAATATTTTCCACCACAGTTTTGTGAGGAAATAAATGAAACCCTTGAAATACCATTCCTGTGTTCCTCCGTAGTGTTAATATTTCTTTTTCAGATGGAATTTTATCTTCCTCAAATACCAATTTATTATCTACAATGCTTATGGTTCCTTTGTTCGGCACTTCTAATAAATTAATACACCTAAGTAGAGTGGTTTTACCTGAACCTGAAGGGCCAATTACAATTGTTGTTTCACCCTTTTTAATTTGTAAATCTATACCTTTTAAAATTTCATTATCTCCAAAAGTTTTGTGTAAATTTTGTATATTAATCATGAATTTCCTCCAATTACCTAGCTACATATCTTTCGAGCTTTTTTTCTATTCTTTGTTGAAATATAGTTAGTATTGTACAAAATATAAGATATATAAATGCTACTTCACAGTACAATACAAGGGGTTCATATGTTGATGCTGTTATTTGCTGTGCAACCTGAAACATTTCAGTTAAGGTAATCGCAGCCGCAAGTGATGTATCTTTTACAAGACTTATAAAAGAATTTGAAAGCGGTGGAACAGATACTCTTGCAGCTTGTGGCAAAATTATACGGAGTAAGGATTGAGTATGAGTCATACCAATTGAACTCGCCGCTTCCCACTGGCCCTTAGGTATTGACAATATTGCTGCTCTAATTACTTCTGAATTATAAGCTCCGACATTTAATGAAAAACCTATAATTGCTGCGGTTAATGCTCCTATTGTTATGCCCGCCACTGGTAAACCGAAAAATATTATAAATAGCTGTACGAGAAGAGGTGTCCCTCTTATTATCCATACATAAAAACTTGAAATTAATCTTAGTGTTTTATATTTTGATAAACGAGCAAGAGCTGTTACCATTGCTAATATTGAGCCAAGAATGAAAGAAACTACAGCTACTGGAATTGTAAATTTCAAACCTGCAATTAACATAGGAAAGAAAGAATCTTTAACTATACCTAATATTCTTAATGTATCCGCGTCTAAATTCATAATATCACCTTATTATTTTGAGACATCTGCGCCAAACCACTTATTTGAAATTTTTGCGTAAGTACCATCAGCTTTCATATCAGCTAATGCTTTGTTAACTGCAGTTACTAATTCTTTATTTCCCTTATTGAACATAATCGCATTTGGTTGCGCATCGCCCTGTTGATCAACAATTTTTATTGCAACGTTTGGTTTTTGTTTTTTAAGATCAAGGAAAGACAAACTGTCGTTAATCGTGGCATCCACTCTTTTAGACAGTAAAAGGTCAATTGATTGATTAAAACCATCGACTGATTGCAGCGTCGCACCATTTGCCTTTGCAATTCTACCTAAGTCACTAGTTAATGATTGAGCAGATTTTTTGCCCTTAAGGTCTTTAAATTTTTTGATTACATTGTTATCACTACGAACTATAAGTACTGCTTTCGATACTATATATGAATTTGAAAAATCGTATTTTTTCTGCCTATCTGGATTTATTCCAACTTGATTTGCTATCATGTCAAATCTCTTTGCAGCGAGTCCAGCAATCATACCATCCCACTTTGTTTCAACAAATTCTGGTTTTACGCCGATTCGCTTAGATATCTCCTCTGCTATTTCAACATCAAATCCAGTTAACTTTCCTGACTTATCATGAAATGTATATGGTGCATAAGTTCCTTCTGTACCAATTTGTATTTTCCCTTCACTCTTTATTGTTGCTAAAAGATTCTTAGATTCAGTTTTTTTACCACTACTTGTGGTGCATCCTACAAATCCCACTGATGCTATTAATAAAGTACTTACTAATAAAAATAACTTTTTTGTTACTATTCCTTTTTTCTTAGTCATTCTATTACAACTCCTTATCTATATTGGTCTAACTATTTTTATATTTTAACTGAATTTTATGAGAACTATATGAATAAATAAAATATATTCATCTATACCACATATTCATATTTAGTTTAGTTTTTTTAGTATTAGTTCAAGTAAAAATACTTAAATGGTTTCTTACGCCCACTTAAATGTAATTTTTTATAGCAATAATTGAATTTTAAGGCAAATAGTATCATGGAGGTCAAATGAGTTAAGTTAAAATAATTCATTCACATATATAACATTTCATCTTCAAGCTTGTAAAAAATTGAATGTATAATATGATCATATTATACATTCAATTTTAGCAATATGATTAACACTATATTAATATTCTCTTAATTTATCCATATTCAAAGAATCTTGAGTGAAAAAAAAGTTTTCTCCTTTATTAATCATAATGCAAGGTACACCAACTCTTCCTTTTTCTTTGACTTCTTTAAATGCTGGACTATTATCCCTATATTTTAAAAACAATTTAAGATTAAATAAACTTTCTGATATATTAAAATAGATAAAATTAATTTTGTTTTTTGAAAGAAACTCTTTCATATCATTACAGCCATTTCAGTAGGTACTACCAAAAAAAAATATTTTTTTCATTATAGTTCACCCCCAATACAAAATTATTTAAATCCTTACATTACTTGATATATCTATAATTATTTTACCAATTTTAGATGTACCCATATTTCTTATCCTTCGCAGATCGTTTAAGGCAAATTTTCATGTGGTAAGTTTCATTATTTAATATTTTTACCTTAAAAAGAATTTTATGCAATAGTGACGTTTTTCTTCAAACATGCTTTTTCTTGCACGCTCTGAGTGTAACACCTCCTATACATTTTATATTTACATCATAATCTAAAACTGTGTAGACGTTATGAAGAAGGGTGGTGGAGAACCTACTATTATATTAATGGTAGTTATATTCATATTGGCAGATGCTTTTTATTCCATAGGTGATAAAATGGGATATAGCAATCATAGCCAGTGCATTAACGGGGCTAAATGTTACGGTTGTTTTAAGAATAGGTGTGGGATCAATAATAGGCGTTGCCATGGGTAACTTTAATGTAGTTGGTTTATTCGAAACGTTGCAAACAGGAATGAGCTGGATGCAAGATTTAGCGATAATTACTATTATGGTAGGTGGACTAGTTGGTCTTATGAAGTACTACGGCGGGATTGATTACATACTACAAAAATAACATCTAAAGTAAAAACAAAGAAAGGTGCCGAAGTTGCGATAGCAGTGCTAGTCTGTTTACTCGATGTAACTACAACGAAAACAATACTTTTCGGTTCACTCTCCATATTCATAAATTGGCCAAAAACAAAAAAAGCTAAGGTGCAATCTTAGCGTTTAAGTTTGTAATTTTTATTTACATTCATCTAATAAT